>OLRO01001659.1_pt1 | contig 12205 bp, 14 predicted proteins | sample 1673131 | NCBI WGS metagenome assembly OLRO01 (sample SAMEA3136757, study PRJEB25190) | human gut metagenome | biome: human gut; feature: human-associated habitat; material: faeces | place: Austria | collected 2013 | reverse complement strand
GCGCTCGACCACCTTGGAGGCGATCTCCATCGCCATACCGCCGATCTCGTCCTTGGACTCGTAGTCCAGCTCATAGGAGAGATCGCCCTGGCTGAAGACATAAAATAATCGAAAATATGAGGATATTGGAACAACATTTTATTTGTTAGAAAAATCTAATAAAGTTGTTGTAACAGGAAAGTCAGAATATTATTATATAAACAGACAAGATAGTATTGTAAATAATGTTACAGAAAGTACAATTACAGATTATATTGAATTAATTATGCCTGAGCTTGAGAAAAACGAAATTCTTATGCCGAATGACAGCAGTGGCTTTTCAATTATAGTAAGATGGCGCAATGATTCAAGCTACAATACCGAAAATAAAGAAAACGGAAATTTCAGCTTTAAATTATTGTACACTTCTGAAAATGATAAGGATGTAATTAATAATACAAGTGTAAAAACAGGCTTTGAAAAGTTTGAAATTCTATGTTTAGCTGCAGTGATTTTAATTTCATTTGTTATTTATATCGCATCTTCAATATACAAAAATAAATTAAGGTAAATATTATGAATGATTTTTTAAAGTTTATAAAGATTAATGTTTTTCTAAAAGAAAAAAATTCCAGAAAAGATTGCGTTTTGTGGAGCTTTGTTTTTTCCGTACTTCAACTTAGTCTTTTGTATTCAGGCGGCTTTGTTTTAGGTTTTTGTAAAAATGATTACCTGAACACAGTTGATGCTTTAAAAAATTTTTTACTTACCTTTTGTGTAGTATTAATGACCGAGCTTTTTAGAGCAATCGTAATTTTTGCTTTAAAAAAAGCTCGGTTTAACAAATATGTAAATTATATATTTACTGCGATTGCTTTTGCTGCTTTTAATTTTGTGATTCTTCTCTATAGTGATGTTTATGGTGACAGTACAATAAATTTTGTAATGTATGGGTTTCTTGCGTTGATAAATTCATTGTTACTGACAGCTTTATGTTATAAGAGCGGTGCGTTGGCATCATTTTTGTTTTCTTTTATTACTGAAGTTTTGATAATAATTATTCCTTTTAAACCCGTTATAAACGAAAAAATGGAATTATTTATAAAGATATTGCTTTGTATGATTTTTCTTATAACTCTTGATTGTGCATTTTCAAAAGAAAGTGTTGATAAAAAGCGAAATTATGTAAGCAGAAAAATACACAATGCATTTACAATGACCGGAGTTGCGGCGTTGTGTCTTGTAATTGCTTTTATATGCGGATTTTTAAGTGTTTCCCCTGTATCTGTTGCTACAGGTAGTATGGATCCCGAAATAAAAATAGGCGATGTTGTAATTGTATCTAAAAACGATAAAGATATTTCAGTAGGAGATATAATTCAATTTAGGAGAAACGGTAAAACTGTAATTCACAGAATTATATCCGAGCAAAAACAGACTGAAAATACAGTTTATATTACTAAGGGTGATGCAAACAATACAGCGGATGACGGATATGTAACAGAAGATGACATAGTAGGAAAAGTTATTTATTCAGTGCCGAAAATCGGTTATTTGACTTTATGGCTTCACTCGTAAAAACGGTTCTCGTTTAGAGAGCTGTTTTTTTATTGTAATAAAAAAATTGCTATGCTATAATATTTGTAAATTACGGATTGAAATGAAATATTGATTAAAAAACGGAAAGACAGGTATTTAAAATGAAACTGTTAATTAAACAAAGAGTTTTTTCGTGGACGGATACTTACGATGTTTATGATGAGTATGACGAGCCGAAATATTTTGTTAAGACTGAAATGTTCAGACTTACGCATCAGATTCATATATATGACAGAGAGCGCAATGAAATCGGTATGATTAAACAGCGATTTTTTACGCTTATGCCGACTTTTGATATAGAAATAAACGGACAGCCGTTTGGCAGTATTGAGAAAAAATTTACCTTTTTTAAACCGAAGTATAACCTCGACTACAACGGTTGGCGCTGTGAGGGGGATTTTATGTCTTGGAACTACAGCGTTTACGAGGCTTGCAGTATGGTTGCGCAGATTTCAAAAAAGCTGTTCCGTTGGGGAGATACTTATGTTATCGACTATGCAGACCCGAGAAACGAAATTTTGGTGCTTATGCTCGCAATTGCAATAGACGCCGCAAACTGTACGCAGAATAATAATTAAGTGAGGTATTGTATGAGCGAAAGACCGAAACTCGACAAAAATCTTGACGGCAAGACATTCAGAAAGTTTTATTATTTAAAGGAAGAACTTGTCGATTTTTGTCGCCGATACGGTTTACCGACATCGGGCGGAAAACTTGAAATAACCGAGAGAATAGCACATTTTCTTGATACAGGCGAGGTTATCGCCGCAAAGAAAGCGCAGAAAAAGTCGCAGATAATCGGCAACATTACAACTGACACGGAAATTGAGCCGAATTTTGTTTGCTCGGAAAAGCACAGAGCGTTTTTTAAGGAACATATCGGCAACGGATTTTCTTTTAATGTTGCATTTCAGAAGTGGCTAAAAAGCAATTCGGGCAAAACCTATACAGAGGCGATTGCGGCATATTATCAGATACTCGAGGACAAGAAAAACGGCAAGACAAAAATTGACAAGCAGTTTGAATACAATACATATATAAGGGATTTCTTTGCCGATAATCGGGACAAGAGCCTTGACGAGGCTATTAAGTGTTGGAAATATAAAAAGCAGTTGTCGGGACATAATCGTTATGAAAAAAGCGACCTTGATGTATTGGATAAATAATTTATTGCACTTCAAACAGTAAGGTTTATATTGCTTTTTATTGAAGTTTTACCCTTACAGTAGTATAATAAAAATGTTAAGCTAAATTTTACAAGGAGAGGGCAGAGGGCAAAGCTTTCCTTTGCCGATTGTATAATGAAGAATTTGCACCTTGAGCCGTTGGGCAACGGCATTGAAATATATGTTACCAAAAGCTACAGATATTCGACAGACACTATCTTGCTTGCGAATTTTTCAAAGCCTGCAGGCAGTAAAAAATGTGCGGAACTTGGCACAGGATGCGGTACAATTCCGCTCTTGTGGTGCAGGGACAATAAAAACTTAAAAGTAGACGCTGTTGAAATTCAGGAAAATGCCTGTACGCTTGCTCAAAAAAGCGTTGAACACAACGGGCTTTGCGATAACATTAAAATTATAAACGCTGACTTATGCGACCTTAAAGGCAAGCTGAATTTTGGCTGTTATGATGTTGTTGTGTGCAATCCGCCATATAAAATCGGCGGAGGAGGAATCAAAAATCCGACTTCGGCAAGGCTGATTGCAAGACACGAAAGCGAATGTACGCTTGATGACATTTGCTCGGCGGCATCAAAGCTGCTACAGTTTGGCGGCAGATTTTATATGTGTCAGCGCCCCGAAAGATTAGGCGATGTTATGGAGTCTATGAGAAAATTTGACATAGAGCCAAAGACCTTGCGACTTGTACAGCAGAGAGTGTCAAAAGCACCGAAACTGTTTTTGCTTGAGGGCAGACGAGGCGGAAAACGAGGTTTTTTGAATGTATTGCCCACACTTTTTATAGAGGACGAAAACGGTAATTTTTCAAAGGAAATGCTTGAAATTTACGGAAGTTATAAATCAGATCATTTAGAAAATACAGAGGACAACAAGCTATGAGCGGAATTTTATATGTTACGGGTACACCGATAGGCAACCTTTCCGACCTGTCGCCGAGAGCGGTGGAAACTCTTGAATCGGTAGATTTTATTGCGGCGGAAGACACAAGGGTTACGCTGAAACTTTTAAATCACTTTGGCATAAAAAAGCCGATGGTCAGCTATTTTGAGCACAACAAAAGAGAGCGTGGCGAGATTATCTGCGCAAGAATAGAGCAGGGCGAAAACTGCGCCATTGTTACAGATGCGGGTATGCCTTGCATTTCCGACCCCGGCGAAGATTTGGTAAAGCTGTGCGAGGAGAGGGGCATAAAAACGGTTGTTATTCCCGGCCCGAGTGCGGTTATTTCCGCCCTTGCGGTGTCGGGACTCAGTACGGGAAGATTTACTTTCGAGGGCTTTTTGAGCGTAAATAAAAAGAGCAGAGCAGATCATTTGAAAAGCCTTGCAAACGAGCACAGAACAATGATTTTTTACGAAGCTCCGCATAAATTGCCGCAGACTTTGCGTGATTTGTATGCAAGTTTTGGCGACAGAAAACTTACAATTGTGCGTGAGATTACAAAAATTCACGAGGAAGTTATCCGTACCACAACAAAAAATGCGGCGGAAAATCTAAGCGACGGCAGTGTTAAAGGTGAAATTGTACTTGTGCTTGAGGGTGCGCCGCAGGTTGACGATACCGAAGAATTTACACTTGAATATGCGGTCGAAACCGCTAAGAAGTTGATTGAAAACGGCGCAAGGGCAACAGATGCCGCAAAAGAGGCGGCAGCGCTGACAGGCTTTAAGAAGAACGAAATTTACAAGGAGCTGATCTGATGACATACGAACAGGCTATTGAAAAAATACATTCACTGCTGACATTCGGTTCTCGCCCCGGACTTGACCGAATGAGAATTTTTCTCGAAAAACTCGGCAATCCGCAGGATAAACTAAAGTATATTCACATTGCGGGTACCAACGGCAAAGGTTCGGTTTGTGCAATGCTTTCGGCTGTGCTTGTTGAAGCAGGCTACAAAACAGGTCTTTTTATCTCTCCGTATATAACGGATTTTAGAGAAAGAATACAGATTAATAACCGTATGATTTCAAAGGAAATGCTCACCGAGGCGGTGGAGAAAACATTTCCGATTATTGAGGAATTGCGTAATGACGGCGTTATTATTACAGAGTTTGAGTATGTAAACGCTTTGCAGTTTTATATTCACGCAAACGAGAAATGCGACATTGTTGTACTCGAAACAGGTATGGGCGGACTTCTCGACTGTACAAATACAATTTTGCCGCCGCTTTGCTCGGTGATTACAACTATCGGGCTTGACCATACGGCAATTCTCGGCAACACTATCGAAGAGATTGCGTGGCAAAAGTGCGGTATTATAAAAAACGGCTCGATTGCAGTTACTTCCAAGCAGGAAGAAAACGCAATGAGCGTGATTGAATGTACTTGTAAAAGCAGAAATGTTGAACTTTTCAAAAGTGAAAGTGCAAAAATAAAAGTGATTTCAGAAAGCCTTGAAAGCACTGTTTTTGAATATGACGGTACAGAGCTTGAATTGCATTTGATTGGCGAACATCAGTTGGAAAATGCAAAAACCGCATTGACCGCATTAAAAGCACTTTGCGACAGCGGTAAAATCATTGTAAGCAAAAATGCATTAAAGGCAGGTATGGCAAAGGCGGTAAACCCCGCAAGACTTGAACTTATGGGCAAAAATCCTGTAGTTTTGCTTGACGGAGCACATAATCCGAACGGAATTGAGGCGCTTAGCAAGGCGGTCAAAAAGTATCTGCCAAATCAAAAGCGGCTTTGCCTTATGGGTATGCTTGCCGATAAGGACAGTGCAAGCTCAATCAATCTGCTTGAAGGACTTTTTGAAGAAGTGTTTACGGTAACGGTCAACAATCCGAGAACTTTATCGGCAGAAGAACTTGCCGAAAAATGCAAACAGCATTTTCCGAAAGTTGAGGCATTCGATAATAACAAAAAGGCTCTCGAAACGGCGCTTGATAAGGCAAAAAATGAAAATATGCCGCTCGTTATCTGCGGTTCGCTTTACCTTGCAGGCGAGCTAAGACCGTATTTATTGGAGAACGGTTAAAAAAACGCCCGACTTCGGCTTTCGCTGAAATCGGGCGTTCTTTAGTTTTATACAAATTTATTAAGCTCTGCGTTGTAGGTATAATCTATGGCGGAGAGCTTTTTTACGATTTCATCTTTACTGATGTTTGCGTCTTCGCAAAGAGCATCAAGCGACGGATAGAAATCTCTTAACTTTGTGTTAATAAAACTTAATAAAATCATTGGGTCTGATGGTAAATTTAATTCTGACATAATGTCCTCCTGTTAATCGTTTTTATTTTTAAAGAATGAGCATATCCAATAGTAAAGCGGAATGGTGAGAAAAACTACCCAGCCGACTGTCCATCCGCCGAATATGTTAAAGTATCCCATAAGAATGTATGCCATTGCCGCAAGCACGGGAAAGGCAAAGTGGTCTGCCTTGCGTTTGTAAATTGCGTCAACAAGCGAATAGTAAAGCGGTATTGTCAGCAAAACTATCCAGCTAAGCGCCCAGCCAAAGCATAAACCGCTGAATCCCCACCAAAGGAATACAACAAGCGCTATAGCGAAAAAGGGAAACGAATTCCAAAATTTTTTATGCTTTCCTCCTGTAAACATTTCGTTGGTCATATCGGCATCGTGCATTATATGACCGTCTTTATCGGTATAAACTCTCTGTTTTCCGTTTTCGTTTACAAACACTCCGTCCTTGCCTATATCAACCTTAGTGCCGTCTTTGTCTTGTACATGTATTCCGTCTGCAAAGCTGATGTGTACCTTGTCGCCGTTTTTCGCATCAACATGGATTCCGTTTTTAAAAGATACTTTATCCGCTTTTATATATTCTGTGCCCTCATCGCCTGTGGGGATTTGTGTGTTGTCTGCGCTTTCCTCCGATACGGTTTCCTGCTCGGCTTCGGATTTTGAGGAATTGTTCGATTCTCCTTTTAAAAGTTCGTCAAGCGATACTCCGTAAATTTCGGCAAGCAATATTAGGTTATCAGTGTCGGGAGATGCCTCTGCCCGTTCCCATTTTGACACCGCCTGTCTGCTTACTCCTATTTTATTTGCAAGTTCTTCCTGACTTAAGTTGTGTTTCTTCCTGTATTGTAAAAGTCTGTTTGCTGTTTCTATGTCCATATTTCCTCCTTCGAGAGTTTGTGACGATCGTTCTGCCTCTCGCTTTATCCAAATTATACACCGCAACCACTGTTTTTTGCAATACATTTTAGTTTTCATTTCCGCAACCTACAGTTGCATAGAAAGTTTTGCGTGCAATATTGCGTTAATAATGTATATAATTGCTAATATGTCAATATTGTTAGCTTGACATAATTAATAATATTGATAAACGATGATTGCTCGTTTTATTGGCGCTCACCGCCACAAAGGGCAGACTTAGCAATCGAAAAAAAGACTATACAAACAACAAATGACAGCTATCAATAAATAATAGCTGTCATTTTTATTTTAAATCAACCTATATAAGTAAGGTCTTCGGTGTTGAGTTCGCTTGTACGCATTGCAGGTTTGCAAAGCGGAATTTGTTTGCCTTTCTTAATAAAGAGAGGTACTTCGTTAAGTGCAACTTCAATGAAGTGTACGCCCTTTTCCATAGGCTTGGTTTCTACATTTTCACCGCTTAGTTTAACAAAAGTCATATCTTCAGGGAGATATACATATCTGCCGCTTACATTCTGCTCATAAACAGGGCAAATCATACATTCGTTACCGAGCATAACCTGAGTTTCACACTCTCTTGCCATTTTATCGTCGGGATAATCAAAAGCAAGCGGGCGGAAAATCATATCGTTGTTTTCGCTTGCCTTTTTAAATGTATCGTAAAGATAAGGGATAAGTCTGTAGCGAACGGTTACAACATCTCTGAAATCTTCGGAGTTTTCAAAGTTGTAACATTCCTGGTTTACTGTACCCAGAGCGGAGTGGTTACGCATAAGAGGGGTAAATACTCCGAGAGCAAGGAAACGCAGAACAAGGTCACGGGTTGCGTTTTCGTTAAATCCGCCGAGGTCGGCGCCGCAGTAGAGGAAACCGCACATATTTGCTGACGGGAGCATTTTAAGGTTAAGAAGAATGTGTGACCACCATGAATGGTTGTCGCCAAACCAGATACCGCTTGAACGGTGTGCACCGATGTAAGAGGCTCTTGAGAACATAAGAATTTTGCCGTCGCCGAATTTCTTTGCAAAGTGTTCTCCTGCGGCTCTTGTCATATTTGCGCCGTAAATGTTATGAACTCTGTCGTGGCAAACAGGCTTGCCGTTAATCATATGATAGATGCTTGAGTAATCCTCGGGGCTGTTGGAAAGTCCGAGGAAAGTATCTTTGAGGTTAAAGAATTTTGAAAGGTCGAGGTTTTCGCCCTCAAGTGATTTTGCTTTATTAAGCGCTTTTTCAAGTCCTTTTGTTGAATAGAAAATAGCCGGCTCGTTCATATCGTTCCAGAAACCGTCAATGCCTGCGTCTGTAAGTCTGTCGTATTTTGCGCCGAACCAGTCACGAACTTCTTTTTGCATAAAGTCAGGGAAACCTACAATACCCGGCCATACGCCGCCTTCAAAAATCTCGCCGTCCTCGGTTTTGCAGAAGTAATCGTTTTCAACGCCTTCTTCGTAAACATCGTAGCCTGCTTCTTTTTTTACACCTGCGTCAATGATAGGGATAAGGTGAATACCTTGCTCTTTCTTTTCTTTTACATATTCTGCAAAATTCGGGAATTTGTCTTCGTCAACTGTGAAGTCCTTGTAGTCTTTCATATAGTCAATATCAAGATATACGCAGTCGAGCGGAATCTTTGCATCATTATAACCTTTGATTACGCCGTCAACGGCAGCTTTGTCGGGATAACTCCAACGGCTCTGCTGATAACCGAATGCCCAAAATGGCGGAATGTAGCTCTGACCGATTGCACTGCGGAACTCTTTTACAATGTCAATCGGCTTATTGCTCTCGTTTTCGATAATGTAGATGTCAAAATCTGTACCGTCAACAGTGATTTCTGTGCGGCTTGGTTTTGTGTAACCGATGTCCCAACGGATTTTTGCGGGGAAATCAATAAAAATACCGAAAGTCTTGCTGCCGTTTAACATAAGAAAGTTGTGTGCGGCGTAGAGTGAACTTTTTGTTTCTGTGTGGAATGGGTCATCGCTGCAAAAACTTTCGTAAATCCAGCCACGCTTGTTAATTCCTCTCGGCGCTTCGCCAAGACCGAAAACTATGTCGCTGTCCTGCATATCAAAGCTAAAAATGAATTTGCCGTCAATGATTTTGTAATCAACCGGGAATTTATTTATGTCGATTCCGGCAAAATCTTTTACAACAGCGTCTGTACGGATAGGGGTGCCGCTTGTGTACTTTGTAATCATTTAATATTGCTCCTTTGTAATGAAATTATTACCTCGGATGACCGTCTGTGCCAAGGATTTGATACATTTTCATTATATAGGCAGAATTGTAAAAAATCAATCTAAATATTAAATATTCACTAAAATATTAAAGAAAATACAAAAAAAGAGCCATACCTAACAGTATGACTCCTAAAATTTCAGTAATTTTTAATTAGCAGAAGAATACATCCATTGAACTCTCTTCGCCGTCGGCAACAAAGTAAGCTTTGTTTTCGTCAGGCTTGAGGTAAATTGAAATTTCCTTTACATCTTTACCGTATGTAGCTTTAACATTATTAATAATGTCTTCTACCGAGTTCTGCTTGTTGTTAAACTCAACAATAAAGTTTACCTTTGTTTCAGTTTTAACTTCTGCAGGAGCTTCAGCCTTTGTCTTAGCAGCCTTTGCTGCGGCAGCTACGGCAGCAGGTTTCTTTGGAGCAACCTTTTTAGGTGCGGTTTTCTTTACAGGAGCTTCCTTTACGGGAGCAGTTTCTTTTACAGCAGTTGCAGTAGCCTTTGTTTCTACCTTTGCATCCTTGGCAGCTGCCGATTTTGTAGCAGTTCTTCTTGTTGCCATTGTAAAATCCCTCTTTCTTAAAATATAAATAAATACATAAAATCACTGTGAAATAACAATAAAAACAACTATTTTTATTTATATATATTATACAATTCAAAGTACAAAAAGTCAATAAAAGCAAATAATTTCAGCGGATAATACATATTTGTAAAATTATTTGCTTTTCATTGGTTAGTTTGCACCATATGCTCGACATAATTTTGTACAAAATGATATTTTTCTATGATATTAATTTTTTATATACCTCCAAAATTCAGCTGTATTACTGCGTAAGCATTGAAAAAATGAGTTATTGTGCTATACTTAAATGTGTTTTATTTTTAGGGGGAAAAGGAAATGTTAGAAAACTTTATTGTAGTTGCACAACAGGTACTTGTGCTGTTTATTTTGATTTCGTTGGGCTTTGTTTGCGGTAAGAAAAAAATCATTACCGATGTATCCGCAAAGCATATAAACAACCTTGTTTTGTATTTTGTTACACCGTGCGTTATGGTGTCTGCTTTTCAGCGTGATTTTACACCTGAACTTTTGGGCGGACTCGGAATTATGACGATCTGCGCAACAGCCGTTATGGCTGCAACCATACTTTTGGTAAGCCTTATTTTTAAGGGTAAGGACAGCAAAAAAAGAGTGTTGAGATTTGCAACAGTTTTTTCAAACTGTGCGTTTATGTCGTTCCCGTTGCAGGAGGCTGTGCTCGGTGATGACGGTTTGTTTTACGGCGCAGTGTTTGTAGCTGTGTTCAACATTCTTGTATGGACATACGGACTTGTATGTATGAGCGGAGATATTAAAGAAATTTCTGCCAAAAAGCTGATTACCAACCCGGGTATTATCGGTGTTGTAATTGCGATAATTATTTTTGCGCTTAACATAAAGCTTCCGTATATGGTAGGTCAGCCTGTTGAATATATGGCGGCTTTAAATACACCGTTGCCGATGATGATTATAGGTTACTACCTCTCCGAGGCAGACCTTAAAAAAGCATTTTCAAATGTATCTGTTTATGTTGCAATGGGATTAAGACTTGTTTTGGTACCTGTTATAACCGCAATTGTGCTTTATCTGTGCAAGGTGGAAACAACTCTTGCGGTTGCCTGTGTAATCGCATCTGCCGCACCGACTGCCGCTACAACTACAATGTTTTCGGTAAAATACAATAAAGATACCGAACTTTCGGTAAGTATTGTGGCGGTTACTACAGTATTTTCAATCATAACTATGCCGCTTGTAATTGCGTTTGCGCAAACACTGACAGCATAAACGGAGGATATTATGCCAAAATCATCGGGACAAAAGCTTAAGCTTTTATATCTGCGTGACATTCTTCTAAAGAGAACCGACGATAACCACGGAATGACTGCGACTGAAATTATTGACGCATTAAGTGAATTTAATATAAAGTCCGAGCGGAATACAGGCCGAGCGAAAAAGTCTTTACGATGATATCAGCTCTCTCCAAATGTACGGACTTGACATTGAAAAAATCAAATCAAATACCACAAGGTATTATGTCGCTTCAAGAGATTTTGAGCTTGCGGAGCTTAAACTGCTTGTCGATGCAATTCAAAGTTCAAAATTTATTACACGCAAAAAAAGTATGGAGCTTATCGGAAAAATTGAGGGACTTGTAAGTAACTTTCAGGGAAAAGAACTTAAGCGTGATGTCTTTATTACAAACAGGGTAAAAGGTCTTAACGAAAAAATATATTATGTTGTCGATACACTGCAAACTGCGATTTCCAATGACCGAAAGGTCAGCTTTTTGTATATGAAGTGGGATATAGGGCAGGGTGCAAATATTGTAAAAACCGCAAGGCGTGACGGCAAGAGATATGTAATTTCACCGATTTGGCTTTGCTGGGACGACGAAAATTATTATATGATAGGTTACGACAGCGAGGCGGATAAGATAAAGAATTACCGAGTAGATAAGATTGAAAGCGTTGAAGTACTTGAAGACAAGCGTGAACCTAATGACGAAATACAGAAATTTGACGGCGCCGAATATACAAGAAAGATTTTCTCGATGTACGGCGGAGAGGAATTTGAAGTTACAATGCTTGTTAATAACGAACTTGTAGGCGTAATTGCAGACAGGTTTGGTGACGATATTTTTATTGTAAAAGAAAACGATAATCAGTTCAGGTTCAGTGCAAAAATTTCAATAAGCAGTCAGTTTTATGCATGGGTATTCGGACTGGGCGGAGGTGTTAAAATCTTGTCACCGCAAAGGGTGGTAGACGGATTTAAAGAACATCTTAATTCTGTAAATAATAATTATTCGGCAGATAATAATGACAACTGACAATGTCTGATTTTTAAGCTTTATATATACAAAGTTGTTTTTATGGCAGTGATTTTTGTTTTATTGAAAATCACTGCCGCTTTTTGATATAATAATAATCATACGCACAAAATATAAAATTTTATTATAATAAAATTTTATCTTATTAAAGATATTGAGTATAATTAATTAAAAATTATGATAATAAAAGATAACAAAA
>OLRO01001656.1_pt1 | contig 12216 bp, 10 predicted proteins | sample 1673131 | NCBI WGS metagenome assembly OLRO01 (sample SAMEA3136757, study PRJEB25190) | human gut metagenome | biome: human gut; feature: human-associated habitat; material: faeces | place: Austria | collected 2013 | reverse complement strand
ATGGCAGTAAAGAAGAAGTTGTCTATCCCGAAATCCGCATCACACGGTATACAAAGGACTTTTCTTGGGGATTCTACTGCACGAACAGCTATCAACAAGCCTACCGCTGGGCAGACCGCCGTTCTGCCGATGGTATTGTGAACGTCTATCGCTATGTAGAGAATCCTGACCTGAAAATCCTGCGTTTCCCTGAAATGTCGGACGAATGGCTGGATTTCATTGCAAAATGTCGTGCAGGCGAAACCCATCCCTATGATATTGTGGAGGGTCCCATGGCAGATGACACCATCTGGGACTATGTCAATGGATTTACGTCCGGGCAGATCAGCCGTGAAGCATTTTGGGCATTGGCGAAGTTCAAGCATCCAACACACCAGATCAGCTTTCATACCGTAAACGCTTTGCACTGCCTGACCTTTGAGAGGAGTGAATCCATCCATGACCGAAAAGCAGAAAAATGATGTTCTCTACGTTTGCAGCCTGATCGAGACCATCGCCCGTAAGACCAAAAATCATCGGCAGGATGTGATTCGTCACTTCACAAAAGCCGGCATCGAACGGCAGCTCCGGCTGGCAGAAGTAAACCACTGTCTGTCCTTTGAGCAGGTTTCAGATGAGCTGATTGAAGATCTCAACATCCCGGATGGGGATTTTGATACTGCTGCGGAGTGCCGCTATACGGTCCCTTCTGCAACCTCCATCGGAATGCTGTATCAGGGGCTGGTGCTGTCCACCATGAAAGATGAAGATGCTGCACAGGCAATTCTGGATGTTTTTTCGTCGTTTATCACGGATGAGATCTCCGATTTCAATTCCAACGTATACTACACCAATCCTGATTATCTCCGCTGCTCCTATCTGGAGGGCAAAATGCTTGCTTGAGAAAGGATTGTTATAATGGCAAAAAATCAACATAATGCAGGGCTTCATTATAGACCTCTCAATCAACTTGGATTATCAAACTTCAATGATTATATAGAAAATCCCATTGATAGTCGTTTTAAGTTTAATCCGCCCCCTCTAAAATGTGGTAAGCTTTTTGGACTTTGCAAAGCTGATCGTCAAAAAGAAAAGCTTCAGAAACATTGCCCGTGGCATCCGCTTCTAAAAATGAAGGCATTCACATTAGAGATCAACGGAGAAGCTGAATACATTTGGTATTGTAAAGAATGCGATTGTTATTATATGAACCCCTTTTGGCGAAATGGAGAAAAACGCATCCTTGATGTTTATCATAAGGTTCCTGTTCGCCGACTTATAAAAACAGCTATATAGCTTTGATTATGATTTGCCGATTGCCGAAAAGCAGTCGGCTTTTTTGTTTCCGTCGAACACTTTTTGTGTTTGCTCATATCATTTCATCTATCATTCATCAATCAAAAATGATAGATGAAATGAGGGCATTGTTCCATACGGCGGCTTGAGCAGCAGCGGAAAGCCCTCTGCAGCTTGCAGTTTTATTAAATGTCCGTGCTCCAAGCCGCGTTTTTATCCACCCATCCATGAAAGGCGGTGCTATTATGCAGTTTTTGACCCACATTATTTTTCTCCTGAATCTCCTCAAGACCCTTATCAACCATTTCAGCTAAGGACGGTGACTGAATGGAAACCGTTCTCAAAGCCATTGCCGACTGGATCAAAGGCATCCTGACGGCAGGCATTATGTCCAATCTCTCCGGCTTGTTTGATGATGTGAACACCCAAGTGGGCAACATCGCACAGCAGGTGGGCACCAAGCCCTCCAGCTTTGAGCCACGGGTGTTCGCCATGATCGAATCGCTGTCCCGGAACGTGGTGCTGCCCATTGCAGGCATCATCCTGACCTTTATCGCCTGTTACGAACTGATCGAGATGATTACCCAGCACAACAATATGGCACAGTTTGAGCCTGCCCTCATCATGCGCTGGATTTTTAAGACTGCTATTTCGGTGTGGCTCATCAGCAATACTTTTGACATCGTGATGGCGGTGTTCGATGTCACCCAAAAGGTGGTATCCGATTCCAGCAGCATCATTGCCGGAAATACCCGTGTCAACGACATTGGCTTGTCCATGCTGCAATCCAGCCTGATGCAGATGGATGTCGGCCCCCTGTTCGGGCTGTTTTTGCAGTCCTTCTTCATCGGCATTACCATGCGCATCCTGTCCATCGTGATTTTCGTCATCGTCTACGGAAGAATGATTGAAATCTACATGATGGTCAGTCTGGCTCCAGTGCCCATGGCAACATGGGGCAACCACGAGCAATCCCATGTTGGACAGAACTATCTTCGTTCTCTGTTTGCGCTGGGATTTCAGGGCTTCCTGATCCTGATCTGCGTGGCGATCTATGCCGTTCTGCTTCAGAATGTTGCCATATCCGGGGATGCCATCAACTCGATCTGGAGCATCGTGGGGTACACGGTGCTTCTTTGTTTCAGTTTGTTCAAGACCAGTTCTGTGGCCAAGAGCATACTGGGTGCCCACTGATTGGAGGTGTGATTTTTTGGCAGCATATATTTCTGTGCCGCGTGATCTGACCAAGGTGAAGTCCAAAGTGATGTTCAATCTGACCGCGCGGCAGCTTATCTGCTTTGGTGCGGCGGCAGTCGTAGGAGTGCCGCTGTTCTTTGTCCTGCGGGATACCGCAGACAATACCGGCGCCACCCTCGGCATGATGGCAGTGATGCTCCCCATGTTCTTTTTGGCCATGTACCAGAAGAACGGACAGCCCGCCGAAAAAATCTTGATGTACTATGTGCGGGCTCGTTTTTTTCGACCGAAAGTGCGTCCGTACCAGACCAACAACTACTATTCTCTGCTTATGAAGGGAGGAGTGCCCGATGATTCCGTTTCTGAAAAAGAATAAGGACGGCAAGAAGCCGCCCAAGTCCACGGTGCCCCGCACGGCACAAGAGAGTATCCCGTTTCAGCGGATGTTTGAGGACGGCACCTGCCGTGTTCGCCCCGGCTACTACACCCGTACCATCCAGTATCAGGACATCAACTACCAGCTCGCCCAGCAGGAGGACAAGACTGCGATTTTTGAGGAATGGTGTTCGTTCCTCAACTTTTTTGATTCGAGCATCCACTTTGAACTTTCCTTTGTGAACACTGCCACGGACAGCGCAGACTTTGAAAAGTCCATCCGCATCCCTTACCAGAAGGACGGCTTTGATGATGTTCGCGCGGAATATTCGCAGATGCTCCGCCAGCAGCTTTCCAAGGGCAACAACGGCCTGACCAAAACGAAGTTTCTGACCTACGGCATCGAGGGCGAAAGCATGGCGCAGGTCAAACCGCGTCTGGAACACATCCAGAACGACCTGATGAATAACTTCCACCGGCTGGGCGTTCTGGCAAAGCCGCTGGACGGTACGGAACGTCTGCGGCTGATGCACGGGATGTTGAACATGGATGGAGCCAACAAGTTCCACTTCAACTGGAAAGACCTTGTGCCCAGTGGTCTGTCCGTAAAGGATGCCATTGCCCCCACTGCGCTGGCGTTTAAGAACAGCCGCACCTTTCAGATGGGCGGCATCTTCGGAGCGGTCAGCTTTCTGAATATCACGGCTTCTGACCTGAGCGACCAGTTGCTGAAGGATTTTCTGGACATGGATTCCAGCCAGATCGTTACCATGCACATCCAGTCCGTTGACCAGAACAAGGCCATCAAAACCATCAAGCACACCATCACCGAACTCGACCGCAGCAAGATCGAGGAGCAGAAAAAAGCTGTCCGCGCCGGATACGACATGGACGTGCTGCCGTCTGATTTGGCGACTTACGGCAGGGATGCCAAGGCACTTTTGAAGGAGCTTCAGAGCCAGAATGAGCGGATGTTCCTTGTCACTTTTCTGGTGTTGAACACCGGAAAGACCGAACAGGAACTGGAAACCAACGTGTTTCAGGCGGTCAGCATTGCGCAGAAGCACAACTGCGAATTATGCCGCCTTGATTTTCAGCAGGAGCAGGGGCTGATGAGCAGCCTGCCACTGGCAGACTGTCAGATTGAGATCCAGCGTGGTCTGACCACCAGCAGCACGGCGATTTTTGTGCCGTTTACCACACAGGAACTGTTCGACAACGGCAAAGAAAGCTTGTATTATGGCTTGAATGCTTTGTCCAACAATCTGATTATGGTTGACCGCAAAAAGCTGAAGAACCCCAACGGTCTGATTCTGGGCACCCCCGGCTCCGGCAAGTCGTTCAGCGCAAAGCGTGAAATTTGCAATGCATTCCTCGTGACAGACGATGATATTATCATCTGCGACCCGGAAGCAGAGTACGCTCCGCTGGTGGAGCGTCTGCATGGGCAGGTCATCCACATCAGCCCTGCCAGCACCCAGTATATCAACCCGATGGACATCAACAGCAACTACTCGGAGGAGGACAACCCGCTGGCTTTGAAAGCCGACTTTGTACTGTCCCTGTGCGAACTGGTGGTGGGCGGCAAGGAGGGCTTGCAGCCAGTGGAAAAGACGGTCATTGACCGCTGCGTCCATGTGATCTATCGCAAGTATTTCGAGAATCCCACCCCGGAAAATATGCCGCTGTTGGAAGATCTGTACAACGCCCTGCTGACGCAAGATGAACCGGAGGCCCGCCATGTGGCGGCTGCGCTGGAAATCTACGTCAAGGGCAGTTTGAACATTTTTAACCACCACACCAACGTGGATATCAATAACCGCATTGTCTGTTTTGACATCAAGCAGCTTGGCAAGCAGTTGAAGAAACTCGGTATGCTTATCGTGCAGGATGCCGTGTGGGGGCGTGTGACCGCCAACCGCAGTGCCGGAAAATCCACCCGGTACTATGCAGACGAGTTCCATTTGCTCTTGAAGGAAGAGCAGACTGCCGCTTATTCTGTGGAGATTTGGAAGCGTTTCCGTAAGTGGGGCGGCATCCCGACAGCCCTAACGCAGAACGTCAAAGACCTGTTGGCAAGCCCCGAAGTATCAAATATTTTTGAGAATTCGGACTTCGTTTATATGCTCAATCAGGCCAACGGAGACCGACAGATCTTGGCAAAGCAGCTGAACATTTCGCCCCACCAGCTTTCCTATGTGACCCATTCCGGCGAGGGCGAAGGGCTGCTGTTCTTCGGCAACGTCATTTTGCCGTTCGTCGATCACTTCCCGAAAGACCTTGAACTCTACCGCATCCTTACGACCCGCCTTTCCGAAGTTGCGGAGGCGCAAAAGCATGAGTAAGAAACAGCCAAAGCTGAAATTCGAGGAGGAAAAGGAGCGCACGGCTACACGCTCCCCTCCGAAAAAGTCCAAAGTGGAGCAGTCGGTGCCCCAAAAGCAGAAACTGAAACAGGATGCAGACAAGGCAGCAGAAAAGGCACAGCACTTGCGTTTCGGTAAGGCCGAGATTACCCCGGATGAAGCATCCCGCATGACAAAGCAGCAGAAACGTGCTATGTATGCCGCCGCTGCCGCCCGGTCTGCGGTGCATCGGGAGATTGACCAGTACGAGGACGATAATGTGGGCATGCAGGCTTTAAGCGAGGGCGAAAAAGCCGCTGAGACTGCCCACGATATTTCCAAGAGCAGATACGCCAGAAAACTGAAAAAGAAAGCCAAGATGCAGGGCAAGAAGGGTGCCAAAACCGCAAAATCTTCCCCGCAGAAGCCGACTGCGGCACAAGATGCAGGCGCATCCTGCACCGGCGAGGGCGGCTCCAACTGGCTCTCCCGATGGCGGCAGAAACAGGACATCCGGCAGAGCTACTATGCCGCCGCCCATTCGGGCACAGCGGCGCAGACCGCAGGCGGCAAGGCGGTATCCAATGGCACCACTGCTGCGAAGTCCGGCATGGAGCAGGTCATCGACAAAGGAAGATCGGTGGTCAGCACCGCAGTCAACGGCATTGCCAATTTTGCAAAGAGCAACGCGCACGTTCTTTTGATCGTGGGCGTTTTTCTTTTGCTCCTGATGCTGGTCATGTCAGCGTTTTCGTCCTGTTCCATTCTGTTTTCCGGCACCACGCAGGTATCCGGGCAGACCATTTACACCGCAGAGGACCGGGACATCCGGGGAGCCGAAACCGACTACAAGAAGCTGGAAAAGGAACTGGATAAAAAGATCAAGCGTACCCCCACCGACCACCCCGGCTATGACGAATACCGATACCATCTGGATGCTATTGAGCACGACCCGTGGCAGTTGACTTCGTTCCTGACCACGCTCTATGACGACTACACCCGCAGCGAGGTGCAGGCAAAACTCAAGGAGACGTTTGCCAAGCAATACAAGCTGACCACATGGGTGGAAGTCCAGACCCGGTACCGCACGGTAGTGATGATCGACATTTTTACTGGCATCCCCTACACCGTGCAAGTCCCCTATGAGTATCGAATTTTTCACACAAAGCTGGTGAATAAAGGGCTGGAGGTCGTTATCCGGGAGGAACTGAACAACGACCAATGGAAACGGTACGAAATTTTTCAAGATACCTTGGGTGGCAGACCTTACCTGTTTAACGGCGGTCTGCCGCCCGGTGGCTCCGATGGCTCCGGCACACCGGGCATCGACTATCAGGTTCCGGCAGAAGCCCTGACGGACGAGGAATTTGCCGCCATCTACAAGGAAGCCCAAAAGTATGTGGGCACACCCTATGTGTGGGGCGGCTCCACCCCGGAAACCGGCTTCGACTGTTCAGGTTATGTCTGTTGGGTGTACAACCAGAACGGCTATGATGTAGGGCGCACCACAGCCAACGGTCTTTGGCAGAAAAGCCAGCACATTTCCGAAGCCGAAGCAAAGCCCGGTGATCTTGTTTTCTTCGAGGGAACGTATGATACCCCCGGAAAAAGTCATGTGGGCATCGTGCGTCCAGTAAGGACGATAGTAGAAGTAGAGAAAGGAGGCTGTGGCTAAGGTACTACCCCGCAAAGCAACGCGGGAATCCACCTGCTTTACCGAAAGTCGAAAGATGTACGGGAAAAGAGCACGGCAGGAAAGCGGTAAGTTGCCTAAAGACAATCGGGCACGACTGAACCGCAAGGATAAGTGAATATAAGGATAAAACTGAATTGTTTAAGGTGAGTTCCAAGCCCTTGTTACGTGTGGGCAAAGGAAAATTGTCTGAAACCTTTGGCGCAGGGACCATAGGAAATAAATGCCTTCCTATGGGTTGCTAATCCCCTGTGCGGCACGTCGGAGAACCGATAGTAACGGAACAAAAGCATATCCGATAATTCACATTGACCTACTACTATCGTCAACTGGAGATTGTCTAAACCGGAACGCTTGAAAAAGCTATGTGTAATGCAGCAATGTGATAAATTTCAAAGCTATGCTAGAAAGATGACACTGAAAATCCGGCATGACAACGGAGCTTCTGTAGTAGTCCGAGAATCCTGAATTGACAGGAAAAGCCGTAAAATCGGATGCGGGAAAGCCGCTCACATGGCGAAGAGAAGCAGTTTTTTTGCGCATTAAAATCAGAAATTGATTAGAGAGGAAAGCCTCAATGAAATCAACAATGGAGATTTTAACAAAATTACAAGAGAATTCCCAAAAGAACCACGATGAAATTTTCACACGACTGTACCGCTATCTTTTGAGGCCAGATATTTACTTCATCGCCTACCAGCATCTTTACTCCAATAAGGGTGCAGGAACGAAGGGTGTGAATGATGATACGGCTGATGGATTTAGCGAGCAGTATGTGACAGCCATCATTGAAGCATTGAGAACAGGGTCATATGAACCCAAGCCGGTACGCAGAACCTATATTCAAAAGAAGAACGGTAAGCTGCGCCCGTTGGGACTTCCTGTATTCGCTGACAAGCTGGTGCAAGAAGCTATCCGTATGATTCTGGAAGCCATCTACGAGCCGATTTTCTCTATCTATTCCCACGGCTTTCGACCGGGCAGAAGCTGCCACACGGCACTTGCCATGATCAAGCATGAGTTTACCGGAGCAAAGTGGTTCATTGAGGGCGACATTAAGGGATGTTTCGATAACATCGACCATCCCACGCTGATTGGTGTGCTGAACCGAAAAATCAAGGACGCTCGTTTTCTGAACCTGATTCGTATGTTTCTGAAAGCCGGCTATATGGAAGACTGGAATTTCCATGAAACCTATAGCGGATGCCCGCAGGGTGGAATCATCTCCCCGATTCTTGCAAACATTTATCTGAACGAACTGGACAGGTATATTACGCAGCTGAAGAAGGAATTTGACCACGGATACAATCCGAGAAACTTTACGGAAGAATACAACACGATACGGCACAAACGAGATGCACTGCATGAGAAAATCAAGAAAGCTGAAGGGACAATGCGGGAGCAGCTCATTGCTCAGCACAAGCAACTGACAAAACAGTTGTTTCGGACACCTGCAAAAGCGTGTACCGATAAGCGATTGAAATATGTTCGCTATGCAGATGACTTTCTGATTGCAATCAATGGGACAAGAGAGGAATGCGAGGAAATTAAGGCAAAACTCACGGATTTTGTCCGGGACACTTTGAAAATGGAGTTGAGCCAAGAAAAGACCCTTATCACTCACAGTAACACTCCTGCCCGATTCCTTGGTTTTGATGTTCGGGTGCGCAGAGATTCCAGCGTTAAACGCTCTGGAAAACGAAAAATGCGCACTATGAACAACAAAGTGGAACTCAATATTCCACTGAAAGATAAGGTGGAGACCTATTTACTGTCCCATAGCATCGCTAAAAGGGATGGTAAGAGGTTGATTCCTATTCATCGCCCAATTCTGCTGAACCGCACGGATTTGGAAATCGTAATGATTTATAATGCGGAACTCCGAGGACTCTGTAACTATTATGCCATTGCAAGCAACTTCAACAAGCTCGTTTACTTTGGTTATCTGATGGAATACAGCTGTCTGAAAACACTCGCAAACAAGCATCGCTCCCGAATTGCTAAGGTTCGTTATGAATACAGAGATGGGACTGGCGCATGGGGTGTTCCGTATGAAACCAAAAAGGGAAAACGCCGTATGATGTTCGCTAAGTACAGCGATTGCAAAGGCAAAGATTTGACGGAAAAAGTGCCCGATTTGGCGTATCGCTATTCGCACAACACAACATCCTTCGAGGAACGTCTGAAGGCCAAAGTCTGTGAAGTCTGCGGCTGTACAGACAGCGATAGCTATGAAATCCACCATGTAAACAAGGTCAAAAACCTGAAAGGTAAAGCTGATTGGGAAAAAGTCATGCTGGCAAAGAGGCGCAAGACAATCGTTGTGTGCCACAAATGCCACATGAGAATTCATCATGGAACTAAAACGGAATAACTTTTGAAATGGAGCAAAAAATGGGGAGCCGTGTGCGTTGAAAGGCGCAAGCACGGTTCTGGGAGAGGTCTGTGCAAACCTGTCGCAGAAATGCGATAAGGCGGCACTTTCCTACTCCACTACCTTGGCAACGGCATGATGGTCAGCGCTGGAGACCCCATAAAGTATGCCGATATTCATTCGTCCTACTGGCAGAAATATCTGTCCGGTTTTGGGCGACTCTCAAAATGATTGGAGGAAGAAATGAGCGAAAAACTCGATAAGCTGCGCGCTTCTCTGGAAAAAGAGAAGGAACGGCGCATCAAGATCAACAACCGCATCGAAAGTCTGGAGCGGCGGATTCAGGAGGCCGAAGCCGCCGAGGTCAACGAGATGGTTCGGACGGCAAAGGTCACGCCGGAACAGCTTGCCGCCCTGCTGCGGCAGTCCGCAACTTCCACCCCGAACCCGGCTGCGCTGTCCGCAGTCGGTGCTACCATTGATAAGGAGGACCCCGATAATGAAGATGATGAATAAGGTATGTGCGCTGGTGCTGTCGGTGGCACTGTGCGCTGGCATGGCAGCTCCTGCTTTTGCCTATGACGGCGAGCCTGTGGAGGAAGTGGAACAGCCTGTCCTGACTGCTGCCACCGAAGAGGAAGAGGCTGTCACCGTGACCGATGAGGAAACCGGTGCTCTGACCCCGGAGGGCAATCTGACGCTGGTGGACGATTACCACACTGACTACTCCGATGGCAGCGGACAGCAGTTCATTACGCTGGTGTCGAAGTCGGGAGCCACCTTTTATCTGGTCATCGACCGCAATGCCAAGGGACAGCAGACCGTCCACTTTATGAACCTTGTGGATGAAGCCGACCTGCTCTCCCTGATGGAAGATGAAGATGCCGAAGCCTATACCGCCGAAAAGGAAGCGGCGGCGCAGGCAGCGCAGGAGCGCAAACAGGCCGAAGAGGATGCGAAAAAGGCTGCGGAAGAAGCGGAGGCATCCGGTTCTGAACAGACTGGTGGCAACAAAGTTACGAAGTATGCTGCCACATTCTTAGGCGTACTGGCGCTGGTCGGTTTGGTTGCTGGCGGCGGCATTTACACCTTTATGAAGCAGAAGCAGAAAAAGCAGGCAGAAAAAGAAGCCCTTGACCCCGATGCAAACTACACCGAGGACAAGGGCGATTTTGAGATTCCTGTGGAGGATGAACCGGAAGAACCCGGCGAGGAAGATACCGAACCCATCTGATTTCAAGGCGGCATTTGCCGCCTTACATAACTATCATTTGTGTATTTTTCGGAAGCGCAATCATTGTGGCCGAATGCTATATATCGTATCAAATTGGTATGGATCTGATTGTAAAACTTTTCCATTTGAAATCACGATAATTGTTTCGCCTTCTTTAATTTGCGATAGTTGAACTTGCCCTTTCAAATAATCTGATGCTCCATGAATTATGTATTCATCATCGGCATCATACAACTGGTTTTTTGCTATTGCATAGATACAGTTCTCTTGCAAATCCACATTTGTGACTGTGAGCTTCGATTCTTTTCTATCTAAAAAATTCACTTTGAAAAAACCAAAGGAAAAAACTACTATCATTGCAGTGCAAATGCTGAAAATCACTTTCTTTGTCATTTTATTCGCCTCTATAAGAAAGAAATAGCGTATATAACGACTGCGTTATTCGCAAAGCACCTGTATAAGAAGTTGGATATTGTGAGCCATCCACTGTGCTTCCATCTTTATGAATTCCAATAGCCACATATCCAGATCCGGAAATGTATTCCACAAGTGGGCCGCCACTAAATCCACCTGTCAGATCCCAATCGCCTTTGAGATATTTAGACGTTTGACTTTTTATATGGCCGGAGGATTTACACATTTTATATTTAGCATCTACTCCGTTTATCTGACTCGGATAGCCGTAAGCATACACCAATTGTGATGACGAATAGTTATTGGATTGCCAATGCAACCCCAACCATCCGGTTTTTGATCCAAGATTATTTTTGAGTGTAATAATAGCCCAATCCTCCGAAGATTTTCCGGCAAGATAAGAACTACTAACAGTCATCGAACTTGCCGAAACATTTTCGCTTCCATAGGGTTTACTGCTGCCAGAACGTGCAGGCGCTACGTTTACCGACTTAACATATGCTTTATCCTTTATACTGTAAAGATTATGCGCCGCCGTTGCAAGCGCATTTGGCCCAATCATAAATCCGGAGCCATAATTGGTGCCGCCACTACTAGTTGTTATTTGCAAACAGACAGTGCTGCAATATGGTGATGATGCCGGATTATCAACAACTACAATATCGTTATTTCCGACAATCGCACTAGGATCCAATATATCAAAATTCGGAATTTTTCCATTAGGAAAATAGCCTGCACTTGTTTCCTCATCCGTCAAGGAATTAGTTTCAAATACAATTTTTTCAATTGATTCTTCTCCAGTATCAAAATCGTATTTATGGTATTCTTCCGTACGGAAATTTTCTCTATCACCTGAATCGTCCGCAAAAACAGTCATTCCAGAATTAAAGCTTAATGCAGACAATGCCATGATGCTGCTTGACTTCAAAAAAAGTCTGCGAGATATTTTTTCAACTTTCATATTAATTCCTTTAGATTTTTGATTTATCTACTGGTGCTTCCTGTAATGGTCTCACTCTGCCCATCAGTATAACTAAATGTTGCAGAATACTCCAGCTTATAAGATTTTCCGGACTTAGTGTTAAAATTGTTTGGCTGACTTTGTTTTTAAGGATTCACTTTTATCCTGCATCGGAATCACCTCCATGCAAACTTTTATGCATTTACCTTCCACAGGAACTTCTGCTTAGTCATTCTTATTGCTGCAGATCGGCTCCATCCTGTAAGCACCCCAAAAGATGTACGTAAAGCCTCTTGCCTGCATATTTAAGAGAAAGCGGATATGCTCTTTTACCATTGATTTGAATGT
>OLRO01001639.1_pt1 | contig 12284 bp, 8 predicted proteins | sample 1673131 | NCBI WGS metagenome assembly OLRO01 (sample SAMEA3136757, study PRJEB25190) | human gut metagenome | biome: human gut; feature: human-associated habitat; material: faeces | place: Austria | collected 2013 | reverse complement strand
GCGCAGGCTCTGCTCGTTGAAATCGTCGAGCGATTGCTGGCGCACGGGGATCTCATCCGTCTCCGTGAGGAACATGGAGATGGACAGAAACGGCTTGGTGTACGAATAGCCCGCGTCGCGCGCCTGCTGCTGCAGTGACAGCGAATTGCGGATGAGGTCCGGCTTTCTCCAGTTGTCGTGGTACTTGAGCAGCGGCACATAGTATGACAGCCGGTCGCCCTGCACGCACTCGTCAATGGCCTGCACCTTGTTGCGTGAGAGCGGCAGCGTGTCGAGCCATTCGCGCGTTGCGGCCGTGCCGAGCTCATCCCGCTCTGCCTCCGTGTAGAGAAAGCCGTTGACCTCGACCACGTAGACCGCGGGGCTCTGCCGCTTGGAACTCTCGCGCAGCATGGAGGGGTACATGGTCCCCTGTGCGGCCGACACGGCCAGCGGATAGCTCGTAAAGCCCGCGTGCTGCCATGCCAGCGGTGCGCAGTAGTCCGTGAACGTCTCGCTCGCGCCGAGGATCATGACATCGAGCGAGTTTTTCGGCTCGAGGTAGAAGCTGCGGATGTACTGCTGCTCGGTGGCGTTGTTGATGGTCAGCAGCCGCGTGAGCGCGCCGTAGACCAGCGCCACGATGAGCAGAAACGCGATTACGCGCAGGACGGTATTTCTTTTTGCGTGTTGTTTTGGATTCATTGATGTTCTCCACATGCTGTGTTAGCGCCACGCGGAAAATTGCGGCGATGGTCTGCTGCGAGCCCGCTTCGCGGGCTTGGGATAGCGGGCGCTGTTTCCCGGCTTAAAACTGCATATACACGAATTCGGATGCCTGCACGCCGGGGCCGTAAACGCCCATGAGCACGACGGCGAAGATGCCGGCAAGCAGCACGGCCCAGCGCAGGGCGAGACACTTCTCGTCGAGGATCTCGCGGATGGTGCGCTGCGAGCGCTCCTGAATGACGGAGGCGACGAAGATGACGAGCGTGCCGAACAGCAGCACGGCCCAGTCATACCGCGTCAGCGGCAGCGCCTCGAGCACGGCGCCCGGCCGCAGCTGCGACAGGTGCAGGTCGGTCACGGATTTTAACATCATGCCCATCGCGGCGCGAAAACCGTCGGCGATGTCAAAGTAATAGCCGATGAGCACGACCACGAACGTGCGCAGCATGGAAAACACCTGATACCACGCGCTCTTGCGCTCAATGTGCAGCGCGGCGACGACCTTGTCCGACACCGGCTGCAGCAGCGTGGACACGAGGATGACCATGCCGTTCCAGAAGCCGAAGGCGACGTATTTCCAGCTCGCCCCGTGCCAGATGCCGATGATGAGAAACGTGATCAGCGAGGCCACGGCCGTCGGCAGGACCTTGCCGATATGATTGCCGAGGTGCTGCCTGGCGTGGCGGCCCCAGTTGAGAAACGCCTTCGAGATCGACAGCGGGTAGAACAGGTAGTTGCGCAGCCAGTCGCCGAGCGAGATGTGCCAGCGGCGCCAGAAATCACGCAGGGAGTCTGCACGATAGGGGTGGTCAAAATTGCGGCTCAATCGCACACCCAGCAAGGCAGCGGCCCCGACGGCAATGTCGGAATAGCCGGAAAAGTCCCAGTAGATCTGCCCGGCAAAAAGCAGTGTTGCCAACAGAACAGCCGGGCCGGAGGCGTCCGCCGGGGAGGCGTAGACGGAATCCACAAACACGGCAGCGGTGTCTGCCAGCAGCAGCTTCTTTGCAAAGCCGCGCACCATCCAAAGCCAGCCGCTGCTGTCCATACGGCGCTCCTGCGCGTGCAGCTGAGGCAGAAGCGCCGTGCTGCGTTCAATCGGCCCCGCTACCAGCTGCGGGAAAAAGCTGACGAATAAGGCGTAATACCCCGGATGCCTCTCCGGCATGAGCCGCCCACGGTAAATATCAATGACATAGCTGAGGGTCTGAAATGTGTAAAACGAGATGCCCGCGGGCAGCAGAAGCGGCACATCTGTGCGGAAAATCCCGGCATATTTGAAGAGGCACAGACACCCGATGCACAAAACTGCCGCACAGGTCAGCCAGAGCTTTTTGGCCGTCTGTGTTTTGCTTTTTGCGATGCCCAGTGCCGCCGCATAGGTTCCCAGCGTGATACCCGCCAGCAGCGGAAGTGCCTGCGGGCTGCCCACAGCGTAAAATCCGAGGCTGGCGGCCAGCAGCAATACCCAGCGCCGGCTCGGCGGCAGCATCCAATGCAGGGCCAGTACGATAGGAAAAAGCAGCACAAAAGCGGGTGCGGTGAAATTCATAAGCGCCCTCCTATCGGCCACATGGCGGCGGCGCAGGGAATCAACAGGCAGAGCAGCATTGTGCGGGTGGACACATCCAATACCAGCGCTGCCAAAACCACCGCAGCACCCGAAACCATGCCGAGCGCTGCGGCCCATGCCCGGCGATGGGCCGCCAGTGCCAGCACAGTGGTCAGTGCAGCCAGAGCGCAGACAAGAATCATGGCGCAATCCCCTCCCCTTGCAGTTGTTTTGTCAGTGCATCGATGACCTGTGCCGTGCGCATAGTCACCCCGTTTGTGGACAGATGGTTGTCGGTGCCGTAGAAATATCGCCCGGGCATCAGGGAATCCTGCAGCGGCGTCAAGAACACAACATCGAGATTTTCTCGGAAATACGCATCCAGCGCGGCCACAGCCTCCGGCGTGGAATCCGCCGAAACGGCGCGGCTGTTGCGCGGGCTGTACGTCAGGTACACCCGCACGCCGTCTGCCTCAAAGCGGTCAAACTCGGCGTTGGCGGGGGCTATATACGTGTCATACGGGAAGGACGCCGTTGTGTAATCCACAGGCAGTCCGTAAATCGGCGTGTCATCGACGGCATCGGGGCGGTACAGAACATAGTCACCGTACTCGTTGTAGCTCGGCGTGTCAACGGCATTTCCGTCCTCGTCCAAATCGGACGGAGAGACGGCATAGCTGCGCGCCGCCATGTCTGCGCGGGTCTGCAAATAGGAGCCGAGTGCCGAAAAAATGCCGCTGTACTGTTGCAAATTAAGCCTCGCGACAATGTCGTAGTCAGCCTCGGCCATACAGAAGAAGGCGTCGTCAAAGGCGTTTGTCGTGCAGAACTGGCGCTTGGCGGCGTCAAATTCGGGCGAGAGCAGCAGCAGGTCGCCGGGGCGCATCTGTGCGCGAATCAGCTCGAGCTGCGGCAGCGCATTGGTGTAAGCGAACACACCCATGTTCACGACCTCATAATGGGGCAGGGCAGCATCCAGCGCGGCGCTGTCATACCCGAACCGCGCCGAGGAACCGGAGAACAGCACAAGCTTCTGCGTATCGGCCAATAAGAGCAGGCGGTCGTACTTATCAGCGAACGTCGCGTAGTAGCTGCCGCTGTAGACGGGCGCAGTCGCGGCATTGATGTACAATGTTTGCAGGCTTGTGCAATCTTCAAATGCGTAATCGCTGATCTGCTGCAGGTTGTCAAACAGGGTCACGCTCTCCGCGGCGCTGCCGCTGAAGGCCCCGGGCTGCACGCGGCGCAGGGTATCGGGGAAGATGACTGTTTTACAAGGCGCATCGGCAAAGGCCCCCGCCGCAATTTCCACGACGGGTGCGCCGCCCAGCGTATCGGGGATGACAAGCACTTCTCCCCCGCCCTGCCAGCCCGTTATAGCTGCGGCGTCGTTTTCAACCGTGTAGGTGAACTCCGCGGCGTCGTTTTGAGCAGCCCACTGCGCGTAAAGCCGCGCGCCGGGCTCGGTCCGGCTGCCCAGCCCAACGGCCTGACCACTGCCGTCCGGGGCGGTGTTCCACCCCGTCAGCGTGTACCCGGGGCGGGTGAACAGCGCACCGTCGATGGCGGTGTTCAGCCGCAGATGGCTGGGGGTGACGGGCACAGTGACCCAGCCGCCGCAGTTGTCATTATAATACAGCACAGTATCGCTCTTTTCCGCGGTCACTGCCACGGCAACGGAGTAGCGGACATCGGGCAGCGTCAGGATGTACGCCGCGCCGGTGCGGGTAAGCGACGCGCCGGGATAGTCTGCGCCCGTCAGCGTATAGCCGTCGGCAGGGGTCAGGGTGAAGGTCACACTCTGCCCCGGGGTAACGGCTGCGGTCTGGGTCTGCGCTGTAAACGCAGGCGAGGATTCCAAAACGATGCGGCACTGCACCGCCGGGGCTGCCGGGGCGGCGGCACAGCCTGCCAGCAGAACCAGCATGGCAAAAATAAGCATCAGACGGCGCAGGTGGAACACATCCTTTCAGAAAAAATCTGTTTTTTACATCATAATACAAAATACCCCGGAGAGAAAGCCCCCCGGGGTGTGGATGAGGAAAAAGCTGTCACGATGAAGTGACGCGGGAATGGCGCATAATTACTGCTCGTTCACATTGGTGAACGCGGCAATGATGTTCAGCACCACGGCAATCAGCAGCGCGGCCGTGCCGTAGATGGCGCTGGACAGGTCAGCCATCGTCTGGGCGTTGTTCGTAAAGGTCATGATCGAGGCGATGGTGTTGACGCGGGGGCTGATGAACTGTGCAGCAGCCACGACCAGCGTGATACCGGCAACAACGCTCATCGCATCGGCGGCGATGGTCAGCTTCTTGTCCAGCACGACGCGCAGCACCAGTGCAAGGATGGCGATGACGGCGCAGCCGATGACAACCGGGCTGGTGCCGATTTTGCGGAAGGAATCAGTCCCGGCGTTGACAATGCAGAAGCCAAGGCCGACAGCACCGGCAACGGCGGTCAGAAGCGACAGGATCAGACCTGCGCCCTTTTTATTCGTAGAACTCATGGTTTGCACTCCTTTACTGCTTCTTGGATTTGCGGTCATTCAGCACATACATGGCGGCGGCCAGTACGGTCAGGGCGGCAAAGACGACCTGCACGGCAACGAGGGCGTTGTCATACCAGGTGCGCACGCTGACAAGGCGGGTGCTGCTGGTCATGCCGTCCATAGCGTTGGAGTTGGCCAGTGCGTAGTTCTGGTACTTCATAGCCTGCTTCAGGGCGGTCATCATGGTGGTATCCTGACTTACGGCCTCTGCGGTCCAGTAGGGATACTTCTCGCTGACAGCAGCCATCGTGTTGTCGCCGGTGTTGCAGCTCATGGTAACGCCGTTCAGCACAGCCTCTTTCAGCACAACATAGTTAGCGTTCTGGATGAAGTCCTCGGAAATCAAACCTTGGAAGCCCCACTCGTTGCGCAGGATGTTCTTCATCAGACCGGTGTGGGCGTTGTCCTGCGTGATGCCAACGCGGTTGTAAGCGGTCATAACGCCGAGAACATGAGCGTTCTCCACAATGCCCTGCGTGCCGCGCAGCTCGTTCTCACGGGCCTGCTGCTCAGTCATAAAGACGGAAATGCCGGTACGGTTGATTTCGGTATCGTTGAAGGCGAGGTGCTTGGGTGCGATGATAACGCCGTATTCCATAGCAGCGGCGGCGTAGGCAGTGCCCTGACCGGCGGTCAGAACAGCGTCCTCGGAGTAGTACTCGTGGTTACGGGCGTTGTAGGGCAGGCGATGCAGGTTGGTGCCGATGCCCCAGAAGATAGCGGTGTTGGCCCACAGGCTGTAGTTGCCGATCACGCGGCCATAATCAGCGGCGAGGTCCTTGTTGAAGGTCTGGGCGATGACAGTCTCATTGACCATGGTGCCCATCTTGTAAGTCAGGTTGGGGTCGTTGGCATCGACCACGCAGGGATCACCGGTGGAAGCATCGGTGTTGGCATACTGGCCCAGAGGATAGGAGTTGAAGCCGTTGGGGCCATCGTTCTGGATGGCTTCGGGGCTCATGATGGATTCGATAACCTTGGTGGAGGTACCGCCGAAGCCAGTGCGGATCATGCACTCTTCCAGCGTGATCTCATCCATCAGCATATCCCAGCGCTCATCGTTGATATCGGAAACGCCCTTCAGGTCAGCCAGCGTCAGACCGTTTTCAGCGCCGAAAGTAACCGTGGAGGGATCGCCGTTGGCGTTGATCTCGTAGATGTCGTTGTCAAGGATATCGATCATCTCATCGGTGGCGGTCAGATCCTTATAGGTCTTGGGGAAAGTGCCTTCCCAGTCGGCACGGGTCAGATAGGTAGCAGTGCCGGGCAGCCAGTAGTTGACATCCATGTCAGCCAGCTGGTTCTCCACAGCGGTGCCATTCTTGGTCGTTGCGAAAGTGGTGGTGTCCTGAGAGCCCAGATTCCAGCTCTTGGCCTTGTCTGCGTCACCGCCGACATCCTGACCCTCGGCAGCCAAAACGTTCTGCACAGCCTCGTGTGCACCGTTGCCGATGGTGAAGTAGTAGTCACCGGCATCGAGAATGTAGCAGCCCTTGGTACCGGCCGCGTTGTCAGCGGTGGAATCCCAGCTGGCCATATTCTGCATGTCAGCGGTGATGGTCACGGTCTCGGAGGCACCGGGCGCAAGCTCGGCGGTCTTGCCGTAGTCCAGCAGCTGGATGGCAGCCTTCTCAACACCGTGCTCCTTGTCATAATCGGTGTAGGGCAGGCTGACATAGAGCTGCACAACATCCTTACCGGCGACGCTGCCGGTGTTCTTGACGGTCACGTTCGCGGTGACGGTCTCGTTCTCAAGGTCAACATTCAGGTTATCGAGGGTCTGCTCAAACGTGGTGTAGGACAGACCGTAACCGAACGGGTAAGTAACCTCGTCGTCGTAGTTCCATGCGCTGCCGGTGGAGGAACCGACAGTGGAGGCGGCATTGCCCTGCCCCATGACGGTGTCAAAATAGCGGGTCTCGTAGTATTTGTAGCCGATGTAGATGTTCTCGGCCTCGACAACGGCATCGTTCATGTTGATGTCGGGGTTGGTATTGGTCCACTGCAGGTCGCCGAAGTTCTGTGCAGCGGGAGAGTTTGCGTTCTTGACCGCATAAGTATCGGTCAGATGGCCGGAGGGGCTGACCGCACCGGAGAGAATGTCGGCCACACCGTAGAAGCCGTAGCCGCCCGGCAGGCCGACCTGCAGGATAGCGTCAACACCGACGTTGTCCTCGATCTCCTGCACCTCCATGGCGCTGGCATTATTCAACAGAACGATGACCTTGCCGCCGTTGGCCGCCTTGGCAGTGACGGCGGCATTGATGAGGTCGCGCTCGTCGTCGGACAGGCCTAAGGGGTCAGTCTGGTTCAGGTTTTGGGTCGGGTCTACACCGGCCGTGCCGGGCTGGTAGGTGCCGTTCTCAGAGGCAGAGCGGGCAATCGTGACGATCATCACGTTGTTGTCGTTCATGCTGTCTTTCCAAGTGGCGTTCTGGCCGTCCAGCGCAGCCTGGCTCGGCTCCTTGCTGGAGAAAACGCCGGTCGTGGAGGGAGCCGTGATGTGGTTGTACTCAATCGTACCGCCCCAGCTCTGGACTTCGGACTTGAAGGTAGGCTGCAGGGCCTCGTACATATCGGCCACAGTCTGGTTCAGACCGAAGCCCTTTGCCTTGAAGGCACCGACCATATCGACTGTATCGGCATCCGTGCCGGTGTTCTCCACAAGGCTGGAACCCATGTCGCCGCCCTGAACGGGATAGTAGCTCGAGAAGCCAAGCAGTGTGATTTTCTGGGTCTCATCCTTGGTCAAGGGCAGTGCGCCGTTGTTCTTCAGCAGGACGCTGCCCTCTTCGCTCATCCGCTCACCCACGTCCTGAATGCCGTGCAGCAGCTCGGTAGTGGAGGTGTAGTCGGATTTGAAAGTATACAGGTCAGTGCCGTCGGAGTCCTCGGTCACGAGCTTGGTGCTCTTGGTGCCCAGGAACTTGTCAATGTCAGTGCGGAATCCGTCCACGACGGTTGAGGCGCAGACACTGAGCGCCAGCAGCGACGCCGTGGCTGTGGTCACGCCGCGCCAGACGCGGCGGCCGGATTTTTTCTTACTCATGTTTTTCCTCCTTGTGTATCCTTGTGTATATCGTAATCGCGTGTAGGGCGCGTTACTTCTTGCTGCGTTCCTTGATAGCCTTCTGCTCCTCGGGCAGGTTTTTCTCAACCGTCCAGAACAGGATCAGGATGACGGCGCCGATGATATAGCAGACGGTCTCGACCCAGATATAGCTGACGGAGATCGCGGTCTGCACACTGGCGGTCTGGGCGCAAAGTGTATTGCTCATATTAAACATATGGGTTGTTGGAGTTGGCGGTCTGGGCGGCGGTGCCCAGAGCGACGTCGGCGGCCTGGTTATAGCCGCTGCCGTTCAGCATGGCGCTGAAAATGGAGTTGCAGATCGGCGTGGCGGCGACCATAAGGGAGCTGTAGATGCTCATGGTCAGACCGTCGGTACGGATGCCGGTGCGGTACTCAATGTGGTCGATAACGTCGGCAATCATGGCCAGGATCAGATAGCAGGCCGGGGAAGAACCCAGACGCTTGAGGGCCACGCCGATGGCGACCGGCACGATGTTGCCGCCGCCCAGACCTGCGATGATGCCGCCCACGGCACCCAGCAGCATGAAGCCGCCGCAGACCAGACGCTTACCGAACTTGTTGGCCAGAGGCACCACAAAGACCGCAGCCACGGCCATCGGGATAGCGCCCATGATGCTGAGCAGACCCTGGGAGGCACCCCATGCGTCCGCCGTGCCGAAGAAAGTGTTGTCCAGACCCCATTTGCAGAAGTAGCTCATGGAGCCGTTCTTCATCGCGCCGCTCCACTGGAACAGCATATAGAACGCCATGACGATCCACCACATGCGGTCACCGGTAACGGCCTTGAGCTGCTCGCCCAGCGTGGCGGACTTGGCAGGGGTCTCGGTGTCGGAGCGGCCTTCCTCGGTGACGCGCTCACGGGTGAAGAGGAACTGCAGGTAGATGGTCAGTGCGCTGAAGATGGCGATGGCCAGCATGGTGAGAAACCACAGGTGCTGGTCCTCCTTCAGCGCGAAGGAAACGAGCATCGGGAATACCATCGAGCCGCAGCCCATAACGCCCAGACCCGCCACGTTGGTGAAGGAAGCCAGCGCACCGCGCTGCTTGCTGTCACGGGTGGAAACGGGGATCATGGTGGAGTTGGCGGTGTTGTAGATGGGGTAAGCGACCGCGTAGTACAGGTTGTACGCGATGGCGATCCAGACCATCTTGGCCATGCCCTCAAACGGCACGATAAACATCAGCACACTGGCGACGGAAAGGGTCAGCGCGGAGAGCAGGATCCACGGGCGTGCCTTGCCGGCCAGAGCCCTGGTGTGCTCAATCAGCTGACCGACGATGAGGTTGGACGCCACGATGAGCACCGTGGAGACCAGCTGCAAGGTCGTCAAAAAGCCAAGATCAAGCTTGAGGACATCGGTGAAGTAGTTCTGCAGGATGCAGGTGAAGATGCCCGAGGAAAGCAGTGCGCCGAAGGGGCCGATAAAATAGCCCAGCAGCATTTCCGGCATCTTGACGTCGTCGCTGGTGATACGGGACTTCGTCAGCGGCGAGGACCAGAAGTTGGATTTCGAGGTTGACATGATAGAGAGTCACTCCTTCTTTGTGTATAGATGCAATTTGCTTACAGTATGCTTTTACGCCTTTGCCGTAACGGTATATTCCCCGCTGCCAAGCACCTTTTCTTCCCCGCTCGGCAGCACGACGGTACATTCGGTGCCGACGGGCACCGCCACGGTCATCGTCATCTCGCCGTCCGCGATCTTCCAATCAGCCTTGATCACGCCGTAGGGCGTACCCACCGTGCCTTCAGCCTCGGTGATGCCGCCGCCGACCACCGGCGCAAACTTGAACTTGCGGTACCCGGCCTCGGTGGGCTCCACACCCAGCACGCGGCGGTAGAGGAACGCGCCCACCGCGCCGCTGGCGTAGTGGTTGTACGAGATCATCATGTCGGTCCCGTCGTCACCGATTGGGCACTCGCCGTTCTCGTCCAGACCGTCCCAACGCTCCCAAACCGTGGTTGCGCCCACGCGGACCTCATACAGCCAGCTGGGACACTGTGTGTTCAGCAGCATCTTGTAGGCAGTGTCGGCGTGACCGTTGTCGGCCAACGCAAACAGGATGTACGGCGTGCCCGGGAAGCCTGTGCCGATCTTGTAGTCGTTCTTCTCAACCAGCTTGACCAGATTCTCGGCAGCCTTCGCCTTGACGTTTTCAGGGAACATATTCAAGTACAGCGGCAGCACATAGGCGGTCTGGAATTCTTCCTTCGTCTTGCCGTTGCCGTCGGTCAGCACACTGCAATAGGCATCGGCCACCTTACGGCTCAGCTCCTTGTACTTGGCGGCGTCCTCGGTCTTGCCAAGGATGCGTGCAATTTTCGCCAGTGTACCGCTGGTGTTGCACAGGGACGCCGTAGCGGTGTACTTGCTGCGGGCCTGCCACTGACTCATCTTCGGCACATCGGGGGCGACCCAGTCGCCAAAATGCAGCACCGACGGCGTGTGCCAGATGTAACGGTGCTTGCCGATGCCGAACCCGGCCCAGAAGCAGCACGCCTTGACGTATTTCTGCATGGTGGGGTACATCATACGCAGCACATCCAGGCTGCCCGTGGCCTCGTATAGAGCCCATGGCACCAGCACGCAGGCGTCGCCCCACCAGTCCACGGCCATCTCGGGCATTGTGGCGGGGAAACCGTAGCCCTGCACAGGCACGGTGTTGGGGATGCCGCCGGTGGGCAGCTGCTCGGCCTTGACGTCGCGCAGCCACTTCTCCAAAAAGCGGCTCAGTTCAAAGTTGTACAGCGCGGTGGGCGAGAACACGGCAATGTCTCCGGTCCAGCCCATGCGCTCGTCGCGCTGGGGACAGTCCGTCGGTATATCAACGAAATTCGACTTGGCGCCCCATGTAATGTTGGACTGCAGTTTGTTCAGCATCTCATCGGAGCAGCGGAAGGAACCGCTGTGCTCCACATCGGAGTAGAGCGCCACGGCCTCGATTTCCAGATCCTTCGCATCGACGCCCTTGACCCCCGCATAGCGGAAGCCCATGTAGCTGAACCGCGGGCTGTAGGTCTGCTCGCCGTCGCGGCAGGTGTAGGTCGCCGTGGCCTTGGCCGTGCGCAGGAAGGTCGTGTTTAAGCTGCCGTCGGGGTTCAGGATTTCGGCGTGGCGCACGGTCACGACCTGCCCGGCCTTGCCGTTGAATTTGATGCGGACAACACCCGCAAGGTTCTGGCCGAAGTCGTAAATCGTCTCGCCGTCGGAGGCGGTCATCACGGCCACGGGCTTGCGCACCTCGTGGGCCTTGACCGGGGCACCGTAGTCCGCCGTGATGGTGGGGGTGACTTTCAGCGTTTCGGGCGCGGCGTTGTGCCAATCGCTGATTTCCTTCGTGGCATCGTAGGTCTCGCCGTCATACAGATCCGCCATCCGCACGGGGCCGCTCTCGCTGACCTGCCATGTAGCATCGGTGCCGATGGTCTCCGTCGTGCCGTCCGTGTACTCAATGCGCAGCTCGGCCAGCAGAGCCTGACGGTCGGCAGTCACGCGGTTTTTGCGGGTAAACACAAAGCTGCCCACCGCCCAGCCGCCTGCAACCGTGAAGGTCAGCGTGTCGACGCCTGTCAAAAGTGCCGTCACATCGTAGGTCTGATACTGCAAATAGGACTTGTAGCTCGTAAAGCCGGGGGCGAAGTATTGCTCGCCCAGCTTTTGGCCGTTCAGCTCGGCCTCGTAGATGCCCATGGCTGTGGCGTAGAGCCGCGCGCGGGCAATGGGTTTGTTCGTTGTGATTTCCTTGCGAAAAACCATCGGCACGGGGCTGACCTTTGCCTCGGTGAAGTGGTAGCTCGGGTCGCTGATCCACCGGCCCTTCCAGGGCGTCTCCATGCGGCCTGTCTCAAAGGTAGTGGTGGCGGTGGCGGTCTCGCCTGCGTCGTCGGTAGCGTTCAGGCGCACGTTGTAGGTGGTGAACGGCAGCAGCGCAGGGCCGACGTAGGCAGCGCTCTGGCCGCTGGTCACATGGCCGGACCAGTCACCGACGGTCAACTCGGCGTCGGCCAACTGTGCGCCCCTGCGGTCACTGCTCAGGGAAAACCCGATGCGGGGTGTGGAGCAGTCGGTCACGCAGCCGGCGGCCAGATGCTCCACCGTCAGGCGTGTGATTTCAAACATGTGTTCTCCTCCTTCGTCGGACGGGCAGCCCGTCCGGAGATTCTTCTTTTTTTCTGTAAGCCTACCATACCACAAGAATCATGCGGCGGCGCATCATTTGCACGAAATGCGCTCTTTTTTGCACAAACGGTTTTTGGTTTCGTCGGATTTCACAAGGTTTTGCGCTTGTTTTTTGTACACATTGCCAAATACGGCATCCAAACATAGGGCAATACCGCATAATTCTAAGTGCCGATACGGCGAGCGAGGTGCGGCAGC
>OLRO01001638.1_pt1 | contig 12287 bp, 8 predicted proteins | sample 1673131 | NCBI WGS metagenome assembly OLRO01 (sample SAMEA3136757, study PRJEB25190) | human gut metagenome | biome: human gut; feature: human-associated habitat; material: faeces | place: Austria | collected 2013 | reverse complement strand
TTATATATTAAAATTAGCCGCCAATTTCGGTTTTAGGACTAAAAATGTTGATGGTTATTGTGGATATATTGAGTTTGGTGAAGGTGAAGAATTGCTTGGTATAATTGGCCATTTGGATGTTGTTCCTGCTGGAGATGGCTGGACAAAATGTGATCCTTTTGAACCAGTTATTGAGGATAACAAATTATATGGTAGAGGTGCTATTGATGATAAAGGACCTGTTATTGCTTCATTGTATGCCATGAAATATGTAATGGATACAATGAATGTAAATAAAAGAGTTCGTTTAATTTTAGGATTAAATGAAGAAGTTTCTTGGAAATGTATTGAATATTACAAACAACATGAAGAGCTTCCAACTCTTGGATTTAGTCCTGATGCTGATTTTCCTTGTATATATGCAGAAAAAGGATTTTTAAATGTTTTTATTGAATCAAGTTATATTCCGAATGGCAATATAAAAATTATAGATTTAAAATGTGATAATGCTATAAATATAGTTCCAAAATATGCTGAAGCAGTACTTGAATTTAATAATTTAAGTTTAGATGACATTCAAACTGAATTACAAAATTCAATTACAGAATATAATTTTCATATCGATGTATCTCAAATAGCAGATAATCAAATTAAACTATCTGCACACGGTGTTGCTGCACATGCTGCTTATCCAGATTTGGGAGTTAATGCATTATCTCGCCTTCTAGTAATTTTAAATGATTTATTTGAAAATCATAATGAACCTTTACAAATTCTTCAATTATTTAAAACAAGAATTAATACTGATTTAAATGGTATTTTATTAAATATAGGATGTACAGATGAATCTGGTGATTTGACATTAAATGTTGGAAATGTAAGTTTTAAAAATAATTCAATTACAATAGGATTAAATATTAGAATTCCAGTTACAATTTATATTGCATTAATAAAACAAAAAATTTCTAACTCAATCTTAGATTTTCCAGATATTTCAATAAAATTTGATGATGAAAAATCTGCACTATTTGTTCCAAAAACAGATCATTTAGTTACAACTTTATGTGATGTATTTAATGAAGTAACTGGATCTAAAGAAGAGCCAATTACATGTCCTGGTGCAACATATGCTAGAGCATTTAAAAATGTTGTTTCTTTTGGTTGCAATATGCCAGGTAAATTAGATATGTGCCATCAAGCTGATGAATTTTTAGATATAAATGATTTATTAAAAAGCATAGAAATTTTTATAAAAGCCATTAGAAAATTAACAGAATAATGTATTATTTTATTGCCAAATATACAAGAAGTTATTTAAATACTATTAAGCTTAATACAATAAAAAAAAGATTAGAATTTTAATACAATTCAAATCTCTTTTTTATTTTTGCATTTTGTAAAATCAAATTAAATTATTTATACAAATAATTTTGTGGATTTACTTGTTTATCATTTAATCTAATTTCAAAATGTAAGTGGTTTCCTGTTGAATTTCCTGTTGACCCTACAGCGGCAATTGTATCTCCTGCCTTAACTGTCTGTCCTACTTTTACATATAATTTACTACAATGTCCATAATATGTTTCAACGCCATTACCATGTGAAATTTTAACTAAGTTTCCATAGCCTCCACTATTATATTGAGCATATGTTACCACACCATCAGCAGCTGCTACTATTGGAGTACCATTACTTGCTGCAATATCTAGCCCCTTATGTGTATGATTTCTTATGCTTTCATTTGCACCATATCTTGAAGAAATTCTACCTGATACAGGAGCTACTGTAAAGTTTACACCATTTACATTACTTCCTGTAGAAGCAACTTGCACATTGCTTGATGTTGATGTTTTAGCTTCTTTTTCTGCTTTTTCTGCTTCTTTTTTTGCCTCAATTTCAGCATCTAATTTTTTTACTAATTTGGTAGTTGTCGCATATTTCATATTTTTATATTCTAACACATTATCAGTATATACTTCTCTTACTGCGAATTCAGAGTTTTCTTTATACTTTTCTGCTAGCTCTTTCATTTTTTCTTTTGCTTCATCCAAAGTATCAACATATGCTTTATCTTCACCATTTAATGTAATTGCATACATTTTATATGTTGTTTCAGCTTTTAGTTTTAAAATACTAATTATTGATTCTTCATCTGTTTTTTTGTTTTTGTTTACTATAGCTATTGAATATTTCGGAATTTCATTCAATACTACTAGCTCTATATTTTTATTGTCTTGATTTAGTACTTTGTTACTTATCATACAAGTGAAATCATTTTTGTTTGTTACATATCCTACTTTTGTTCCATCAACTGTAACTTTGTAGGCAATTTTAAAATTACATTTTATTAAAATTATTGCTAATATTATCATTATAGCGATAGATATTATTGCAGTTAATTTTCTTTTATCGTTTGTATAGTTTTTTAATCTATTGCTTAAAATAAGTTTTCACACTCCCTTTTTTTCAATGCGACTGTTTAATATTATACCATATATTTTTAACAATTTCAAATCAAACTATACCTTTTTAGTAAAATAACCTCAAATTATTAAGAAAAAACCAAATAAATTTACATTTTTTTACCTTTTTTGCTCTTTTTTTCTTCATTTTTCTCGTTTTTTCTCCATTTTTCTTACTGATTATTAAAGTAATCAATTATTCCAGTATATATTCCCCAAGCTAGTTTGTTTTGATATTCATCATTCAATAAATTTTTTTCTTCTTCAGGATTTGATAAGAAACCACATTCAACTATTGATATTGGAATTTCTACCTTTTTCATTATATATACAGTATCTAATTTCATTGCTACTCTATTATTTTCTTTTTGAATTGATTCATTTAAACTTGATTGAATACATTTTGCAAGTTTTGTGCTATTTTCATCTCCTGATTTATAAAAAGTTTGCCATCCCGAGTATTGTTGTTGTGGAATTTTATTTAGATGAATAGAAACAAATAAATCAGCTGAACTTTCATTTCCTATTTTTACTCTATTTTTTAAATCTGATACTTTTTTTTCTTTTAACGTTTTGCTATCAATATCATATATAGCATTTTCATCTGATCTTGTTAATATTACTGTTGCTCCACTTTGTTCTAATAATGTTTGTAATTTTAAAGCAATATTCAAATTTGTTTTTGCTTCACTTATTCCATTACTACTTTCTGCACCGTTCATCTGGAACACCATGCCCGGCATCTATTACTATTACCTTATTTGTTACAGGTAAAGTTACTGTTTGAACCGTTTTTTTATCTGTTTTAGCAGTTTGTATAACACATACCATCAAACATATAGTTATTAATGACATTAATTTAATTATTCTTTTTTTACTCAAAATTATCATACTTACACCCCATAAATAATTATGCTCCGATTATATTATTTATTACAATATTTTTATTGCATATTTATGTAAAGTGGGTTATAATTTGTATACGCTTATTTTGTATTTCTGTATTTTTTATATGGAAAATTCAAAAAATTTGAATACTGCGTACAAAAAAGGAGTAAAAAAATATGTTCTTAAAACGGATCTTAAGCAATGCTATGGAACTGCACGTTCCTGTAAAACTCTCAACTTTCGATTGTTTGAATAATAATTCGACAATTGAAATTAATGCTGAAGACTGCCGGGCAATTATGCCACTTTGTGGTCAGGAATTAAAAAACCTGTTTTTTTATGCCTATGTAATAGGAAAGACATCTGACGATGTTTTTATATTATCACTAGGCGGTCAAGATTTCCACACACCACAGGTAAAACTTCCATTCATCCCCAAGTCTCAAAGATTCATAAATAATAATAAAGCTGCTGAAAATTTAATTGTCGGCAATATTTATGAAGCCACTGTTGAAACCACTTGCTTTTGGGGCGCATTCTGTAAAATAGGTGATTCGACATCCGTACTTGTCCATGTGACAAATTGGTCAAGCTGTAGATTTTACAACTTATCACAAGTAGTAAAACCTGGCACGAAAACACTAGTGAAGATTCTTTCAATACGAAAAGAAGGAGAAAAACTACTTGTTGATGCATCACGAAAAGACGCATATTCTCCAGCCGATTATAATATTGGTGACAAAATTACTGTTACAGTAAGTGAATGTACCAAAAATTATGATGGACTATTTTGTGAGGTTTGCCCATCTTTTAGTGGAATTCTCGATGTTCCGTTTAATATGATTTCCTCATATAAAGAAGGCACCCGAGTATCTGCTCGAGTAAAAGCCATAACTGAAAAGGGTTTTAAGCTCTCTTTGGCAGAGCGGTAATACTCTACCTACAGTATTCAAAAGCGCACAACAAATTATTAATTGTTGTGCGCTTTTTCTTTTTATTAATTATACTCTTTTTCTGTTTTTTCAAAATTCGTTTTTACATCTGTTATACAATATTTTTTATGACTTATAATTGAATTAAACCATTTTTGAAACTCCATTATAAATATTGGCATTATTGAAATAATTGCAGTATACATCCATTGCTCTTTGGTTAAGTTCTGTACATCAAATATTGCACTACAGCTTGGAATTATTACTACTGATATTTGTAATATTGCTCCTAATATAAATGCTCCTATTAAATATTTATTTGAAAATAAATCTATTTTAAATATAGAGCCTTCACTTCTTATATTAAATACATGTACTAGCTCTAGCATTCCAAGTGATACAAATGCCATTGTTCTTCCCACTTCTAAACTAAATTTACTATATCCTATATAGAAAGCAAGTAATGTTAATATTCCAAGCATTAAACCTTCTGTAATTATTTGAGTCCATAAACCATCTGCAAATAATGATTTTTTAGCATTTCGCGGTTTCTTTTTCATTATATTTTTTTCTGCAGGATCTAGTCCTAACGCAATTGCTGGGAATGAATCTGTTACCAAATTTATCCATAATAATTGAATTGCAAGTAATGGACTTTTTAAACCTAATAATAAACCAAATAAAATTGTTGCAATTTCACCTATATTAGTTGCAATTAGAAAATGAACCGCTTTTTTTATGTTATCAAAAATATTTCTTCCATATTTTATTGCTTCAACTATTGTTGAAAAATTGTCATCTGCTAATATCATATCAGATGCATTTTTAGCAACATCTGTACCATTTAGTCCCATTGAAATTCCTATATCTGCATTTTTTAGTGCAGGTGCATCATTTACTCCATCTCCAGTCATTGCAACAACTGCTCCTGTTGATCTAAATGCTTTTACTATTCGTACTTTATGCTCTGGTGTTACTCTTGCAAAAACTGAATATTTCATAATATTTTTTTCTAAATCTTTTTGTGAAATTTTATCTAGCTCTTTTCCTGTTATACAAATTTCATTTTTTCTCAGTATTCCCAAATCTTCTGCTATTGCTTTTGCAGTTGCTACATGATCACCTGTAATCATTGCAATTTTTATTCCCGCTTCTTTACACCTTTTTATAGATTCTTTAACACCTTCTCTTGGTGGATCTATCATTCCTATAAATCCAACAAATATTAAATTATTTTCAATAAAATTATCATCTAAATTTTTAGGTAATATATCTAAATCAATATATGCTACAGCAATTATTCTTAATGCTCTATTAGCTAAATCTTCATTTCTTTTTTTCAAACTATTTCTTTTTGAAAAACTTAAGTCAGATATATTTCCATTATTATAAAACCTTGTACATCTATCTAACAATACATCTGGAGCACCTTTTGTTATTGCTCTATATTTTCCATTTATATTATGAATTGTAGTCATCAATTTTCGATTAGAATCAAATGGAATTTCATTTACCTTTGGGTATTTTGCATATAATTCATTTCGATTTTTATTTATATTAATTGCTTTTTCAACAATAGCAACTTCTGTTGGATCTCCAAGTACTTTTCCATTATTTTGTACTTGCACATCTGTACACATTGTTCCAAGCTCTAATATATAATCAATTGCCTTTCCATTTGAATCTTCATATATAACAACATTCATTTCATTTTTGGTTAAAGTTCCTGTTTTATCAGTACATATTACACTACTGCTTCCAAGTGTTTCTACAGCTGGAAGTTTTCGTATAATACTATTGTGTTTTGCAAGTTTTGTTACACCAATTGACAAAACTATAGTTACAATTGCAGGTAGTCCTTCTGGTATAGCAGCTACTGCAAGACCTACGGATGTCATAAACATTTCTAATGCAGAAATCTTTTTTAATATTCCTATAATAAATATAATTGCACATATTATTAAACAACCAATTCCTAATGTTTTTCCAACTTGGCCCAACTTTTTTTGTATTGGAGTTTCTGGAGATTCATCACTAATAATCATTTTTGCAATTTTTCCAACTTTGGTTTCCATTCCAGTTTCTGTTACTATTGCTTCAGCATTTCCATTTGTTATTATTGTAGTTCCAAATGCCATATTTAGCATATCACCTATATTGCAATCTTGTTTTAATTTTACATTTTCATCTTTTAAAATAGGAACATTTTCGCCTGTTAAACTTGACTCTTCTATTTTTAAATTATATGACTTTATAATTCTACAATCTGCTGGTACATAATTTCCCGCTTCTAATAAAACTACATCACCTATAACCACTTCTTCACTTGGTATACTTAAAATACTGCCTTCTCTTTTTACTTTTACAACTGGTGTAGACATTTGCTTTAGTGCTTCAATAGATTTTTCAGCTTTAGACTCTTGAAGAGCCCCCATTAACGCATTTAATCCAACTATACTAATTATAATTATTGAATCTAAATAATCACCAGCTCCTTCAATTTTAGTAACAATAGCTGAAACTAGTGCTGAAATTATTAGTATTATTATCATTATGTCATTAAATTGTTTAATAAATTTTATAAAAAAACTTTCCTTCTTCTTTCCTTCAATTTTATTTTTTCCATATTTTTCCAGCCTTATCTTTGCCTCTTCATTTGTAATTCCATAATTAATATTTGACCTCAGCTTTCTAACAACCTCCGTCAAATCTAAAGTATGCCACATAGCTTATCCTCCTTTGTATATTATTTATTAATATATATGCTAGTGGTTTTGAATTATGTCAGTGTTAATGCTTTTTTGTCAATGTTGTCAATGGGGACGGTTCTAATTGACACAAAAAGGATATCAACATTTTCCGCTCCTTCTAGCAATAAGACAAAAATAAAACTCAAGGACATATTCCCCTGAGTTTTCATTCTTTATAATTGGCTTACAACTTTTTTAAATAAATCTTTTGTGTTTTTATAGCTCAATCTACTTATAGCATCATCAAAACATAACCATTCTATTTGTGAAACTTCACTTTCTTGTCTTGATAAATTTCCTCCAATTTTTTTGGCTAAAAATAACACTACTTCCTTGCTTGCTCCTCTATCTGTTATATAATTCATTGTATATCTTTTTGTTTCATCTATTTTTACATCGATATTTGTTTCTTCTTTTACTTCTCTTTCTGCTGTTTGTAGCTCTGTTTCATTTTCTTCTACATGTCCTTTTGGAAATCCCCAGATTCCATTTGTTTGTTTTATTAATAATACTTTTTTATCTTCGATTATAATACATCCACAAGATTTTTCATGTTTCATTTTTACTCACTCCTTTGGCTGAATTATATCATTTTACTATATTTATAACAATAAAAAAGTAGATATTTGTCGTATTTTATTGACAAATCGCATAAATGCATATATATTATGTATACCATACGTCAAGATGCAAACTTTGACTTAATTTTAGGAGGTTTTATATGAACTTTTTAAAAATTGATTCTTGTGTTTTGCAAGCTTTTATGTTAGCAAAAAAAATCTCTTGCCGTTTAAAATTGGATTTTATTCCACGGAAAATTTTTTTGCTTTCATTAATTGCAACTCCAGGATCTTCGCCCAATGTATACATTCATGACAATACCGACATTACTCAGGACGACATCTATGATTATATCATAAGCGATCTTAATGAAAACCCAATCACATATGGTAAGGTCAACTACTTATCTATTTCAAATGAGTATTTGACACTTGAGCAAACTATATTGGATTTGCTTGCGACTGCAAAAGAAATCGCTCATGACTTATATGAATGTGATACTATTTTTAGTGATTGTGTTGTAGTTGCTTGGGCAAAACTGTTTGGTGAAGATTTCATTAATACTATGTCTTACTTTATTCCAGATTTTAATGGCTTTTCTGATACAGATAGTCAATCTGTTATTACACAAAGCTTGAATTCATTTTTAACCGATATGAACTCCAAGTTTTCAAAGTCTGATAAAGTCTGCAAAATTTGCGGAAGAGATGATGAAACAAAAAAAATGGTTCAGATTCTCCTTAAGGCAAACAAACGCAATGTAATTCTGGTTGGAGAGCCAGGTGTTGGAAAAACTGCATTAGTTGAAAAACTTGCATGGCAGATTGTTACAGGAAATTGTGTTGATGACTTAAAAGATTGTATTATTGTATCTCTTGATGTAAACGCACTTATTGCAGGAACAAAATACAGAGGTATGGCCGAAGAACGTTTCACGATTCTTATTAACTTTTTGGAAAGCAATCCTAAGTGCATACTTTTTATTGATGAAGTACATTTGCTTTTAGGTGCTGGATCATGTGCAGATAGCAGTTTGGATTTAGCTAATGCTTTGAAGCCACTTCTTGCACGAGGCACAACTCGTGTAATTGGTGCAACAACCTCAGCAGAATACGAAAAGTATTTTTCTACTGATGGAGCATTGAAGCGTAGATTTGAAAAGCTATATGTCAAGGAACCATCCTCAAATGAAGTATTGCCGATGATACGCAACCAGGTTAAGTATTTGCAAGATTATCATGGTGTGTCTATTTCTACACATATGTTAAACTACATTATGCTTAATGCTGCATGTTTCCACTTTGAAACGTGCAATCCCGATAGGACTCTGGATTTGGTTGACAAAGCAATGGTTTCTGCCAAGATTGATGGTAAGAAGAAAGTTCAACAAAAGCATGTGCTTTCAAATTTTGCTATAAACACTAAGCAATTTGAATCGATGTCTGATGAGTTTAAAATGTCTACTGCTTACCATGAGGCTGGTCATTACATTCTTCACAAGTTTGCAGATGAACTCACAAATCAAAAGGTATTGGCAGTTTCAATTATGCCTGCTGATGATTACCTTGGAATTAATGTCTTCGAAATTGATAGTTCAATAACACCATCTCTAAATCGAAGATATTACATTCAGCTTATTGCAAGTAAGTTAGCTGGTAGAATTGCTGAAGAAATGTATTCTAATGAACTTTCTGCTGGTGCGTCAAGCGATCTTGAATCTGCGAACAATATTGCATATAGTGTTGTGACCAAATATGCACTTTCGGAAAAGTTCAGTCAAGTGCGAGCTATCACTGACACAAATTTGACAACAGAAGAAACCAAGAAAATTGTTACTGAAAGCGTTGATGCACTGCTCATTGAGGCTAGAAATTATGCGAAATCAGTTTTGAATGAACATAAAGTATATCTTACCGCATTGGCTGATGCATTAATGAAAAATGGCATTCTTTCTGATTCGGAGATTGATAATCTTTTTAGTCATATTGATGATTCTAAAAAGTAATTCATAGCCTAATCAAAAGAATAATGAATTTTATAACTGAAAAAAGCATTGGTTCTTCCAATGCTTTTTGTTTTGTGCTTTTTTATTTTTACTAAAAAAGATTTACTGTTTTCATTATTGTCCATATAGAAGTAAATACAACATCTATAATTCCAATTACAAGACCTGCTGTTGCCATTCCACTTCCTTTTTCATTAGGAAATACTTTAATATGTTTTTTAGCTGCTACACTTAAACATATAGCAACAATTCCTAATGGTAAACCTGCTATTATTAAACCTACTAATGAACATGTAAGTGATGCTATTGCAGCTGGATTTGTCTTTGTTTCTCCATTTACATCATCCCTTTTATTTTCGTTTGTTTGATTGTTATTTACTGGATTATTATTTAATTCACTTTCAACTGTTTTTATTGGATCATTATTTTCTATTATTTCTTCTATTTTTGCTCCACATTTTGGACAAATCGGAACTGAGGAAACTGTGTCCTTTTCTCCTGAAGAAGATGGGGGATTAGTGACATCCGTTTCTGCATTGTCAGATGATGAAGTAGTTTCAGCTTCTTTTAGAAGTTTTTCATATTTGATAGCATAATCCTTGCGGGTATCGTTGTTCATATTAAGCAGACTTTGCGCAATGGCCATCATTTCTTTTTTGGTAGAAGGTAACTCCTTTGATTGAGAAATCATGTCTTTTATGGTTGTTACTAATTGATCAGCACGAATAACTTGCTGCTTGATTTCTTTTTTTGCATATCGATCATTTACAATCGTTTTGGGGTTTGCAAGAACGACTAAGGGTTTGTAAAAGGAAGAAAAATTGTGTCTTATAGACAATCCTTTTATCCAGTTAGAATTTTCGATTTTTGCTTCTTTTAAAACTTCCAAATGGCGCTGGCTTTGCGTAATAGGGGAATAAATACCTTCTTTTTGTTTGACGCGACCATATGTGATTGTGCGCATGAAAGCACCATTGGAATCGATTTCGATATTTCCTACAAGATTTTTGCATTCTATTAAAAAAATAATTTTTGATGTGACAACAATAAAATCTATTTGCGCACCAAGTCCATCTTGTGTTTCAATGTATATATCATGAAGAATTACCATATCCATGTTGCTATGTTTCAATTCGAATAAAATGTTTTCTTCACCTGCAATACCTGCTTGTGTAATAGCAATTTCTTTTTGAATTTGGTCTTGTAAATCACCAAAAGCAGATGGTTGTAAGGTCTTTAATTTATCTAAATATGTTTTTGCATCATTTGAATCTTTTAAAATAATAACTTCTGGTTTTGAAAATAATCCCATGTAACAAATCTCCTTTGTATGAATCTAAAATCATAGTATCATCTGATAATTAATTTTTCAAGGAAAATGGTATGATGAGATTTTAAAAAGAAAAATATTTTGCCTAAGAAAATAGAAAAGATATGGAAATATGAATACAAGGAGAGTATAATTAGAAGAAGATATGATTGTACGGATAATGAACAACTGAAGAAAGTGATAAGCATATGAATACAAGAGACAACATGATATTTGTAAAGGGTGAAATCAAGACTGCAGAAATCGCATTTTGCACCTACAATCCAGATACTAAAAAGTGGGATGTCAGGTTTACGAATGGCAAAAAATATTCGTATGCATATGGAAATATAGTGTGGTTAAATAATCCAACATCATTAGATCCAAAAGCGTTTCATATTAGTAGAAATGGTTATGAGTTTTCTGGTATCACTGAAATATATGAATTTGGTTCGCAGATGGATTTTTATTGGCATATTTGTTTTGAAAATGGAAAAGAGAGAGATTATCGTCGCAATGATCTGCGAATCAGAAGTTCATGTTTGGGAGAGAAGAAATCTGCAAATGTTTTTGATTATATAAAGCGAATTGCAGACTTATGTGACATAAAAAATGAACAAAGTGGCGAAAAAATATTGGCTAACAAATTTAAAAAAATGTCTTATGTTGGAAATGATGTTGCTTTAGCAAAATATTTGAATCCATCTACACTACATACATTTGATGGAAAAAGCAATTGCGTACCAGTTTTTCCGTTTGGGTGCAATAACAGTCAATATCAGGCTGTGAAAAATGCTATGGAAAATCAAATCAGCGTTATTCAAGGTCCACCTGGAACGGGAAAGACACAAACAATATTAAATATTATAGCGAATATAATATTGCAAGGGAAAACTGTTCAAATAGTTTCTAATAATAATTCTGCCACAGATAACGTATATGAAAAATTGTGTTCGCCAAAATATAATTTAGGATTTATTGCTGCAACACTGGGAAAAGTTGATAATAAGAAAAATTTTATTGAAAATCAAAATGCAAACTATCCTGACTTTTCATTTTGGAAAATAAATGGAAACAGGGATATTATGCAAAATAAAATAATAGAAGAGTCAAAGCAGTTAAAAAATGTGTTTGATAAACAGGAAAGACTTGCAGGTTTAAGACAGGAAAATGCACAATTAGTAACGGAATTAGAGTATTTCAAACATTATGTTGAGGAAACAGACGTTGAAGTTCAAAAGCTAAAGTTTAAGAAAAATCTTAGTTCAAAACAATGGATGGAATTATGGCAGGAATGCCAATTTATTTCGGAGGAAAATAGCAGAATAAATTTTTGGTTTAAAATCAGAAGTTATTTAAAGTATGGAATTACAAACTGGAACTTTTATAAGCAGGACATAT
>OLRO01001634.1_pt1 | contig 12312 bp, 9 predicted proteins | sample 1673131 | NCBI WGS metagenome assembly OLRO01 (sample SAMEA3136757, study PRJEB25190) | human gut metagenome | biome: human gut; feature: human-associated habitat; material: faeces | place: Austria | collected 2013 | reverse complement strand
TATATAACGCTATTATGGAAGTTAATACTTAAGAATTAATTACATTTCTTTCAGATATATTGTGTCAAAAATGTGTCTATGCTAACATATCCTTAACGAGGGGCTGTTTATGTTTCATAGCCGCCTAATCAGCATCTGTATCTGAAAGGAGTGTTTTTTTATGAAAAAAACAAAAATTTTATTTTTTGTAGCAGTAATATTGATTATATCAATTATCAGTTCAAAATATTCAAAGGCTTCTTCAAATTCGATTGAAGATGGAAACACTTCAATTCAAGTAAATAAATCTGCAGATAATAATAATTATCAAACATATTCAGAAGAAGGTGTTACATCAGCTGATAAAAAAACAACATCATCAAATAACGATAGCAAAAATATAAGTGCTAAATTAACAATTGTTGATACTAATGGAGAGGATTTTAGTAAGGGAAATCTTACATCATCTGCTTATTTAAAAATAGATGGTATAGATTTTGAAAGTAATAAGAACTATTATGTTGCTGTAGCACATACAAAAACAGAGCCTACATATAATAAAAAAGATTTCGCTGAAGTAGATAAAAAAAGAAAAAGTGCTAATATTTCTGGTTATGTAGAAGAAACTGGAGATTTATATGTTTGGGTATATTCAGAGGAAAGTGCTCTTATAGCAGATAAGACACCTACAACATTAATATCAGGAGAAAAAGTAGAGCGTCCTGAATATCCAAGTTATGGAAACAGAATAATATATGCTTTTGGCAGAGGAATTGAAACAAATGTTCCTAGAAAAGGAAATTTAGAATCTGCTAGAGAAAGAAAAATAACAGTAAAAATTGGAAAAGTTACAGATTCAAAAATATTAAGAAAAATAAAAAATAAAGATTCAAGCGGAATGTCTGATTTACTTGCATTTGCGAAAAAAACACAAGCAAGTTTTGAAACAACAATAAATTCAACAAGTACCTGCAGTGAATTAGACTTATCAAAATTAGATAAAGAAAAAGGAGCATATTATTTTATATATTTTGTTATGGATGATGAAAATGGAACTTATTATCCAGTGGAAGATGTAAACTTATTATATTCAGCTGGAAGTAATCTTTTATTTAATCAAAATGATGACGGATTTAAATGGGAAATATCAGATGAAGAGGAAAAAACAGAAGAAAATAAGCCAAATGAAGAAGAGCCAAAAGATAATACAGTTGCTCCTACAAGATTATCAAATACAGGAGAAAAAGTTGGTATATTAATATTAGTTGCTGTAGCTGGAATTAGTGCATTAATTTATAATGTTAGAGCAAAAAGATTGTATTAAAATAATAAGTATATAACAAGTATTTAAATACAGGAACAGCATAAATTAAAAAAATGTGTTGTTCCTTATTTGTACAAAAATTTATCTTAAATGCATTTCATAACTTTGCAAGATTATTGGCGCAAATATTTGATGGAAGTATCGAACTTTTTATCAGAATTTCTAAATTGACTAATTATAAATTCTTTACTTTTCGTAAAGGTGTTTTTGCTATGTGATTACTTTTAGGTTTTTTGCATTTATTTTAGGTTTTTGCATTTATTTTAGTGTTGCAAAATAAATATAAATATTATATAATTAAAGTCAATGAAAGAAAGAGTAGTTAAATGTAATATCATTACAGAGAAATTCCTGTAAGCTGAGAAGGAATGTGTAAAGATTTAATGAAAAGAGCTCTGGAGATGAATAGCCGAAATAATAGTAGGTTATTACAGGGGTGCCTGTTATAGCACAAACGTATAAATGTACGTTATAAGTTTATATAGTAATATATTAATAAAATAGAGTGGTACCACGAATATATATCGTCTCTAGGGATTATCCCTAGAGATTTTTTGAGCTTATAGAAACATTTTGAATTTAAAAATTAGGAGGAATTGTGATGGATATTGAAGAAGAAATTTGTAAAGAAATATCTAAGATATTAGAAAAAGATTTTTATGAAATTAACAAAATAATTGTGAAAAATGAATCAATTAGTAGAGGGAATTTTTCATTACCATGCTTTAAGTTTGCAAATGAATTTAAGGAAAAGCCAGAAAATATTGCAACAAAGATTAAAGAACAGTTAAATTTAGATTATATTGAAAAAAGTGAGGTTATTGGAGGTTTTCTTAATATTTATATAAAAAAGGATATTTATATAAAGAATGTATTAGAAAAAATTGAATTAGAAGGAGAAAAATATGGTTCCACACACAATGGTGTTGGAAAGAAAACTCTTGTAGAACATACAAGCATAAATCCAAATGCATCTCCTCATATAGGTAGAGCAAGAAATGCAATTCTAGGCGATTCAATAGTTAATATATTGAAATTTAACGATTATGATGTTGAAGTTCATTATTTTGTAAATGATATTGGAAAACAAATTGCAATGCTAGTAATAGCAGGTAGAAAAAAAGATAAATTTGATTTCGAAGATTTATTACAAATGTATGTTGAAATGAACAAGGAAATTAAAGAAAACCAAGAACTAGAAAAAGAAGTGTTTGATATTTTGGATAAACTTGAAAATGGAGATAAAACAATAATAGAAGAATTTAGAAAATTAGTAAAAATTTGTGTAGATGGACAAACCGAGATATTTAAAGAATTAGGTATTTATTATGATTATTTTGATTGCGAATCTGACTTTATATTAAATGGAGATATTGAAAAATTATTAAACGATTTGAAAGAAACAAATATGTTATTTGAAGCAGAAGATGGAAGATTAGCCATTAATCAAGAAGCATATAATATTCCTGTAAGATGTCCTGTTCTATGTGTAGCAAGATCAAATAAAACTTCACTATATCCATTAAGAGATATTGCATATACAATTTATAAAGATAAAATTGGAAAAGATAGAAATATAGTTATTTTAGGAGAAGATCAAAGAGTATATTTTAAACAAATTACTGCTGCACTGGATTTATTGGGGTATAAAGAACCAGAGGTTGTTCATTATTCATTTGTTCTTTTACCTGATGGGAAAATGTCAACAAGAAATGGAACAGTTGTATTACTAAAAGATTTTATGAATGAAGTATTAGAAAAAGCTAAACAGGAATTACAAAAAAGAGATGAAATTATAGATATTGAAAAAGCAAAAAAAATTGCCTATGGGACAGTAAAATACACAATTTTGAAAAGTTCATTAGAAAAGAATATTATTTTTAATATTGAAGAAGCTATGAATTTTAATGGTGATACTAGTTTATATATACAATATAATTATGCAAGAATTATTTCATTATTAGAAAAAGCTAATAATGTGAATATGACTGAAAAGAAATATGAACTATTAAAAGAAGATGTTGAAATGAGTTTAGTACAAAAGTTAGATAATTTTAAGAATGTAATGTCAAATGCTTCAGAGAAGTTAGCACCTAATCTAATATGTAACTATGTATATGATTTAACCAAGTCATTTGCTAATTATTATCATGATTATTCAATTTTAAATGCAGAAAATGAAGATATAAAATGTATGAGATTACAATTAGTAAAATCAATAGGTAATGTTATTAAAATTAGTTTGAATATACTAGGTATTGATGTGATTGATAGAATTTAATTTTTAATTACGTATATATGAAGAACCCTTCTTGTATTTTTATAATCTAAGTTATATAAGCCCTTAATATAAACGTTATTGTTTTTATTAGGGGCTTGTTATTTATAATATAAGAACTATTGTTATTTTAAATATTTAATATCTGCATCATTTAAAATTTGCATCTGCGATATTGCAATTTTATTTAGCTTTTCAAGTCTTTCCGATTGTTTTAAATCTTCGTTTATAAAAACAGAATTTAAGTTTTCTAAATTTGCTAAACATATCAATTCATTCATTGTTGCATAATCCCTTATATTTCCTTTAAGCTCGGGATTTTTATCACGCCATTCTTTTGCAGTCATACCAAATAATGCCATATTTAATACATCAGCTTCTTCTGCATAAACAAAGTTTATTTGATTTTTAGTTAATTCTTTAGGTAGTAAATTATTCTTTATGGCGTCAGTATGTATTCTATAATTAATTTTTGAAAGTTCTCTTTTAGCATTCCAGCCTATTTGTTTTTGTTCTTCTGCTTTTAGTCTTTCAAATTCTTTTATTAACAATAGTTTAAACTTAGGACTAATCCACATTCCAAACTCAAATGCAATATCTTTATGAGCATAAGTTCCACCGTATCTTCCTGCTTTTGACATTATTCCTATTGCATTTGTTTTTTCTGTCCATTCTTTTACACTTAATTTATAACTATTTAAACCAGCTTGACTTTTAATTATGGCGAATTCGCCATAATTAAAATTAGGATTATGAATTTCTTCCCAAATACCTAAAAACTCAATAGTATTTCTATTCCTTAGCCAATCCGAAACAAAAAAGTCACCATCTTTGGATTTTAGCATATCAGTAATAGATATATAGTCTTCATCGTCAATTTTTATATAAGATATCTTTTGATTTAAAACACTTAATTCTGCCATATTTTAACCTCCTTTTTTTAATGGTATAACGATTTATTTTAGTTATTATACCAAACAAAGGTTTTAAAATCAATATTTGTTTAAAAAATTGTAAAACTATTCTATAATATTGTAAATAACTTATGAAAAATCAGATAAATCTACACTTTCACTTTGATAAAATATACTTAATTTTTTTTCAAAAGTCCAACCTTAACTAGTTCATCAGTAATTTTTCTTATGCTGTTAATAATATTCTTTTTGAAAGAATATACATTATCATTTTTTAGTATAGAATTAGTATTAGAATTTGATAGAGCATAGTCATATGGTGACTTTGTTTTTATTTGCTTTTTTAATGCTTTTATAATATCTGTATTAGTAAAAACATATCTCTCTATATCATATAAATTACATATTTTAATATGATTTATAATCCAATTATACAAATCACCACTTGTGTCTATATTTAATTTTTTTGCTACATCTTTATATATAAGCTCCCTTCTAATATAGGATTCTTCTAATAGTACTACTATTCCAAAACAATTGTTATAATCAAATATAACTTCCTTATCGTTCTCAAAAAAATTATAAATATTTTTAAAATCTAAACGTACTTGTTTATATAATTGAAGTACATAATTGCTAATTTTATCTATTTCTTGTTTGATATAATTTTCATCTAAACATCTTGTTTTAGCATAAGGAACTGTAGATTTGCATTCAAAAAAAATATAATTATCATTTTTCCTACACATTACATCAGAGGTTTTTAAAGCATTATGTTTCTTTTTATAACATTGCTCTTTCAAGACTTCGTCAAACAAAAAAGATTTATTTAGTATTTCAAATAGATAATCTTCTAATACATTCTTTCCAAATAAACTTCTAAGCTCTGAATTAGAATCTGTTAATCTATATAAAAGTGAATCTGTTATAGCTCTTGGAATACAATGAGGTAATGGTAAATTGACTATTCCATTATATTCTATGAATGGATAAACGTATGAAGGTCTAACACAATATAAATAATCGTGTATGCTATCAGAAAATTTATCTATTTCTTTTTGAAAAGCTTCTCTAGAAAGTCTTAGTAAACTTGTTGCTTTTGAATATTTTAAAATAATATATCTTAATATTTGAGGGTCTAAATTAACTTTTAATGAACAAAAGAAACTTAAAATAGACCCTAATTCTAAAAAAGAATTATAATCAACATTAAATTTTTTATAAAATTCTTTTTTCATATCAATTTTATCTGAAACATATGTAAAAAAATAATTATATCTATAATATTTATATATATTGTAAGTTTGAATATCAAATTGTGTAGAACCAAGTGCAATTAACAAAAAGTCAGCAAATTCAATTGTTCCAATTTTATTAACCAAAGTAGGATGTTGATGCTCCTTTATACAATTAATCATTTCAATAAATTTATTTATATTTTTACCTTTAAAATCATTATCGTTATATTCATCTGCTTTGACTGCAAATAATAAGAAAGTTTCAAGTTCCCACGCCATTGGTTGTCCTGAAGTTAATTCTATCCCATTAATATTCATAATTTGCTTTGAATAATATTGTAAAACTCTCATTTTTTCAATAAAAGAATATCTTTTTAAAATAACAGGCAATCTTTCATAATCCATATATTATAATCTCCTATACTATTTTCTATATTTTACCATAATTTTATAAAATATTTAGAAAAATTACAAAAAAATTCTTTTCTATTGATAAAAGTTAAAAACTATGTTAAATTATAATCATATAAATCGAATTATATAAAAAAGAGCATTACTATTTGCAGATATATTTTTTCGCATACCTGCTCCGTAATCGCTCCATTTGAATATAGCTTACGGACTTAATTGTTTGTGAGTTTTTATTTTATCGAAGAAAGAGGAAAAAATTATCAAAATAATTTAATCCTCTTTTTATATTTTTCTTGATTTTTGAATAAAGTTTTTGTCTAGCCAGCACTGAATTTATACTCCCGCATAAATTCTAGTATGGGAATTCCCATACCCTTTATTATCAGAAATTAAAATCTAAATATACATAATTATTCATATCGTAAGATAAATTATTTTCTATCATTTTGTTAGCAATTTTACAACACTTTGAAATCCTTTCACCATTAAATAGTGGATCAATATATCTAATCTTTGCTCCATGATGTACATAATAAACATTTTGAGATTCTTCTTTTGATGTTTTTACTTTTTTAGCATTTCTCCAAATATTAAAAATATCATTATATTTAGAAGATTCTATAATATCTATTACTTCACTTTCTTTTAATTCATATAAATCCTTTTTAGAAATTTTGTTTTCATCACTTAATTTTTTTAGAATATCAGAAATTAATTGCATAGAATATCTAGTTCTATCTTCACGATATATAACGGATAATCGGCTCGTAACCTTAACAAAGTTTCTAGCAATTTTTTTAGTTTTAAATCCTAATTCAATTTCTTTTTCTTCGTTAGTTTGTATTTCAATATCATCATATATTTCTTTAATGATTTCTGAATCTAATAATCTATAAGTAAATAAAGCATTTGATAGTGAATATTCTAATCTATCAGCAGATAATTTAGGTGTATCATTATCAGCAATAGGATATAAATGATAATTATCTATTTCTGATATTTTAATATTATCTCTTTTTAATAAGGTCATAATTTCTTTTGAATTTTTTATTATTTCTGTTGTCAAATCTTCTGTTGATTCTTGAGTCATATAATCTCCATTAAGAAAATCTATACAATGCTTAAATGCAGGTGTTGCTATATCGTGAAATAATCCAGATAAAGTTTGTTTTTTATCATGTGTAAAATGCCAAACAATTAAAGCAACTGCAACAGAATGGTCTAGACTTGAAAAGAAAAAATCGCTTTCAAATAAGTCTGAATAAATAGTGCCACAAGTAACACTAATATATTGCTGTGATAATAATTCTTTTGTATCTATATATTCATTTAACCATTCTGGGAAATTTGGCTCTAAAATTTCAAAATAATCTTTTATTTCTTTGCTAATATTGTCATAATATTTACTCATTTTTATTATTCTCCCTTAACTATTTTCTATATCTTCTAAGAATTTATTCCAATCATCTCGATATGATGCATTAGTAAATATCTCATCTAAATATATGTTATAAATGTTTTCATTGTAAGTAGGATGAACTAATGGCATATTTGCCATCAAATTCTATTTGTTTTAGTGCTCTTTCAATTTCGTCTTTATCAGTCAAATTTCCTTTTATTTTTATTGCGTAATCTACTCCACGTTTTTTCCAAAGATTATAGTATAATACATCAATATCATTTTTTGTTAGTTTCATAAATCCATCTATAATATTTTCAAAATTGTCTTCTGACAAATTTAATAAATCTACAGCAATTTCTATAAAATCGTCTTTTTCTTCTGAAAGAACTTTCACAATTAAATTTCTAATTTTATATCTATTTATAATCTTATACTTAAATATATTAAAATCTTCCAGTTTCTTATTTAGAATGTCTATATTTTTATTAATAACTTCAATTTCATCTCTATTTAAATAAGAATCTAAATATCCATTCATTAGCGAACCAATTGTACCATATTTATTTATTGATAAGTCATTGTATTCTTTTATTTCGTTCATTAAATATCTCCTTTAATAATTGGCTTAAATTTAAACTTATTATACTATAAAATAACAAAATTCTCCATACTCCCATTGAATTTTAAGAAGATTTCATATATAATGTTTTTAGAAAGAGAGTGTTATAGTTCGTAAGCTGTTGCTTAACTGCTCCAGTAAAAGTCGACTTAGTTGGTTTATTTTTATTAACTTTAGTGGTAAACCACAGGTTATACCCGTGGTACCAGAAAGCTTATGGCGTTGAGCAAAGTAACAAAAGTATCCACTTCAAACATGATATAATATTTAAAGTAAAAGCACATTGAAAAGTTAAAAATATACAAAAAAAGCATGATAAATAATACTTCAGACTAAACAATTTTAACGATATTTGTAAATGTTTTGTCAAGTGGTCACTTGCAAGGTGTAAATGCATTTTAAGTTGGTTAAGCCGAAGTAAGGTAAAGTATGAAGTTACAGTAAATTAAGTTTCTTGTTGTTTGATGATTAATTGCTGAGAAAGTTCAATTAATATTTGCCATTTAGCAGGCATAAGTTCAGCTTTTTCTAGTTCTGGCACTTCATTTAATGGTTTCCAGTAGGTGTAAGAATGTAGTCTTAAAAAGTTGTAATAAGCCAGTGAGCATCATTAGGAACAGGATTTTTACCACGAGATTTAATATAGGTTTCAAAGGCTTATCATGTTCTTTAAGATATTGATTTAAAAGTTGCTTGTAATCTTTCTTTTTAGGAACTTTAATCAAAGGCAATTTATCAACTTTTAATTTATTGTATTTAGGAGAAAACAAAGAATCATCTTTAGATTTTTCTAAGTTTAAAGGTATATTTTTAACAATAAATTTGAATAAAAATTAAATTTGTTTATTTAGCTCTTGAATATGAGCTAGTAATAGAGGTATAATTGTATACATGATACACCATTCCTTTATGGTAATTATTGGTTATTCATTGTAACAATTATACCATAAAAAAAGGGAAGATCATTTTTTATTGTAAAAAATGATATAAACCTTGAAAATACAGGTGTGTAACTAAATGTAATATAAAATTAGTTTACACTACCAAATAATAAAAGGAGAGATATAAAATGTATAATTTTACAGAAATAGAAAAAAAGTGGCAGAATTATTGGAAAGAAAACAATACATTTAAAGTTAATATATGGGATTTTTCAAAACCTAAATATTATGCACTTGATATGTTCCCATATCCATCTGGTGTGGGGCTTCATGCAGGGCACCCTGAAGGTTATACTGCAACAGATATAATATCACGTATGAAGAGAATGCAAGGATATAATGTTCTGCATCCAATTGGATATGATTCTTTTGGTCTTCCTGCTGAACAATATGCAATACAAACAGGAAATCATCCTGCTGAATTTACACAAAAAAATATCAAAACATTCCAAGGTCAATTAGAAAGATTAGGATTTTCATATGATTGGGATAGAGTAATATCTACTAGTGATCCTAGCTATTATAAATGGACTCAATGGATATTCAAAAAACTATATGAGGCTGGATTGGCTAAACAAATAGATATGCCAGTTAATTGGTGTGAAGAATTAGGTACTGTTTTGGCGAATGACGAAGTTATAGATGGTAAGAGTGAAAGAGGAGGATATCCTGTAGTACGTAAAAATATGAAACAATGGATTATAGATATGCCTGCATATGCTGAAAAACTATTAAATGGATTAAATGAACTTGATTGGCCAGAATCTACAAAAGAGATGCAAAGAAATTGGATTGGAAAATCTGAAGGTGTAGAAGTTGAATTTAAAATTAAAGATGGTGGCAAATTTTCAATATTTACTACATGTATAGAAACTATATATGGTATTACATTTATGGTGTTGGCACCTGAAAATGAATTAGTGGATAAATTAAAAGATAGAATAAAAAACTGGGATGAAGTAGTCAAATATCGAGAAAAAACTGCAAAAAAATCAGATTTCGACAGGACAGAACTTAATAAAATCAAAAGTGGTGTTAAGTTGGAAGGAATATTTGCAATTAATCCTGTTAATGGTAAAGAAGTGCCAATAGTTTTAGGAGATTTTGTTTTAGCTACTTATGGTACTGGGGCTGTTATGGCGGTTCCAAGTCATGATCAAAGAGATTTTGAATATGCACAAAAATACAATTTGCCTATGATTCAAGTAATAGCTGGTCGTGATACTAAAGAATGTGCTTTTGAAAAAAAAGATTATTTAAATAATAATTGCAAATTAATTAATAGTGAAGAATTTACAGGATTAGTTGTTGAAGAAGCCAAAAAGGCTATTACAGAAAAACTAGTTAAAATGGGGTGTGGAAAAAGAAAAAATAATTACCATATAAGAGAATGGATTTTTGCACGTCAAAGATTCTGGGGAGAGCCTATTCCAATTGTTCATCTAGAGAATGGAAAAGATGTAGTACTTAAAGATAGCGAGTTACCATTAACACTACCAATGATGGATGATTATAAGGGAAAAAATGGTAAGGCACCATTAGAGAACGCTGTTGAATGGAAAAGTGTTGAGATAAATGGAGTGAAAGGTGTTAGAGAAACATCTACAATGCCAGGCTCTGCTGGATCAAGTTGGTATTTTCTAAGATATTTAGATCCTAAAAATGATAAAATGTTTGCTGATCCAAAATTAATTGAACATTGGATGCCAGTAGATTTATACATAGGAGGTCCAGAACATGCAGTCGGACATTTATTATATTCTAGAATGTGGAATAATTTCTTATTTGATCAGGGGTTGGTTAGTGTTAAAGAACCATTCAAGAAGCTTGTTCATCAAGGTATGATATTAGGCTCAAATGGTATAAAAATGGGCAAACGTTTTCCAAAATATGTGGTAAATCCAGATGATATAGAAAAGCAATATGGAACAGATACACTTAGAATGTATGAAATGTTTATGGGACCACTTGAGGCTGACAAACCATGGAATGATGAAGCAGTTAGAGGTATAAAAAAATTCTTGGATCGTGTTTGGAGATTATATCATGAAGAAAAAAGAGAATTTAAAGATAATCCAAATTTAGATAAAATATATAATCAAACAGTAAAAAAAGTAACGGATGATTATGAAACATTAAATTTTAATACTGCAATTTCACAAATGATGATATTTGTAAATGCAGTTTATAAAGAAAAATCATGGAATTTGGAATATGCTAAAAATTTTATCAAATTAATGAATCCAATTGTTCCACATATTACAGAAGAAATATGGAGTGAAGTGTTTAATAATAAAGAAACAATTGCATATGAATCATGGCCTACATACGATAAATCAAAATTAGAGAATGATACATATGAAATGGTAGTACAAGTCAATGGTGTATTAAGAGGAAAAGTACAAGTACCAGTTTCGTATACTGAAGTGGAAATGAAAGAGACGGCAAAAAAAATTGAAAATGTAAAGATGAGAATAGATGGAAAAACTATTGTAAAAGAAATATATGTTAAAAATAAAATTTATAACATTGTTGTTAAATAATTAACTCTGCATTACAAAAAAGCCACCATAAAGGTGGCTTTTTTTGAGGTTACATCAAATTTTCAAAATACATAATTGGTGATTTAGAATTGCAAAGTTGTCGAATCTCATGATGTTTTGCGTCTCTTATCGTGCGGTAAACGTCCCGCCAGTCATACGATAGCAAAATCAATGCCAACGTCTGAATAAGTTTAGTAGGCTCAATTTTTCTAAGCTTAAAATTTCTGGCACTCCCTTGAATTCGAATTTCTTCAATTTTTCCAAGAAGAGCTGCAGCATCGGTAATTGCAATATTGGCAATTCGATGCAATTGCTCAGCATCATCCGGGTCTACTTTGTAGTTCCGACGTTCAATTTGGTCTAAATCCCTAAAGAGGATACAATCCTCTTCAAAAATTAGGACATAGTTGTAATCTGACGAATAAGTTTTTATTGACATAAATCCTCCAAATTTTAATAGCCCTTTGGCTAAGATACTTATATTATAATACTTTTTACACATTATGTCAATTTATATTATTTTGTTACATATTTGTAATAAAAGTGTAATATGCTTGTAATATTATTTTGTAATATTATGTTGTATAATTGTAAAAGGAAATTACTAAGGAGAAACATTTTATAAATGAACGTTGAATCTGAATTAAGAAAAGATGGAATTGA
>OLRO01001625.1_pt1 | contig 12359 bp, 8 predicted proteins | sample 1673131 | NCBI WGS metagenome assembly OLRO01 (sample SAMEA3136757, study PRJEB25190) | human gut metagenome | biome: human gut; feature: human-associated habitat; material: faeces | place: Austria | collected 2013 | reverse complement strand
TGACCAAAATAGAATTACAGATTACTTAAAAAGGATTGTATTTGATTATATATTAACAGATAGTAAGTTTACATATAAAGGAAAGAACTTCCCATTAACAAAATATATAGATAATATAAAATATTCACAAGAATATGAAATAGGTATAAAAGTAATTACTACATCTCCAGAAAGAGATGATACAGATATTATTTTACAATCTGCAAGAGAAAACAAATATGTATTTATTAAACTTGAAATATCTACTTTGATTTATGACGAAATAACTAACTATTTACAAGTTGAAGAATACAGAAGAAGTAAGAGTGGAATCTTCCAAACACAACAAGTTGAAGATATTATAAGAGCAAAACAAAGAGAAATTGAAAATGCAGAAGCAAGAGTAAAAGAAAACATTAAAGAACAATTAAATGAAGCAGAAATTATTATTGCAGGAGATAGACAAAACATAAATGCAAGAGAAGCAAGAACAAGAGCAAATGAAGCATTAGAAATATTAGTAAATAATATTTATACAAAGTTCTCTTATATTAAGAAAAATTACTCAACACAAGATATTAAAGATTTATTCCACGAAAATAGACAAAATCTATTTGGAAAAGAAGTAGAATTTGTAAACCAAAAGGCTTATGACGCAATGAAAGAATATTGTGAAGAAAAGAATGCGTTTAGTATGCCAATTACAACTAGAACATTATTACAAGACTTTGGAACTGCACCTTACGGATTCCTTGATGAAGATATTTTATATTTATTAACTAGATTATTAAAAGATGAAGTTATCTCTTTAATATATAATAATGAAGTACAAAATATAACATCTGATGACACATTAACAAAAATCTTAAAGAGAGATTATTATGATAGAACAATTATTAAGATAAGACAAAAAATAGATGTTAATTTAATAAATGATTTAAAATCAGTAGCAAGAAACTCATTTAATGTTATGAGTTTAAGAGAAGATGAAGATGGTATGGTAGAAGATTTTAAAAATGACTGTCTTCAAAACACACTTAATAAACTAAATAAAATATCTGGATATTATCATATTTCAGGTGGTAATTATCAATATCCAGGACAAGATGTTAAAGATAAAGCAACAACTTTAATGGAAAGATTATTAAGAATAAGAGATGTTTCTGAATTTTTCAAGGAAGTATCAAGTTGCAAAGATGAATTTACAACATTAGCACCAGAAATAGAAATGGTATTAGATTTCTTTGATGGTACTCAAAAAGAACAATTTGATGAGGCAAGAAAAATATTAACTATATATGATAATAATAAAGACTATGCTGATAAAACACCAGAATTAGTTAGCGTTGTAGATGAAATGGTATCAATTTTAACCTCAAAAGTACCATATAGTGATATTCATAAATTACCTACATTAAGAAAAAATCTAATAGATATTTTAAGTAATATGTATGAAACAAAAGCTGAGCCTATAATCAAGAGAATAAATGAAACAATAGAATATTTTGTAACTGAAACTAAAAATGCAGAAGTTGATGAAAGTTTTGCTACAAAATATATAGATACTTGTAAAGGTGTAATAAATACTTTAAATACTTCTAATGAATTAAAAGACATATATGCTCAACAAACTAGAATTGACCAACTAAAAGATAGATTTATAAGTGCATTAGAATACGAAAAGAGTAGAAAACAAGCAACTACTGAAACAGGAGAAGTTGTAGAAGAAAAAATTATTAGAAGAACTATTATAAGAACAGATAGCTTAATGAATCGTTCTTATGAAATCAATTCAAGAGAAGACATTGATAAGTATGTAGAAGAATTAAAAGAAAAACTTATTAAGGAATTTGAAAAGAATAATAATTTAACAATTAGATAGTTCAGGAGGTTAATATGGAATTAGTTAAAGTTGCGATAAAGAATTTTCAGTCTATAAAAGATGAAGAAGTTATAAAAATAAATAATACGATAACAACAATAGTTGGCTTGAATGAATCTGGAAAATCCACTCTTTTAAAAGCTATAGAAAAATTAAATGGTTCACAAATAGAAAAAAAAGAGAAAAATAAAGATAGAAAATATAAGAATGAAGATTCACATATTATAGGTAAATTTTTAATTACTACTGAAGAAATACAAAGAATTAATAAAGCAAGTGGAAATATTGTAGTAAAACTTCCTGAAAATGACATTTATATTGATGTTGGAGTAGATGATGAAGACAATAAAAGGTTTTATGAGTTAAGTATTAAAGATGGAAAAGAGTCAAAAGAATTTGATATGTTTGAGTTTTTGAAAGAGTCTTTAATAAGAGTAACAAATGATATATTTGATAAAAATAAAATTAATAAGGAAGAAAACTTTAACGAGACCATATTAAAAGCAGACGAGAATGATATAGAACAAGTCTATAAAACACTTATAGAACAATATAAAGAAAATCCGATTTATGATAAATTATTGGAATTAACTAAAGAATTAAAATCAAATTTGTGGATTGATTTAATTCCAGAATTTAAGATTGTAATGTTCAGCTCGACAGATATTTTAAGTGATGAAGTCCCTATTGATAATATTAAAAATAACATTCAAGTTAACAATTTACTTAAAATTGCTGATATTGATATTGATGAATTGATTGATAATGTTAACAAGGATGATAATGAAGAACTTAAAACATACGAAGGTACTTACAAAGATAATATTACTAAAATGTTCAAGAAAATATTTAGACAAAATGATTCTGACTTTAATTTTCAGATAAGAATAGATACTAAAAATAATAAAATACTCTTTTATACATTTGATAAAACAAGTGGTACAAGTCCAATTCCTCTTAAAAATAGAAGTGATGGATTTAGATGGTATTTTTCTATCTATATAACTCTATATGAATATTTACAAAGAAAAGATAATATTAAATATATACTATTGTTTGATGAACCTAATCTTTATTTGAATCCATCTGCACAATACGATTTATTAGAAAGAGTCTTTAAGAAAGAATTTAAAGACGATCAAATAATTTACACAACACATAATCCTTATATGATTGATACAACAAACTTTAGTACAATTAGAATTGTTGAAAAAACAGATTGTAGTAGATTTTATAATACTACTGTAGATTATTTAAAAAGTCATAAACAAATAAAGAATGAAGTTGATCCAATGACCCCAATATTAACTGCACTAAATATTGATATATCAAATAGTTTAATAATGGATAGAAACAAAAAGGCGTTGGTTGTTGAAGGGATAGAAGATGTTTATGTTCTGAAAGCAATGTTACAAAAATTAAAATATGAAGATAAACTTAAAAATGTAAATATAATACCTTGTTTTGGGGCAGGTAAAATAGCTTTAATGTTTGGATATTTGTATGGTATGGGGTATGACACTTATGCTATGGTTGACAACGATAGTGATGGTATAAATGCACTAAAAGAAATTATGGGACAAGATGGCGAAAATAGTATATTTTACGATAAACTTCATACATATAATTTACAACTTGATGAGTCAAAAGCATATTTGCTTGAAAACCTATTTAGTAAAAAAGATTTGAATGATAATCTTATTCCAAAAAATACAGTTTTATATAGAAATTTTTATGATAATGTCAATTCAATATCATTTGAAAAGGAGACATTAAGTAATTTCAAAAAATTATTTGATTTTATAATCGGAAAAGTATAGTCATTTTCAATAACATCTAAAAGTATTTTTTCCAATGTTATTCCACTTTCATGTTCATAATTTCCAAGCCAGATTCCCTTTATTTTATCAAATACTTTATTTTGTCTCATATAATATAAATAATTGCTTATAAATGCCGGTTCACTTTCATAACCCAAATCTTCCAAAAATAGTATTTTATCTGTAAAATCAATCTTATATTTTCCATCTACTAATCCTTTTGTAAGACTTAAATTTCCACCAATTAATTCTCCTTCTGAACTTCCATCTTTAATTGTTTTATATCCACTTTTTTCTTTTCCTATTTCTAAACTTCCTTCTACAAATCTTTTTATGATTTCTTTGTAGCTATAATCCGTTTCATCTGTGGCAATTGTCTTAAAATTTGTTCCACTAAAAGTAACTAAACCCGTCTTTGAAAAAATCATATTAGTTAATGACGTAATATCACTATATCCGCAAACTATCTTTGGATTATTTTTTATCACATTATAATCTAAATATTCAAAAACAGAATTAGAATTATTTCCTCCTTTTGCACACCATACCATTTTTACATCTTTATCTTGAAACATATCATTAATATCCTCTGCCTTTTCTTTTGCTGTTGCACTATAACCACAAGTATTAAAAAATAGATTTTTTGAGAACTTAACTTTAAATCCATCTTTTTCTAATATTTCTCTAGCTCTCATTATTTCCTCAATATTTTTTCCAATAATAGGATCAGAAGGTGCTACTACTCCTATAGTATCTCCTCTTTCTAATTTTCTTGGTATTATCATCTTAATTCCTCCTTTGAGACAAGAGGGACAGGTCTTATTTGTCTCATTTTTTATCCGCCTCATTTTTCGACATTTTTCTACTTAATTCATGAGACAAATAAGACCTGTCCCTCTTGTCTCAATTCAAACTAATTAGTGCTGTATTTAAACCGTAGCCATTTTTTTCTACTCTATAAGAATGAATTATGTCTGAATTACATACACTACAAATTCCGCTATCTATTATATTTTCTTTTTTTAGTCCTTGTTTTTCTAATAGCATTTTATTTATTAAAACAGTATCAATGTTCCATTTGGTATTTGGTATTTTTTCTTCTATTATATTATTTAGATTTTCTAAATCTTTGAATTCTTTTTCAAACATATCTTTTACATCTTTTTCTACTTCAAAATGACATTTTCTAATACTTGGACAAATGCAACAAATAATATCTTTTGGATTACATTCAAATTCTTTTATCATTTTTTCTACAGTTTTTACTGCTATTCTTTGTATTGTTCCTTTCCAGCCAGAGTGTGTATTTGCTATTACTTTTTTTACTGGATCAAAAAATAATAATAGAATACAATCTGCATTTGTAGTGGAAAGAATGATATTTTTTTGGTTTGTTATTAAGCCATCTGTCTTATAATATTTTTCTAAATTAAAATCGGGTTCTGCCGTTTTTATTTTCTTTTCTACTATTTTAACACAATTTGTATGTTCCTGGTTTGTTTTTACTAAATTAATGTAATTACAATTAATTGAACTACATATTTTTTTATAGCTTTTAATTGCTGCTTCATATTCTTGTTCTGGTAATTTCTCTTTATTTATAGTTGAAGTTCTAAAATTCAATTTTGTTCCTAAAGAATATGCATGGTTTATGACATCTTTATATTCTAACAATTTTCTAAATTGTAGAAATTCTGTGTCTCCTTTTTTTATGTGTATCACATTTCGGTTTGATAAATCCATTTTATTCCTCCAAGTTCTTTTTCATTTTTAGTAAAATTTCATCTTTTGATTTTTGTTCTATATAATTATATGTGTTGTTTTCCTGTCTCGAATTAAATCCACAAACTGCTTTATATTCGCAATATTGACATGGGGTTTTTCCTTTTTTATAATATGGTTTTAAATCAATATTTCCACTCAATATTTCTTTTGAAATATCTTTTATTGTCTTATAAATATACTCTTGCAGGGTCCTAAATTCCTCTGCTTTTACTCCATTTGTCCACTTTTCATTAATTGTTCCTGAAGTTGTTAATGCTGCCGGTACTAGTTTGGAATTTCCTGTTTTTAAGGTATTATCATTCATCTTAATTATTTTAACATCTGCAATAATTAATCCCTTCATTTTGAAATTTTTTCTGATAGTTTCTTCTATTTCATCTTCTGTCATTTTTTTATCTGCTTTTACCATTTGTTCTAGCAAAGAAAAATAAAAGACTCCAGCTGGCATAATATCTTCTTCTCTGCAAATAGCATCTGTATATGTTAAAAGTTGTATTTGTAATCCTGCATACACCTCATTTAAATCTATGTTTTTAGCAGATGACTTATAATCAATAATTCTTAAATATTTTCCGTCTTCATTTTTCGATGTATCTATTCTATCTATTTTTCCTGTTATTTCTACTTTTTTTCCTTCTCCTATTTCTAATACAATTGGTTTATATCTACCATTTTTTCCAAATTCTACTTCTGTTCCTTCTATACTAAAATCACTATAGATAATTGTTTCTATAATATACTTAAGTGCTTTGCTAACAATTTTTTTTAATCTTCTTACTAAAACTTTATATTTTGCAGTAGCTGTAAAAATATAATTTTTGCTCATTTTTAAGTTATTTTCAATTATCTCAGAAACAATTCTTGTTATCTGTTCCTCTTCTAATTCTGCTAAACTCAATCCTTCTTGTCGTACATATTCAAAGAACTCATCTATCGTTTCATGCATAAAAGAACCTGTATTAAAACTTTGTATTTTTAGTTGTTCTTTTTCTTTTAGCTTTAAACCATATTGTAAATAGTATGAAAATGGGCAACTTCTATATTTTTCAAGTCTTGATATACTTGTATTTAATGTATTTCCATATAATTTTTCCAAATTTTCTTTTTTTATCTTCTCTGGCAAATTAGTATATTCTAAACCTTTTAAATCTGCTTCTAGTTTTTTATTCCAATCACTTTGTGATTTATAATATTGATATATATAATACCATACATCATCAATTTTTTCTTTATTTCTTAACCTTGATATATTTTCTATTAGTTGTTCATATGTACTTATTTTATTTTCTACTTTATATTCTTTATAGATTACATCACTTTTTTCTTGTAACTTTGGATACATCTTTTTTATTTTTCCAATTAATATTGACGGTCTTAATGATTTACCATCACAATCTGAAGACACATAAGATAAATAAATCTGATTTTCTGCAGTTGTAAATGCTTTATATATATTAAAATTATCTTCATATAATTTGTCTAATGTACTTTTAGCAAGTTCTATTCCTTCCTGTTTTAAATATTCTCTATCTGCATCATTAAAAAATCCCTCATCTTTATTTACACTTGGAAAGCTTCCATCATTTACTCCTATAATAAACACTGTATTTACTTTATGACTTCTTGATCTATCTACATCTCCTAATATGACTTGATCTTGTGTTCCAGGTATTTTTCCTAATCCACTATTTTTTAGACCTATTTTTAATATTTTACTGTATTGATCTATCGTCATTTTTTCATTTTTAAATATAATAATAATCTCATCTAAAATATCCAATATTGTCTTGTAACTTGTCTTGTATTCATTTGCTAAATCTAGTAATCTTTTATCTTCTAATTTCTTTATTTTTATTGCAATCTTTTCTTCTAATTTTTGCTCTTGTAAGAATTGATATAGCTCTCTTGTTATATTCTCTGCTGATTTATCATTTTTTATTTTTTGTTGCATAGCAACTAGAGGATCTATAATTTGCTTTCTTAGCTCATTTAGTCTTTCTACTTTTGCTTTTTCTTCTTTTTCTAATTCATAGATAAAATCTTTTTTCCATTTATTATGCTTAATTCCCCATTTTGTACAATAATTTTCTAATTCAAAAATTTCATCTTTATCAATATTTGTAAATCCTAATTTTATATAACTAAAAACTGATTCACTTGAAAAATTGCCTATTAAAATTTCTAGAATTGACAATATGTATTGTACAATAATATTTTGATTTAAATCTCTTTTTTCATCAATAAACACTGGTATTTCATACTTATCAAAAATAGCTCTTACTAAAGATGCATATTCATTAATATTTTTTGTAATAATAGAAATATCTTTATATCTTAGCTTTTCTTGCCTAACTAATTCACTAATCGTTTTTGCTACTTCTTCTATTTCTGAATACTCATTTTTTGCTAAAAATAGATGTATGTTTTCCACATTTTTTTCATATTTTGTGGATTTCATATTATAAATATTATTACTTAAATGTTCTAATTCGTCAGTTTTAAATCTATATTGTTTTTTTAATTCAACTGGTTGCTCTAACTTAAACTCATTTTCCTCAACCAAATTTAGCATTTTTGATAATGTTACCTTATTAGAATAGTATATATCCGCTTCTGGATTATTTCCTTGTTTCAAATTATCTATACACATAGTAATATTAACTTGTTTTGCTTGCTTTATTAATTCTTTTATTACTTGATATTCCTGATAAGTAAAACCTGCAAATTCATCTATATATATAATACTCTCTTTTACTAAATCTGTTTTTTCTAAACAATTTGCGAGCATTGTTAATAAATCTGTTTCTTCTATATAATTGTCTTTTATTTTTTCTTCAAACTTTTGATATAATAAACTCATATCTAACAATTTAGATTTTAAATATGTATCTTTTGTATTATTTATTTCATTTTTTAAATCATCTACTGTTACTCCATGTTTTTTAAACTCTGCAATTGCAGACATTGTTAAATCTATATTTTCATCAGATTTTCCTAAAAATTTTAATTCTTTTTTATATGTACTTAAAATAGAATAAATAAGCATTGCTTTTCCACATTTAGAAAGACTGCTTTTATCATTTCCTCCTACTTCTTTTAAAACTCTATATGCCATTCTACTTAAAGTAATTACCTCTGCATTAATCACAGCACCTGATTTTACATTTTCCATTAACTTTCTTTCTGCTGTAAAAGAAAACTGTTCTGGAGTAATAATAAAAATCTTTTTTTCCTTGTTTATTAATTTAGATATTTCTTGAAAACAATATGTACTTTTACCACTTCCTGGCTTTCCATATATAATTCTTAATCCCATTAAATCCTCCATATTTATGTTCTGCACTATTTTTATATCTTATGCTTCTCTTCTCCAATAAAACAAATATTGTTGAGCCAATCCTGCTAAGTCTCCAAATTTTTCATTTGCTATTTTTTCAATTTGTTTTTTATTAACTTTTGTTTCATCTTCATTTTTTATATATAAGTCATTCATAACTCTTCTTACCCATACATCAATCGGAAATACTTCAAATCTTTTTAAATCTGAAAATAATAAAATGCAATCTGCTACTTTAGGTCCCACTCCCGATAATTTTAATAATTCTTCTCTTACTTCTATTGTATTTGGATTATTTTTCATATTTTCTATGTCTACTTGTTTATTTAATATCATCTTTGTGGTTTCATATAATCTTATGTCTCTAAATCCTAACCCTAATTTTCTGTATTCCTCAACTGTAACATTTTTTAGTTGCTCTGGGGTTGGAAAAGTATAATATTTGTTTCCTTTATATTTTATTTCGTCTCCATATTTTTCTGATAATCTTTCTATAATTCCTTTTATTCTTGGAATATTATTATTAGCAGATATTATAAACGAAATAATAGTTTCCCATAAATCTTGATTTAATATTCTAATTCCATTTCCGTATTCAATACTCATTTTCATATTTTGATCTATTTTTGATAGTTGTTCTTTTATTTTTTCATAATTATCCTGAGTTATATCAATATTTAAACAATTAACAAAGTCACTTATATCATTATTTTTAGTAGCAACAGCAAATTTATATGTCTCACTATCCTGTATATAACCACAAAACCTTATTTCTGAAGAATTAGGTCCCATAAAACTTAATATAAATTTTTCGGCAAATGTTTCTGTATTTGATTTAATTATTGTAAACGAAATAGAACATTGTGATACAACGTAAAATTTAAAAGAATTAATATTATTAATATTTACAACTTCCTGTGTTGGAGCAGGATACCTAAAAATAATAGTACGTTTTTCTATAGGTGAGTTTTCAATTGTTTCTTGTATTGTAGCATGTTTGCCTAATAAAAAATTAGTATTTTCTTTCATATTTTTTCTCCTTCCTTAAATTAATTGATGATCAACATCTTTTTATTAACACATCTAATTTAATTATATCATAATTTTACATTTTTTCATATTTTTTATTATATCTTTAAAAAACTTGGATTAATATTATAATGAAATCGGATATAAGGTAATGTACAAATATGAGGTATAATAATTAATAAATATAATCTAAAAGAAAATTATAATAAAATAGAAGATCATAGCAACACTGGTGAAGCACATATTAACAGAAAAATTTCAGATGTATTAAACGAAATATCAAAACATATTGTTACTGCTGAAATGAATAAATTTATTGTATCTGATAGAAATAAATATATAGTAGGTACTGTTGGTTTGCAACTTGTGATGGAATAATTCTTTATGTCAGGAAAAATAAATGTGGTATTGTTGGACATGCTGTTGGTGACAGTGATATATAAATAGCTTTGCTCAAAGATACGTTAAAGGAATTGTCAACAGAGAAAGATGTAGTTACAGAATATGCAATAATTATTGGATATGATAATGTTAAATTGTATTTTACAAAGATTAGAATTTAATGTTACAATATTTAAGAAGTCATCATACTATTAATATTAAATTAATACTACTTAAAACTAATTTATGAATTAAAGTAGTACAAAGTTATGGTATGGAATTTTACTTTAATGTTTCAAATGATAAGACTGTTAGTCAAATCTTAAATTATTACAATTATTTAAAATTTTCTTCCAATGAAAAATTAAATGATAGATGTATCTCAAAATAAAACTAGTTTCAATTTTAAAATAATATGTATTATCTACAAGTAAGTATGAGGTATGTGTATAAATATCTACAAAGGTCATAAGTGTATTAAACTGACCATCTTTTAAATAAGCCAAAGTATATCTTCCATCATGTTCCCAATATCTTCTAGTTCCAATATCCGTTTCTTATATTTTAACCAAGTTACAAATTTTAACTAAATATAAATTTTCTGTTTTAAATTTCATTATACAAAACCTCGCTTTAATACTAATTACATTTTAACACACTATAAGAATATAAGCAACAAATCGCTCTAACTAGTTCAATATTACTTAAATACTTATAATAATGTTTTACCACTTTTTATAAATTTACTATATTTTAAAAAAAACAAAAAATATTCAATAATTAACATTTGGTGCGATACAAAAGCCTATTTTGAACAATTTTATCTATAAAGAATAACTAATAAATTCCAATTCTATATATAATATATTTTTTATAAAATAAAAGTAGCAATATTTATTGCCACAATTAATTATAATTATTTTTTTAGTGTTTTTGATATTTTTTTAGTATTAACCTCATTTAATACTAATAATAATCCATATTTTGGAATGATATCAGCAACATCTGGAACTTGTTCTTTCAAAGATACAATATTTACAACATATGGTAAATCAAAATAATGGCTTTCCTCAGCATCGGCTATAAATCCAGTAAATATTTCTCTATATCTAATTTTTCCATTTTCTTTTAATAATTCAAATATATATTTTTGTTCTGTTTGTTTAACCATTGGTCCGTATGGTGTTAGTTTACTTGATATATAATCTAAATTAGCAACTACTAAATTATCAGTCTTATAATTATCATTAAGTTTATAATTATCGCTTTTAAAATTTAGTGATTCTTTTTTCTCATTCTGTTTTTTCTTTCCAAACATAATAAACCTCCCTCATTAATTTTATATTATATCATAGTTTTTGATGTTTGAAACAAATTTTACATATTATCTTTCAAAATCATCTTTTTCTTTCACACAACAAAAAATAAATTATTTCGATTGATTTCTATATATCAAAATTCGAATAGTTCGAACAGATTCTTCAATGGTACAAGTGTCGTAGATATCTACAACTTTTTTATTAATCTTGGAAATAACTCCTCAACTCTTTTTATATCACCATTTTCGTTAACATATATTGTCTTAAAACCTAGTGATTTAGGAACATCAATATCCAATCTTTTATCATCACCAACTATTACACATTCACTTGGTTGGTATATTCCTTGAGCCTGTCTATAAGCTAATTCATTTGGTTTTATAATACTTTCACCATAATATTCACTAAAATAATCATTGATTCCCATAGCAGTTAATCTATTTCTTTGTGATTCTTCAAAATAATTAGATAATAATACTAGTTCATATTCATTCATTGCTGCTAGCATTGATTTAATTTTTTCAGCATTTTCAGGAATTGCTTTTCTTAATTCCTGAAAGAATATTTCTAAAAAATGATTATCTAATTCACATCCTAATTTATCACCAAAAAATTTTAAGTATAGATTTCTATCATAGCTATTATATGTTTTTTCATACTCTTTAATATTTAACAAAAATTGTTTTGTCTTTTCTATGTCTTCAATGCCATATTTTTTAAGTGTATTTGCTACATAAGATGAAAAATCTACGCCAGTAATCAAAGTACCATCGATATCAAATATTATTCTTTTTATCATAAAACCACCTAACATTAAATAGATGATT
>OLRO01001599.1_pt1 | contig 12494 bp, 13 predicted proteins | sample 1673131 | NCBI WGS metagenome assembly OLRO01 (sample SAMEA3136757, study PRJEB25190) | human gut metagenome | biome: human gut; feature: human-associated habitat; material: faeces | place: Austria | collected 2013 | reverse complement strand
CTATATAGTCCTCGAATTGTATTTCCTCCAACTCTCTGTGTTTTCGGAGTTTATTGATTTTATCTTTCATTTCTTCGGTCAACTGTAAGTCTTTAAGCAACTTTCCAATTTTTACAGGATTCGTTGCTCCAACCAGTTCTGACACCTCTTTTGACAGGATAATCAAATTCCTGTAAGTGTCGTTTCGCTCTCCCTTACATGGTTTGATATGCACACATACCATATCTGATATTGACAGGGCATTGTGCGTTACCGCACATTTGCCTTTTTGTGCGATATATCTCGAAAGAGCGTTGTCTGCCATCTCCAACGTAGGGTAGAGATGTGCATTTTCCATCATGTATTTCATAACATCGTAGCTGATACAGTTTTCGATGTCTGAATACTTCCTCACATATTTATTGACTTCACGCCTTTTATATTTGGGGTATTCATAAGCCACATATCCAACAGGGATAATCATTCTTCCCTTTATCCATCGGAACTGCTTAGACTTTCCATACTTTTCCTGAATAAACTTGCTGGTTATCTCGCCTTGACGTTCTATGGGGTAACAGCGGTTATTATGATTCATGCCGTTACTTTTTCCCGTTACTTTAAAGGCGATTTCCGCAAAGTCTGCTGATACCATAGTTGCCATACAGTAATAGTTGTGCATTCCCATAACCATTGCATTATAAAGACTTATATTTCGGTCTATCTCGCTTTGTTTGCTTGGATTCTTTATGTCTTTCCAAACGTCACTTAGCTTTTTAATGACCTTTGCTTTACTCTTGTCTGCCATGTGGGAACGTATTACCCACTTACTGCCTTTTGGTACAACCTTAAATTTGATACCGAGGAAAGTAGTGTAATTCTTCCGCAAGTTTGTGATACCCGACTTTTCTCCACTGGTCTGTAAATGCAGATTTTCTGCCAACCAGAGTTTTGTGGCACACATTACCTTTTTCGCCGTTGCATAATCCCGACAGAATAGCTTAAAATCATCTGCATACCTTACGATATACATTTCTTTCAAATCGGTTTTTGCTCTCAGCTTATTCCATTTCTGCGTTCTGTCTACTGTGAGGACGTTTCCCTCTTTATCAGTCTTGTTAAACTCTAAACCTGTTTTACCCTCTTTGATTTTGAACATTTCCCACTGACTGGCAATCCACCAGTCCAGTTCATTCAATACAACATTTGCAAGAAGTGGGGATAGAATCCCCCCTGTGGTGTACCCGTTTCGGGAGTGATTATAATGTCATTGAACAGGATTTCCGCTTTCAGCATCTGCTTGATTATCATAATCAGCTTTCTGTCCTGTATGCCGATTCCCCACAACTGCCGAATCAACTTACTGTGGTCGATATTATCAAAGAAGCCAACAATGTCTACATCTACTACAAAGTGCAGATTCTGCAACTGTGCCATTTTATAGCATTGTGCGATTGCATTCTGCGTTGACCGATATGGTCTGAAACCATTGTTCCGCTCATGAAATTTCGCTTCACAAATCGGCTCCAGTATCTGTAAGATACACTGTTGTATCAGTCTGTCCCAAATACTCGGAATCCCTAATGGGCGGGTTTTTCCGTTGTCTTTCGGGATTTCAACTCGTCTAACCTTTTTTGGCTGATAATAGTTCAACTTATTTCTGACGGTTTTAATGACCGATTCGATGGGCAGTGACTGTATCGCTACAATCGTTTTCCCATCTGTGCTGGGAGTTTTGCTCCCACTGTTTTTACAGATATTTCGATATGCAAGTATGATATTCTGCTCTGACACAATCAACGGCATGAGCCTGTCAAATGTCTTTCCATTCTGGCTGTCCTCAAATAATCGGTAGCCTGTTTCTTTAGCGTCATACCTTTCTGCATTTCGCTCTGCTTTGTTTACAATTCGTTTTGCCATAGTAACCAGCTCCTTATCAGAGAATGATTTTTTCTTAGTCGCACCACGACAGCTATGAAAATCTCCATTTTGGTGATTACTATATAGGCATGAAAGAAAATCTTAGTATCGGCTTGAGGCTATCCCTCCACCGCTTATTGTTACGGCTTCACAGGTACTGTGCCTCTACTCTCACAGCCACTAATGCACTTATTATAGAAAGGCTCTTTCAATCCCTTTCCTTTTCAATACAACTACGGTACTTTTTCCGCTGATACAGTCAGCTCCCGTATTGGCTGCTTTCCACGTTCCGCATAACTTAGGATTGTTGCCACTTAGGTCGTTCCTTTAGCCCTGCAAGCATTATCTTCGAGCGAATCCCTCAAGATACCTGTGTCCTGTAAACACAGAGGGCATTTCATACTAACAACTTTTACTTTGCCCCGCTTGCATACCCATTGGTACACTTGCATTTCTGCAAGCCATTCGTTTAGAGCCGTACTTCGGAATCTTTGTCAGACCGCCTTTTTGGTCATTCTAACCATATGGCAACCCCACCCGCACTGTCACACACAACCCGTACCTCTACGAATCTTTCCTCGCCATTAAGCGTTAGGGTGTGTTTCGCACGACTTCCCCGAGCTTATAACCCCAACCGTCTGTATTCGGCTGACGCTATTCGGAGTATTAGTGAATCCCCTTCAGGGCGTTACCCCGTCATTTGAGATTTCAGTTATGCAGTTCTCTAAAACCACATTTATTTAATTGTTTGTGACTTTAGGCTACGCTTTTGTCGGTTATTCCCACCGTTTTAGGCGTAGAACGTGTCACACCATTCGCAAATTCGTCCATTATGAAATGGCAATGCACAGGCAGGCTTCCGCCGTACTTGTGGTCTGCCAGATAAAAAAGCTGCTGAAAGAGCTGGGTATAAAGGATACTGACAAGGAAGTTAAAGCTCGTGTCGTTGTCTGGTATCAGAGCGAACAGAGCGACCTTCTTTTCTCCCAGACTTGGCAGGTCAAGCTCATCGGTGGCGGTAAGCCCTGCAAGGCTCTCCAGATTGAATTTTTCAAGCCTAGCGGCAAGGGTTATCTGGATACTCTTTAGGGTCTTTGCACTACCAGAGTGGTAATCCCTGTAATACTTGAGGGCGATATGCTCTGGGTTTACCATTTCCAAACGGTCAAACAGCTCATCCAGAGGGCTTACATAGCTGTCATCGTCCTCTCTGACTTCGCCTGCACGGAGCAGCTCCATAACCATCGGGAAATTTTGCTCGTCTGGCGGTGCTTCATATTTCAGATAGAACACCAGAGCCAGAAGCAGCATACTCGCCGCCGTATCCCAGAACGGGTCTTGCGACTGTGAGCCTTTCGGCGTGGTCGCCTTAAACAAGTTTGTTACCAACCTCTGAACATCGTTATCGTTCCGCAGATAGACAAAGGGATTGTAACAATGGCTGCGGTGCATATTGATAAGGTCAAGCACACGCACCTCATAGCCTTTGTTTTCCAACAGACCGCCGATGTCACGGACAATTTCGCCCTTCTGTCAAGTGGTTTTGAGATATTTTTTGAAAAAGTTCAAAAATTCATAGCTGTGAATAAAGTCTATCAAGCGACTTCCTCGGCTTTCAAAGCCATCGCTTCCTTTGAAATCAAGGCTTTTACGACTTCTTCCTGCGTCTTTTTTGCGTTCTCGGAAGCCAGTGCATTAACGATAAAAATCGTGCCGCCGATTCTCTCCACAAAGCCGGTTTTCATATTCTCCACGGTTATCACCTCCATTCATAAAAATAGGGGCGTCCGTTTTTGAACGCCCCGTTACTGACCGAAAAAGAATTATTCTTTTTCATAAATTGCTTTCAGTGCGGCATAAAGGTTTCTGCCCTCGTCCTCAGTCAGCGTGATACCTTTACCGCAACGCTCGTGGTTCGGGTGCCACTCTCTTATATCCAGCTTGGCGGCATTTCCGTTCCACGAAACAAAGTTTGCTTCCTTGGTGTACCCTCTGTCGTTCTCTCCGAGGACGGCAAGGGGCTTTGTGATTGTGCTTGTAATATTTTTCATTTTCGTACCTCCGTAATTCAAGTGTTGAAGAAGTTAAAAAGTCGGGATAGTAATGGAAGGGATTATCTTTCCCCATCATTTCTGTCCCGACGGTGTTTGGATTGTTCTTTTCGGGCGGCTGCTCTGTCCTCCCGTTCCTTGCGCTCCTGCGCTTCCTTAATGCTGAAAAGCTCCTTGACCTTTTCCACAAAAACCTCCACCAGCTTCGGAAAGTGTTCAAGTGCCTGCAAGAACGGCCGGCACTTTTCCTTCAGCCGGTCATACTTTTCTTGCAATCGCTCCACGGCAGAGGACGCATTGAAATACTGCCTTTGATAGTAGGAAACGCTGTTTTTCAGGTCACGGATTTCTCCACGGCTTGTGATACCCTCTTTTGCAAGAGCCGTGAGCTGCTGATAATCGTCCTTGGAAACGGCAATCTTGCCGGTGATGGTTTTCTGTCCCATACTCTCGATTTCCGTCATTGTCTTGTGGACTTCGTGGGCAGGCTCATAGCGTGTCTGCTCGGCTTCGATGCGCTCCTGAATATCGGCAAGCCTTTCCTTATCCTTTTGAATTTGATAGTCCAGACTGCTCAAATTCTCCGCCGTACTGCCTAACACACCACGCTCAAAGCCGGTAAAGCCTGCTTCGGTCATATGCTCAAAGAGCTTGTCTTGCAGAACGGAATAGGACTTGCGGAACATCGGCTTTCCGTATTTGCTGATAAGCTGCTGTCCGTTTTCGTCCAGCAGAGGAACAGTGTTCTTCCACTTCTTTGAGTGGGAAACTTGGTTGATGACCTCCTTGACCGTACCTCTCAACGCTTCGTCCTTGCAGCGTTTTGACCACAGGATTTCTTTTCGGACAGTGGGTATTGCCACGATGTGTAGGTGGTAGTGGTAGACCGGCTTGCCCAGTTCTTCGGATACCGCCTTGTTGATTTCATCGGCGTGCATAACCGCAGAAACAATATTTTCCTCGCCGTATATCTCACAGCCGAAACGGTAGGCTTCCTCATAAAACTGCTTGGCGTATTCGTAGCCGCCGTGTTCCTCAAAGTACTTTGTGTTCACATCAATGACCAACTCATTCAAGATCGTTGCACCGGCTTTCTGTCCTCTTGTGGAGATTTTTCCCTCGTCGATGAGCCGCCGGAAATACTCGTTGTAGGTCTGACCGCCCGTGTCCTTGAAGTGAACATTGCGGTCAATTCGCTCCGTGTCTACATTGAGATTTGCGTAGCTTTCGTTCTTGCGTTCGTTGTGTCGCTCTGTTTTCTGCGCTCCCTCTGCGGAGATTTTCTCCACTCGGATAACGCTCCAATTTCCTTCCGCCATTCTCATCACCTCCGTTCAGCGGAAAGGGTGCGAGGGACGGTTACGCAACTTTTTCAAAGTGCGTAACCCACTATGACACTTTCAGCTTCGCTGCAAAGGTGTCGTGGGCAAGGGCTTTCCTCCCTTGACCTCCCTCAAAACCTCAATCAAATAGGCAGGTCGTCCTCGTCCGTGACTTCCTGCCCATTCTCAATCGGTTTTTCAACCTCCGGCAAAGTCCAGTACCAAACAAAGCCGTCCTTCACAGAGCGAACTCCGGCTTTCTTTTTAGACTTCTTGTAGGTTGATTTCTTGAAGCCTGCGGCTTCAAGCTTTGCTTCGCAATCGGAAGCCAACCGCCTGCCGCCCGACAGCAGGGAACGGATAAAATCCGTTGCCGCTTCCTCTCGGTCATTCGGTCTGCCCATCCTCGGAGCCGTGGCTGAGAAAGCGTCCTCCGCACTCAGCTCCAGCTCATCAAGAAAGTTCACGCCCTTGTCGGCTACCTCAAAGAGAATAGCCGAACCAATCGGCGCAAGATTGCTCTTGACCTGCACCAGATAACGCTCGGCGGGGTTCTGTTTGTTCGACGTGTGGGTGACGGCAAGAATACTTCTCGCCGCACCGGCAATATCAATAGAGCCGTTGGTGCGGTAGAGGGGGCTGGTGTCCTTCGCCTTGTTCATATGAGCGATGATAACGATTGCACAGCCGGTGTCTTTGGCTACGGCAATCAAGTGGTTGAACTCGGCTCTCGTTTCGTTGGCGTTGTTCATTGAGCAGTCGCCGCCGATATACGAACTCATCGGATCGAGGATCAGCAGCTTGGCATTGTACTTCTCCACGGCTTCACGGATTCGGTCATCTCCGAAGGTCAGGCTCTTTTCATCCTCCTTGATGAAGATGAGCCTGTCGCCGTCACCGCCCGCCGAATTAAATCTCGGCACAACGGTATCGTCTGCGTCGTCCTCGGTGGTCTGATAGATAACGGTCATCGGCTCGCCCTGTTCGTCCTCATCGGCAAAGGGCAGCGGCGCACCCTTGGAAAGCAAAGCGGCAAGAGAAAGCATAAGCTTACTCTTGCCGTCGCCGGGATCGCCTTGCAGAAGCGTAACCTTGCCGAAGGGAATATACGGATACCACAGCCAGCGCACCTCCTTGGGTGTGATTTCGCTTGCCTTGACGATTTCCAGCTTTGCGGGAATATTGTTCGGATAGTCTGTCATTTTCTTGTTCTCCTTTTTGATAGATAGTGTGGGCATTGAATAACGGCGGCACGGAAGCTCTGCTTGCAGCTCCTTTCGCATTTTCTGCAAAGCTCGTTATATTTCTTCCTGCCACGCTCATCAAGAAAGAACGCCCATTCTCTCTTAAGGTATTTCGGCATACGGGGCATAGCGGACACCTCCTTTTCGCTGCCTAATTGCCGATTTGCTCCCGAAACGCAAAAACGCCCAAAACCGTTTCCCACTGTATGTTTTCGGGGCGATTTTGGGCGTTTTCTTTCGATATGAGCGGTTTTGTTTTGGCGGCGGTATCCTTACCGCCTGTTATTCAAAAGCCGCTGTTTGTCGCTTCCGGGTAACAAAAAAGCGCCGTATTGCTACGACGCTTTTGTCTTGCTCGGAATAAATTTATTCCAAAATTGTAATCCAGTTTTCGTCAAACTCTATTCCTTTAAGAACATCATTCTTTTGCAGGGTTGGTGGCTTACGCACACAGAACTTTACTGCTTCATCTGGAACTTCTGTATGGATTGTAAACTGTGAGCCGTGAGGTTGCCAAGTAAAGCACACTTTTTCATTATGGTCTAAGCCAATCAAATTGCCATTATCGTTGACTTTCCAATGGTAATCCGTTGTCCTATATCTTGTAGTTTCTTCTTCAAATAGCCTATATGAAAGTAAATCATAGCTTCTAACTAAAATACCAGTTCTTACTCTGCTATAATGGTCGGTTGCAATGTTTATTCTCTCGTTCCAAATATTCAAAACAGCTTCACCTGTTTTTTGAACATCTTTATGAGGGTCGGTAATGCCATATGAATAGTCTGGTGAGCATCTACCACTTATTAGCCTTACACTGGTACTTGTAAATGGATCTTTCGCTTTTACTGTTTTCATAGACCAACAGTTCTTGTCCAAAACTACATCGGCAATGCCTACAGGCGAATCAAGGTGTGTTCCACCAATTGCATCGGCAAAAGCATCACCCCAATCATTACCTGATACATCTTTTCTTCCTATGTAAATCAAATAGACAAGATACCCACCAATTTTGTTTATTATTTCTTTAGGAAACACATTCAACGGGTACAAAGTCTGTGTCGTTAAATGCTTTGAATCCCTCAATCTCGGTCGATTTTCCATCGGTTTTCTCCTCCGTCTTACTGAATTCCTTTAATGCTTTGATCATTTCTCTTGCCACTGCTTCAATTACTGGAACTGCGACTGAATTACCTGTTTGTTTTTTAATTTTTCCATACGGAACAACAATCTTAAAACTATCAGGGAACCCCTGAATTCTCAACAATTCACGCTCAGTTGGTCTGCGTTCATCATTGACCAAAATATAGTTTGCTGAAGCACCTGCACGCAAAGCAGAAGAATAAGGATGTGGCGTGATAGAACCAGCCATATTCTCGTGCGAAATATACGGTTTTGGATAATCTTTATCTTTCAGTCGCTCAAGTCTTGATTCTCTTATGCTGTCCTTAACATAATATTTACTATCTACTCGAACCTCTAATATGTCAGATAAAGATTTTCTTTCAGAGAATGGAACAGGCTTTGGAAATTCAAATTTTACATCATCAAGAAATCCCACGATGATAATTCTTTCTCGTTTTTGCGGTACTCCATAATCAAGTGCATTCAGCACACTCGAATATACGTGATAACCAAGTGCCTCCAAATGTGTTGTAATAATCTTAAATGTGTTGCCGCTATCGTGGGCAGTTAAGTTCCTAACATTTTCAAGCATAAATGCTTTCGGCATTTTTTCTTTTAGTATTCTTTCTATTTCAAAGAAAAGTGTTCCACAAGTTTCATTTGCAAAACCTTCTTTCTTTCCAATGATTGAAAATGCTTGACAAGGAAAACCGCCCAATAGAATATCAAAGTCGGGAATACTTCCTGCTTCGATTTTTGTAATATCACCAGCAGGGTGTTCTCCAAAATTGGCCTCATATGTCTTACAAGCGTCTTCGTCAAATTCACTTGAAAAGACGCACTTTCCACCGACACTTTCAAACCCTAATCGTATTCCACCAATTCCGGCAAATAAATCAATAAAAGTGAAGTTATCCCATTTCATTTCAACTCACCGCCGTTCTCAAGAGTGGTATTCACTTCAACAATGTCATCAAGACCACATCCCATAACAGCCGCTATTCTTGCTAATGTGTCCATAGAAACGCTCTCATTCTTACCCATTTTGGCAAGTACACTTGTACTAATTCCGGCGGCTTTTCGCATTTCAGTCTTTGTTATGCCTTTATCAATAAGCAGTTTCCATAGTCTATTATAACTAACCGCCATTTCACCATCCTCCAGTTACTCATAATTTTCTTTATATAGTATATCATCAACATTCACATAAGTCAATATTATATTCGCATATGTTGATTTTTTATCTGAATCGGTTTCATTTTAGAATACTTCCATTACTCACGGAACTTTATGACCTCTTGAATACTTGGCTGAAAAAAAGAGAAGCCGCCGTCTAAGACAGCGACTCTTCTCTTCAGCGGGTAAACAATATCAGCAGTTCGTTTATGACGTCCACAGCACCACGCCTTTCAGCCAGTATCTCTTGGTTTCGCCACTCCATAAGACAATGACGAATAACTATGATTTCCTCTTGTTCAAAAAAGATTTTCTTTTTTCGGTTCGGCTTCATCGTATCCGACACATCCACCAGCCGAAGAAGAAGGTCATCAATCTGACTGGCAGTTTCATAATCTCGACTCTGTTGATATAAACCGTTTATCAAAACCCGAACATCGTAATCATCAAGTTTGACCTTCATATTAACGCTCCTAACAGTAAATAAGTTCGCTTGAAACGATTTCCGTAGCGGCGTTTCGCAGGTTGTTCATTTTCTGCACCCACAGCATTTGATTTTCCGCTTTCAGGGCTTCCGTTACGCCTTCTTTTTCAGAAAGTTGTTTTACCAGCTGAGAGAACATTGCTTCTGCCTGCTCGTTGAGGTCGGCAAGGTAATCGTTCAGCTTGCCGCTTGTCAGCAGTTCGGTATAAAGCAGTTTCTTGTTCTTGCGGATATACCGCAGGTGTCGCTGTCCCCAAATGCCGATTGGTCTGCCCTCCGGCTCGTCCTCTCCGGCGATAAGGTAGTAGTCCCCGACAAGCTCATACTGCAAGCCTGTCCTTTCGTCCGTGATGAATTTTTCCATTGTGTCGTCCTCCTTGATTTATATTGCTTCTCCGGCTTTTTGCTCGGATTGCTTACGGTGATAATAGGCAAGCTGTTTCTGTCTGCGGTTGATTGCCTTACATTCCTCGGAGCATAGCACCTCCTGACCGTTGGACGGCCAGAAGGGTTTGCCGCATATCTTGCAGACCTTTTGGCGGAAAGTGTGTTCGCCCTTTTCAGCAAAGCGTTCTTTTTCTTTTTCGGCTTGTTGATGCGCTTTCGTACACTCCTTTGTGCAAAATATCTGCCTTGCGCTGTTCGGATAAAACTCCTTACCGCACTGTTCACAGATACGCTTCGGGAATTTATGACCGTCATTCGCCGCCCGGCGTTCTGCTTTGGCTTTGGCTCGGTGAGCAGCGCTTCTCTCACGTTGCCGTTCCGTCTTGCGCTTTGCTTTTTCTGCCGCTTCCTGTTCTGCGTTCCGTCTTGCTTCGGCAATTTCCTTTTCGGAAAGCGGGAGGTCAAACTGTCCGATGAAGTTGTAGTAAATATCCACCTGCTGCTGACGGTTCGGCTTTTTGCCCACGGCTTCGTGAATGACGATTTTATCAATCAGTTCACACGCCATTTCTTTTGTCAACTCAGTCGGCTCCTTATACTTCTTAATGAGCTTAATAAACCGGCTGATATTGGCAGAGGACGCTTGGGTTTGCTCCAGCTTTTCCTGAATTTCCGATACTTGGCTTTCAAGGTTGTCCTGTTCAGCCGAGTATTTCTTCATCAGGGACTTATATTGCTTTTCGGGCAGCATACCTGAAATGAAATTCTCGTAAAGACTTCCGATAAGGCGGTCAAGCTCGCTCAGTCTGCGGTTGATTGTTTGAAGCTCTTCCTTTTGCTTTTTCGGTTTGCCGTTCGCCTGTGCTTCCCATTTTCCTTTTAATTCTTCCGCAAATCCACGCTCATCTGCGATAATACGGCTTGAAATGCGTTGTATGGAGCGCAATACCAACCGATAAAGGGCTTTATCGCTGATGTGATGGATTGTGCAGTTTACGGTTCTGTTTCCGTAGCTGCTGCATCGGAACGAGTGATAGGGTTCGCCGCTTTTATAGTAGTTCGTCTGATAGGACATTTTACTTCCGCAATCGTAGCAATACACAAGACCGGGCAACAGACATTCCTCTTGGTGCGTCCCTTCTTTTATGCGGCGTGTAGTGTGCTTCAATCCTCTGTGTGCCTGTTCCCAAAGCTCGGTGTCAACGATAGGCTCGTGGGTGTCCTCAAACACAAGGCGTTCCTCATCGGTGGCAAAGCGGCGTTCATCGGTCTTAAAGTTCGTTCCGATGGTCTTTCTCAGCACAGTATGACCGAGATATTCCTGTCGATTCAAAATTTCTCTTACCGTGTTTGCGTTCCAGCTTGTGCAGCCGTACTCCGCTTTCCTGTTGCATTGTTCGGGGTGATATTGAAGGGTGTATGCCGACGGAATAAGCACCTTTTCCTCCGTTAGCCGTCTTGCGATTGCCGGAGGCGTTAAGCCCTCTGCCGCAAGTTCAAAGATGTGTTTTACCACCTGAGAAGCAACGGGATCGACCACTAAGGTCTGCTTATCTTCGGGCAGTCGATTGAAGCCGTAGGGAATACTGCCGGAGCAGCGTTTTCCGTCGTTCATACGGGACAGGAAGATAGACTTTATCTTGTTGCTGGTGTCCTTGGCGTACCACTCGTTCATTATATTGAGGAACGGAGTGAAGTCATTATCCTGTGGCTTGTCGCTATCCACATTACTGTTGATTGCAACAAAGTGTATCTGCTTTTTAGGAAACAGAATCTCGGTATAAAAGCCAACTTCAAGATAGTTTCTACCGAAACGGCTCATATCCTTGACGATAACTGCGCCGATTTTTCCGGCTTCTATTTCAGCAAGCATTGCCTGAAATCCGGGACGGTTGAAGTTACGCCCTGTGTAGCCGTCATCGGTAAAATGCTTGATATTCGTCATACCGCTTTTACGGGCAAAATCTTCGAGCAATCTCTTTTGATTCAGTATCGAGTTCGACTCGCCCTGTTGCTCATCATCCTTTGACAGCCTTTCATAGAGGGCTGTAGCTCTGTCAAAATCCCTGATTTTAGGCACTTTATGACCTCCTTTCTTTTCTGCATTTTTTATTTGCAGCATTGTTTATTGAACAGCTTGCAATATATATCCTAAAACTTCTTTTCCGTTCCGAGGTTCCCCTTCGGATGTGGGACGAACTTACTGAGAGAATAATCAGCCGTGCCAGTCCATCCTTGGCTTGTTCTGAAAGCTGTCTGCATGTTTCCTTATCCTTTTTTTTCTTGTTCATACCGCTTACCCTTTCACTCCGATGGTTGTCTTGAAGCGGTAAACCGCCTTGTCGTCCTCCCACTCAGGACCATGTACCGTTGCCGTAGTCAGTTCAGGGTAGGTCATGGAATAGAAGTCCATCACCTCGTTTACGGACAGTTCGCTGTTCGGATCATCCAACACGAGCTCCACGGAGTCCTTCTTGAATTTGAATACTCTCTGCAATCCTTTGATTTCGAGTGCCATATTATTTTTCTTTTATAGGGTTTAACAATATACCATATCCATTTGTGCCATATCCGTCATGCGGCATTCCTTCGGAAAGTCCGGATATTCCGCATAAGGGTCCTCCCTGAGTAGCTCCCGGTCATCCTCGTAATCCTTGTCGAAGTTATACATTGCAGCCTCCTGTACCGTTGCATACTGTGACGGAGCCGGTTGTTGCATCCAGTGATTGTCCGCCAATTGCGGTTGCGGCACCTGTACCGGTTGATGGAACTGGATGTCTTGCGGTTGTGGAGCAGCCTGCTGAGGAACCGG
>OLRO01001597.1_pt1 | contig 12506 bp, 8 predicted proteins | sample 1673131 | NCBI WGS metagenome assembly OLRO01 (sample SAMEA3136757, study PRJEB25190) | human gut metagenome | biome: human gut; feature: human-associated habitat; material: faeces | place: Austria | collected 2013 | reverse complement strand
CTGCTGGAATCCACATCAATCCCGACAAAGCCAATGTCGGTCGTATGGTTATAAAAACCATTGCAGTCCTTGATATTGACGCCAAGGATTTTGCCGGAGCTATCGGACACCTTAAAGTAAACCTTCTGGCCAACGGGAACATTGACCTCAAAGTAGGAGCCAAGAGTACCAACAGCCTTAGACTTGTACTCAGCAGTTACATCAGCGCCGGTATAGGTCTTGGTCGTACCGTCGGGCTTCGCAGGAGTCTCGGTGGAGGGATTGGTTTCCGTGCCACCGGAAGCGAACTTATTCTCGTAGCGATAGAGCATCACGACGGCCTGTGCGCGGGTCAGGGTGGAGTCAGGGGAGAAGTGGGTCTTATCCACGCCATTGACAATGCCGTTGGCATACGCCCAGTTGATAGCGGCGCGAAGCTCAGAGGAGAGTCCCTTCACATCGCTGAAAGGAGCGGCAGAGGTGGTCTTGCGGTCAATGCTCTTATAGCCGGCGTAGTTATAAACCATCGCGCAGAACTCAGCACGGCTGATGGTCGTGTCACCGAGGAACTTATTCGAGCCAGTGACAGTAGAAATCAGGATGTTATTCTTCTGCGCCCAGCTTGCAGCATTTGCGTAGTAGATGGAGGACTTCACATCGGAGAAGGAGGAAGCGCCGCTCACGGCAGGCTCGCCGGCATAACGGTAGAGAATAGCGGTCATCTGGCCACGCAGGGTTTTGTCATTCGGGCTGAAGGTCGTGGCAGACGTGCCGTTCACAACGCCCTTATCAACCGCCCAGGCAATCTCCTTGGAAGCCCAGAAGGAATCAGGGACATCGGTGAAGCGGAGATGCGCCGTGCCGATGCTGACACAGAACAGGGAAAGCACCATTGCCAGAACGAGCAGCAGCGCCTTCATACGGGAGGAACACTTAGTTTTCATAGAGATGCCTCGCTTTCTTGATTTAATATTGAGAAATGGCGGGAGATAACTCCCTTGTTTTCTATGGTGCTATTATACCACACATTAACTCGTTTGTCAATAATCACTTCCCTGGAATTTGAGAACCTGAGAACTTAGGAGCGCAAGAACTTGAAAACTATAGGGTCTGAGGAGGAGCAACCTTGCCGCCTCTTTGCCCGGAAGATGACGGCTGCGCCGTGGACATGGTAGCACACAAGCATTGGGATTGCAACGGATTTCGCGTTTCTTCGCAGAATGTGAACAAAGAACCTGAGAATACGGGTAGACAAGTTCCGCCGCAGACCGAGAGCAGCCGCATCGCGGCCGCACAGACAGATTCAAAAACCAGCAGATTTGCAGAGATGCCGCTCAGACAGAAGCAAAGAACCTGAGAGGACAGGAATCAGAGAACCGAAGAATCTGGAACAGAGAATTCAATGTTGACTTTTTCACGAGAGTGGGCTATACTGACATTAGAAACAGGGGCGCTACCGGCAAACGGTCAGTCCCTTAAAGTTGCATTGAAGTAATCGCCGAACTTGTTGAGGGAGCGGCGGTTACTTCTTTTTATACGCCTGTAGAAACAGGCCACAAATGCCAATGATAACCAAGCAAAGTTGTAAAACTTCGGATGTACTCATTTAAGCAGCCCCCCTTTCTTTTGGAACAGGGGAGCAAGAAGCGCCCCTGCGAAAATGCAGGGGACTAACCGCTTGCCGTTTCTCGGTAGCGCCATAGTTATTATAGCATAAAATGTCTGGAATTGCAAGAATTTCCAGCAAAATGTGAGCCGCTGAATTACTTTCTGAGACTTTACGATTCTTGAGAATATAGGTGCTTGAGAACCTCGGAATACGAGAGTTTGAGTGAGGAGCTGGACGAAGAAATCTCGCAACTGCAAGAGAGAGGAGAACCCAGGTGGACAGGAAGCCGAGTTCTCTGATAAGCAAAACGTAGCAACCGTGTGGTTGCTACTTTGTGATGCACATTTCAGTTATTTGGAAACATTACATTTAGACAGTTCATCACTTTCACAAGGCAAAACAAGGTAACTGATATCGAAGAAATGGGCTATCCACACGCCCGGAGGAGTATGGTGGCCACCAGCGGATTCCAGTAAGCTGAGAGAACCAAAGAACCAAAGAACTCAGGAATACAAGAACTGAGGAACCAACCACCCGCGCCGCTGCGAGCAAAAAATGCGCCCACGAGTTTGCATTTTTGAGAAAAAGCGGATACAGCATGGCAAACAAAAAGGCGAATATGAGAACCTGAGCACCGTGGAACGAAAGAACCTGAGAGCGGCAGAACTGGGGAGCCGTGGATTACGGGTTCCAAAGAACCACAAAGATGACAAAGCCCTGCCGGAGCAACTCCATAGCAGGTACAAAACGATATGCGGGCGCGTATGGCAATGCCAGCCGCAACAAAGGATTCTCAGGAAGGAAAGAACCCAAACTCCCCGGTTCTTGAATTTTCAAGTTCTACGCAGCGCGGATAACACGGACGAAAGTATCACCATCTTGGACGAGGGCTATCTTCACGCGAGGCGGAGCGGATTTCTTGAAGTTCGGCTTCTCTGTAATCGTGAAGCGGATACTGCCGACCTTTCTCCTGTCCTCCTTGCTTCGAATGGACTCGCAGGCCACGTTGATGCCGGTCCGCTCGTTTATCTCCTTGATAGCAGGAGCGAGCACACGCTTATAAAAGACCTTGTATGCAGAATACGCTTCACACTGTCCCAGCAGACACTTCAATTCGGAGAACCCGACTTCCCAAGAACCCATACTCTTGAAGGAGCAAAAGAGGGGGTAGAGCTTTAGAGCGTTCAGACCAGTCATTTGTGAAATATCAGCAAACTGAAACGCTGTAAAATTCTTCTGCTGATGAAGCAGGAACGGCGCAAGCCATTCTTCCAGGACGATTCGAGCGGACGAGCGCCCATATCTACTTGTGACGGCAAGAAGTTTGAACCACGTCAGGCGCCTTGGCAATTTGCCCTTCCACGCAGCAGGTTTGAGCGGTGTGAGCTTGCTCTCCACCGCCTCGCGTAAGAGAGCGTCAACGTACTTCTTTCCATATCCGGCGGTGTAATCACCGTTTGTAAGACGGTAAAGCGTTTTGTAGTCCACGTCAACGACATAGAACGAGTTGTCGTTCTTTTCAACGGTCCCAATCAGGTAATAGAACAACTTGAGCTGGTTGACCGACATTTCCGTTATAAAGCTGCGGACAAGAGAATTTCCCTGTACGACAAGATGCGATGTCGATTGCAGCGTTGATTTGGAACCGTTCGGGTTGTCCTTTGCGTTCATTTCTCTTCCTCCCCGGCGCTCATGCGCATATTTCCACCTGCTGATATGCAGTTCCCATGGCCGCATCATCACAAGGCGTGATTTCCCCAATACAGAGTTTTGGAATACGCAAAGATACCGGCTGCCGCTCCACAACGAATTTTGTGGCAACCTTCAGGCTCGGAGCTTTCTCCCAATTTACCCCAATCGGCTCGACAGACTTCACGCAAATGTCCGTCATGCCGGTCAGCTCCAAACAGCAGGGGCGAATAACCTTCCGGAACAGGTCCTTATACCGGCTGTACTTCTCCGGATAGGCGACAGGTTCTTTTTGGCCGAGATGGAGAACCTCTCTGAGCCTCTCAGACGAAATGACCATTTCTCCGGCCTCCAGTGCCCCTGTGAGCAGCGCATGGAGTCGGTGGGATACGGACACGCCATAGAGTGACGCGGCGCTTGCAGCGCGTCTGCGGCCGCCTGGGATACAGGTTTTGATGAAGAATTCATTCAGGCGAAAATGAACACCTGCGTCTTCACCGCATTCGATAGCGCAAATCATCGGCATTTCAAACCAGTCCCCGGTCTTTTGTTGGACAAACAGGCAGGGAATGGGTCGCCGGTCAAAGATGGCAAGCGTCAGCTTGGCAAAATCGTCATTGGACAGGTTCATATTGGTCAAATAACGCACAGTGTCCCACGAGAAGGAAAAGATTCTGCCCAAATCCTCTTCAGTCTTAGACGCGGCGATAGCGGCCATGACAAGGCGTTCATACAAAAGCGATGCCGTGACCTCACCGTGCTCGGCACTGCGCGGCAGACGGACATACTTGCTCAGGATAGAAAGCCGTTCTTTACCTGCATCAAAATCAAACATGAAAATCCCCCTTTCAAGATTGCCTGCCTATTATACCACACAAGCGCAACTTAGCGCAAGAAATTGTTGAAGAATTTCCGGACGTCACTGGGCGTTCGCTTGTGAACGTTCGCGGCAATTCTTTCAGCCTGGGGGTTCAGGTCTGGAGAAGGTACATAGAGGGGGAACTTCTGCGCTCGGAAGGGGTCGAGCTACATCCGAGCGGGAAAAAGAACTTTGCGCAGGTTTTCGACTCCCCGAAATTTCAAAATTTTGAGGACGCCTATTATACAAGAGTTAGAACTTCTTAGGAGGAGAGCTTTAGCTCTCCCCAGACCGATAACAATTATCCAAGATAGCATAAAGATAACGGCGTGTTGCAAATGTTTATTTTCCGATACAGTAAAACTATTCAGGTCTATTATCAGAACTTTTTGGAGGAAAATAAACATTGCAAATTTTTTATTTCATTTCGTCTTACTATACATGGGATACTAAGTAATACTAACAAGAAACATTTCCGCGTGCGTGCGTGCGCGTGCGCGTGCGCACGCGAGGATAACGAAAAAAGAGCTTGAATCCATTGCAACAAAAGACATTGAAAAGTTTACATAAAAAATATCAGATAACGATTTTTATGGAATTTTTCGTAAAAATAGGGGGTACACGTTTTTCGACTTTTCGCAAAAATAGGGGGTACACGTTTTTCGACTTCCAAGAAAGCAAAAACACGGATTTTTGCAACTTTTTCGGTACAAATTAGAAATGCCTAACTGCCTGAAATCGCAACTGTACGCATCTGAAAACTGGGAGCTGCCGTTCCGGGAGACTGTCCCATTCACGGAGCGCCTCCGGCATTGCGTCCCGTGGGCCTGTTTTTGCAAAATAGGGGGTACACGTTTTTCGACTTTGTATCTGTACGTCCTTTGAAACCATTGGTATGACTGGTTTTGCTGGCTTTTCTCTTTTTGCCGAAATCGACGCAATCGGAGAAAATAGGGGGTACACGTTTTACGATTCAGCAACATTTGGCTCAAAGGAGCACTTCTATACGCCGAAAATTGACAACAAAGACGTAATGTGGTATAATAAGAAAAAGCGATAGGAGGGCTTTTGTTTTGAAATTGATTATCGCTGAAAAGCCTGCTCTGGTATCGGCAATCGCGGACGCTCTTGACGGGCCGCGTAAGTCGCTACAGGGCAGTACCTATATGACCGTCGGGGACTACACGCTGATATCCGTATTTGGACACTTATTGGAGCTGAAGGAGCCGGAGGATTACGACGAGTGCTATAAGGACCGCAAGAACATCAGTCTTCTCCCCATTTATTTCGATGACTGGGGCCTCAAGGTTAAGGAACCGGATGCAAAGCACAAGGATTCCCCTCCAGAAGAACGCCTCAATGAAATCGGACGTCTGCTCAAGCAGTGCGAATATGTCATTCATGCCGGAGACCCGGATGAAGAGGGGCAGCTGCTCATTGACGAGGTTTTGCGTTGGTTTCACTACAAGGGTAAAGCATATCGGCTTGACACACTTGACCTAACGGAAGCGGGGATGCGCAGGGCGCTCAAGAGCCTAACAGACAACCGCCTGCATGAAAATTCCGGCTGGTCCGCTTATGCCAGAAGTGTCGCGGACGCCATTGTGGGGTTTAATCTCAGCCGCTATTTCTCCGCGCTCAACGGGGTCAATCTTCCCGTTGGCCGTGTGCAGACCGCTACGCTTGGGCTTGTATGTGCGAGAGACGAGCAGATAGAAAGCCACAAAAAGACGCTGTACTACGACGTGACGGCGGTGCTGGACGTCAACGGTGTGCGAATCGACACGCAGTATGCGCCGGCGAAAGATGACGCAAATTTGACTGATGGGCGGATGCTCAGCAGGACTTACGCCCAGTCCAGGGCGGATATGCTCAAGGACGAAACGCTCAATGGCGTCACAGTAACGCGGAAGACGGTGAGCGAGGATGCCCCGCTTCCGTTCAATCTCGGTAAGCTGACATCCTTTTGCGGTTCAAAGTTTGGCTACAAACCGCAGGAGGTTATGGAAATTACCCAGTCCCTGCGCGAGAAGTACAAGGCTATTTCCTACAACCGTACCGACTGCCAATACCTCACGGAAACGCAGTATGCCGAATCCGGTCCCACAATGGATGCCGTTATCCGCAACATTGGGTTTCGCCCGAAACAGCTGGATATGACTTTGAAATCCAAGTGCTTCAACGATAAGTATACGACGGATAGTGGGGAAGCACACACGGCCATTATCCCGCAGAATATCAGCGTGGATATCCACGCAATGACGGAACCTGAACGCAAGGTTTACCTCGCCATCTGCCAGTATTACATGGCACAGTTCATGCCGCCCGCAAAGAAAGAGCGCTCGGCACTTACTGTCAAACTGAAAGATGGGGGTACGCTCAGCGCTTCTGCATCCAAAATCATCGAGATGGGATACCTGACACTCTTCAAAAAGGACGGTATCCGTAACGAGGAGAGCGCCCTGTGCGCAGTCCCTGTTGGAACCTATCAGTGCGACGTCCTCGACGCGAGCGTGGTGGAGAAAGAGACGAAGCCTCCCGTGCGATATACGCAAAACACGCTTGTTGCCGATATGTCCTGTATTGCCAAGTATGTCGAGGATAATGAAGTCAAGGCGCTCCTCAAGGAGAAGGATAAAGGCAAGCAGGGAGAGAATGGCTCTATTGGAACACCCGCAACGAGAGCGGCTATTGTTGTTGGACTTGTGAATCACGGATATCTGGAGGATGACGGCAAGCGTGTTATCTCCACGCCAAAGGCCCGCGAGTTTTATCGTATCCTGCCGGACGAAGTGAAGAAAGCGGACATGACAGCCTATTGGTGGGTCATGCAGGAGGATGTCCGAACAGGCAAGGACGACTATCACATTCTGACAAACAGCGTTCTGGAGACTGTTCGAACTATCGTACATACCAAGTACCCACTTCTATCCGAGGAACTGCGGAGTCAGCTTGCGGCCGCCTCTGGGCGTGAACAGACACTCGGCGTATGCCCCCGCTGTGGAAGCGCTGTCATTGAAGGCAAACGGGGCTTCGGCTGCTCTGGCTATAAGCAAGGCTGCAAGTTCATTATCTGGAAGACACAGAAGACTTCGCTGATGAAGGATTGCGTCATTACGGCAGCCAACGTCAAGGCATGGCTGTCTGAACCGTGGGTAAGTCTGCCGGATGGAAAAAAGAAGAGCGGAAAGAGTGTAAAGCTAAAAAAGCTGACATCCAAGGCAGGGAACCACTTTGAGAGTGAACTGTTCCTGTTGGATGACGCCAGTAGCGAGTACGGTCCCGGCTTCGTGTTCCCGGAGCAGGACGAAAAGGAGGTTCTTGGCAGATGTCCACGTTGCGGCGGTGATGTGACAGAGTTTCCGTCCGGCTTTTCATGCAGCGGGCATGAGAATGGCTGTGGTTTTGTTATCTGGAAGAAATCTAAGCTGAAAATGCTCAGCAAGACCACTTTCACGGCAAAGGATGTCCGGGCATTCCTGCTGGGACAGTCCGTGAGAAAAACCACTCTGCTGAAAAAGAACGGTACGAAGTTCACGGCTTCCCTTGTCATGCAGGACGACCCGAAGAGTCCATACGGACCGAATTTTACGTTTGGGGAGGGGCTGGACAGATGACGTATAAGACACATCTGGTCGGCGGCGCAGTCGCTGCCATGCTGCTGACTTTGGCAGCATCCGAACAGGAACTTGGACTCAAGCCGTTTACAACGCCGGAGTTCTTCGGAGTGTTGACCGCCTCACTACTTGGCAGTCTTGCACCGGATATCGACCAAGGGAAAAAGAGTAAAGTCGGCGCGATGGTCAAGCCTGTTGCTTCCGTTTGCAGTAAGTGCTTCGGGCACAGAACCTTTTGCCATAGCGTCTGGTTTCTGCTTCTGCTGTACTTTATCATCCGTGGTATCTTTCCTTCAATGGCGTTTTTCGGTCTCGCGTTCTGCATCGGCGGTGCATCGCATCTGTTGCTGGACTGCTTCAACCCACGCGGCGTTCGGCTTTTCTGGCCCATTCCGCTGACTTTCCATTTCGGCAATGTTAAAACGGCGAGCGGGCGGGGGAGTATGTTGGAGAATTGGCAGGAGTATGTGTTTCGTGTGGCGCTGGCCTGTATGTTTGCGGCGCTGGTTCTGGTGGACGCCTATCGGCGTGCTGCCCCGTTTGGAGGAATTTGACTATGGATATGAACACAAAACTTGAAATTTGCAGGCTGAAATTCTGCGGGGAATCTGTCATTTCGATTTCTGAAATTACAGGCTTTACCAAGCAGTGTATCTATACATTCATTCGAAAATTCCCGCGTTCGGGACGTTCCGTACCTGTTACCCGTCCAAAGGACATAACGGAAGAGCAGGTGAAAGCCTACTGCCGCGACTACATCAGCGGTTACAGCCCGCAGGAGATTGCCGAGAGATACGGCGTCACGGAGGAAACTATTCTCCAGCTGTTCTACTACATCAGCGGACGCCGAGTCGTTTCCTCCCGCCCAAAGTATTATAACGCGCTGGCAAAGTGGATGCGTTCGCACGGCTACTCGCAGCGAACATTTGCGGCGGAGTTGGGCATTCCGATTTCCCGACTCAAGGATGTGTTTGCGGGCTACCGGCACATGGACGCAGGACTGGGCCAACGCATTTCCGATATGACCGGTATCCCATTAAAGGAGCTGTATGCCGATGTACTCCCGCCTAAATCCTGATTCATCTATTGATTTCGGCACGCGGCGGCCCTATGCCTGTGTTCGGGAGTGGATGCGAATGAATCGTTGCTCCCAAAACAAGCTGGCGGGGCGAATAGGAGTATCGGGGCCATATCTATCCAGAATCTTGCGCGGAGAACGGTACATGACGCTTGACATCGGTCGGAAGCTCTCTGCGGAGACAGGCATCCCGCTCCGGCAAATCTTTATCGACATTCTAAACGAACAGCTTTGGCCGGAAGATTCCGCTCTTCCGATTCCCAAAAATTTCAGGAGGCTGTCATTATGAAAATAACCAATCCGAGAACTAAAGCAGCCCTGCATATTGCAGGAGCTGTCGCTGCCGTTGCCGCGCTATGCGCACTTGTTATCCTAATCGGCCGTGGCTGTCAGAAGGACAACGACACGCCGAACGGGCCGCAGCATTCTGTTGCGGATTCTGTGAACACGGACGGAGAGGATTCTCAGGAACCAGACCACTCCGGTTCTCAGGTTCCCGATAACTCAGAAACTTCCAATCCGGGCACCAGCGACAAACCACCACTGGAGGATTATGAGGATTTCGGGGACAATACGGAGGACGATGTGCCGGTCGGCACATATAAGAACGACAAAGTTCTGTCGTTCAATTATGGCAGCGGGACGCTGTATCTCGGCGTAGAGACGGATACCAGCGATGCCATTTATCTGAACCCCAGCTCTTCGGAAGCTGCCGCCAGTCCGGATAAGCAGATTGGCTTTTACATCATGTCCAGCAGCCCGGAACTGTCGTATTCCGAATGGGAAGGCGCTGAACCGACAGATAAGCTGAACAGCAACAGAGCGAATCTCGTATTCAAGGATGATAAGTTTAATACGGCGGTTCCTGCGGCGTATCACAACACGGTGGATTATGGCGTGAAGTGGTCTCGTTCCGAGCTGCAACTCAATAACGATGATGGCGGCACCGTCCTTTATATTCGCATCGTGCAAATCAACACCGGAAAGCTGCTGGCGGTCTGCAAGGCGACCATTGCCTACGACCCCGCAACGAACAGCCACTCCCTGACATCTCTCACCAATAACAACATCACAGCAACCGGCGAATTGGACGGAACGGGGGAGAGTGCGGATGACCTCGCTGCACAAGCAGTCGAATATCTCAAGACGAAGGGCGGTATTGCCGCCACCGATGAAAATTGGAAGAAGGCTGCCAAGAGTTGCATCATTGAAAAGGTTCCGACCACCTATGCTTTCCGCTTCATTGGAACGGATGGGAATGAGACGAATATCGGGAACTATGAGAATTGCGATATCTACGCCGTCAATATTCAGTTTCCCGGCGACTTCAACACCGTTTACTTCGCTCCCAAAATGCAAATCATGGGCTTCGAGCGCCCGACCGAGCCGGGAAAGACGGAAATTCGTCTGCAAGTCCTTGGCATGGCCGCAGCAAACCACCGCGACTATGGGGCTGTCCGATAATTCGTGTGGGAACGCACTAAAAGTCTGACAACACAGGCGGATTGACGTTCGTAAGTATATACGTCCAACGTGTATATGGACGCACCCGCAGATTTTTCCAGTCTGCGGCACTGCATAGCGGACGCCAAGCCAGGGGAAACATTTACCCTGCTGGTCAAACAGCGGGAGTCTTACAAAAGGAGGTACGGACAATGGCCGCAGTCTATGTCATCAGCGCCAGCGGGAAACCGCTGATGCCTACAACTCGCTGCGGCCATATCCGTGGCCTTCTCAACGCAGGAAAAGCCAGAGTTGTAGAACGAGAACCATTTACCATTCAACTGAAATACGAGACGCCCGATGTGACCCAGCCTCTGTACCTGGGCATCGACCCCGGACGTACCAACGTCGGCTCTGCGGTCGTCCGTGAAGACGGCGAATGCGTGTTCACCGCGCAGCTCACCACCAGAAACAAGGATGTTCCGATGCTCATGAAGGCACGGAAGCAGTTCCGCATGGCGCACCGCCGCCTGAAGCGCCGCTGCAAGCGGCAGCGCAGGGCGAAGGCCGCCGAGACTCTCTCTCAGAAAGGAGAGTTCCAGCGCCTGCTTCCAGGTTACGAGGAACCCATCCTCTGCAAGGGCATCCGCAATAAGGAGGCGCGGTTCAACAACCGCCAGCGTCCCGCCGGTTGGTTGACGCCCACGGCGAACCACCTGCTGCTGACGCACCTGAACATGGTGAAGAAGCTCCAGAAGCTCCTGCCAATCACGGACGTTGTGCTTGAGGTCAACCGCTTCGCCTTCATGGCGATGGAGAACCCCAGCATCCGGCGTTGGCAGTACCAGCAGGGGCCGCTGTACGGCAAGGGCAGTGTGGAGGATGCGGTGTACGCCCAGCAGGACGGACACTGCCTGTTCTGCGGGAAGCCCATCGCCCATTACCACCATGTCGTGCCGCAGCACAAGAACGGCAGCGAGACGCTGGAGAACCGCGTGGGCCTTTGCAACGAGCACCACGACCTCGTACACAAGGACAGGGCGTGGGACGCCAAGATGAAGGAAACCAAGGCAGGACTCAACAAAAAGTACCACGCCCTGAGCGTCCTGAATCAAATTATCCCCGCTTTGACAGAGCAGCTTACAGCGATGTTCCCGCAGCACGCCTTCGTGACCACAGGCAAGGACACAGCGGACTTCAGGGAGGACTACGGCATTGCCAAGGAACACCACCTGGACGCCTACTGCATCGCGTGCTCCGTGCTCGCGGAGCCAACCAAGGTAGCCGCTCCGACTGGCAAACCGCATCGTCTGATGCAGTTCCGCCGACATGACCGGCAGGTGTGCCACAAGGAGAATATCAAGCGCGTCTACCTGTCAGAAGGCAAGGCGGTTGCAACGAACCGCCATAAGGCTATTGAGCAAAAGGACGACAGCCTGGAGGAGTTCCGCAAGACTCACACCCAGCAAGAGGTGTCTGCGCTGACCGTGAAGGACCACCAGCCTGTCTACAAGGATATGCGGCGGTTCATGCCAGGAGGCGTGTTCCTCTTCAATGGGAAGGTGCATACGCTGCAAAGGTCACACGGTCGGTACAAGGGGATGCCATTTTACTACATCGACACAGATGGGAGCAAGAACCATGCGAAAGGATGTATATTCTTACAACAAAACTGTGGATTGCGCTGGGTCTGACCTTCCGTCAGCCCCATCCAATCCCACATGAAATGTCGAATACCCCATTTTTTTGAACAAGGAGGACAGCACAATGCCTACTATTAAAGCCAACGAGAAGCAGTTAAGCGCCCTGAAAGATATCGAAACCGCCCTCAAAATCGTCAGCGACATCAATGCCATTTTCAGCACACATTCCGACGTCTGCGTTTCCTGCAAGGAAGGAAATGGCAGGGCCACCAAGGAATACTCTGTGGTGCTGGATGACGGAACGAAGAAGAAGGTTTTAACTGCTCTGAACGCCGTGAAAGACCGTTTGGGCAAGGATGCGATGGCGAAAGCGGCAAGATACAACGTCTCTCTTTCCGATGACGAGCTTGCGATTTTCGCCGCCTGCGGAGAGAATACCAACACGGAGCCAGAGGGCGGAACAGATACCGCAGAAGGTATGGACGAACCCAGCATCCCTGATGCGAAAGAGACAGCCGATGCAGGGCTGGAGGATGCCGCGCAGGATGGCGGTGCCGATTCCGGCAGTGAGTCCGCTGCGGGCTATTAC
>OLRO01001593.1_pt1 | contig 12521 bp, 8 predicted proteins | sample 1673131 | NCBI WGS metagenome assembly OLRO01 (sample SAMEA3136757, study PRJEB25190) | human gut metagenome | biome: human gut; feature: human-associated habitat; material: faeces | place: Austria | collected 2013 | reverse complement strand
GATGGGCGTGTAGCAATAGCAACTTATCAGAAGACGGAAACGAATGTAAAGTGGACGCCCAATAGTGCGGGAAGAGAGTATCGAACGATTTGTCATAATACATATGTGTATAGAGTAAGAAGTGGTAAACAATATACATTTACACGCAGTAAGGATGTTACATATGATACAGGCAGAAGTGGCATAAACAATATACGAGTATATTATGATGAAAAGAATCCGCGTAAGATAAAGTTTGATGGTAACGGAGATAGAAATCAGCATCAGGTTCAAATCGGTTGTGGATACACTGCACTGGCAACATTCTGCACGATGTTTCTGGTTGCCAGACTGTTGGCACATCTCTTTTCATAATGCCTGTTTGTGCGTGGCTTAAGATGTATATTGCATTGCTTATAGAGGACTTCGGCGATGACCTATCTGTAGAAGAACAGATGTGTCTGCCGGAGTCTTTTGCGTATGTCGGGATATAGAAAAAGAAAAGCATGGGAAATATTTTACATAAAGACCTTAATGTGATTTTTAACTTAGAGAAAAACGTAAAAAAGAAAGCGGGGAGAACGGTGGCAAAACCGCTCTCCCTTTGTAAGGCAAATATAAGCCGCACCTTTAATGTAGCTATATTCTATGTATAGAATACACCATATAAGTACATTTGTCAAGCGATTTAAAAATCTTTATAAATGTACACCTTTACACACAAGTATAACAATGGTATAATACACTTGATTAAGGGGCGATGACGCCGAGAAAAGGCATTGCAAGGTGCCTTTTGGTAAATGCATAAATGCGCACAGCGTATTTTGAAGGTATATTTCACTTGCCAACAAAATAATGCAATGTTATAATTTATGATGCAACAGCATTTTATATTCTCATGAGGAAATGTCTATCGCTATATGCGATAGGCATTTCTTTTATAAGGTAAAACAGATGGTTTTGATCACGCGAGAAAGGTGAGATACACATGAAAAAAACAATAAGAGCTATAAGCTTGGTTGTTGGAATTATTGTAAGCTTAAACAGCACTCTTTGCGTACAGGCAAGGGACACAGAGTTAAGTGATAATGTTCTGCATACAACATTGCTACTGGAAGAACTGCTGAACCAAGAATATAATGATACCAGAAACAGTCTTGAATCCGACATTCAGGAAAGCGGATGGAATTATACACTCACAATGGAATCCTTTTATGACAATGGAAATCCATATTCGGATCTTGACTACCAAAAGACGATTGCAGCTGTATGTACATTGATGAACCATAGTAAGAAGACCATTGCTGATATTGATTTTTTGAACTATGATGTTTCAGAAAGTAGCGTAGAAATGCCGCAGCCACTTAAATCGGATAAATATGTGGAAACAGAAAATGGATTGTATGAAAAGCAAGGGACCTATTATATCGTTACTGATGGAGAATATCCGGTTTATGTGCAACGAAGTGACGGATATTTTGAAGAAAATGGGACACAAAGCATAATATTAGATACAGAACCAGTAACATATGGACAGGTCACGCTATCCGTAAAGGATCCGGAGACCTTGTTTGCGGACGCTGGCATAGCATATGCAGACATAGAAGAGGAATATGAATCACGTCTTGATAAGATAATCATAAGTGGAATAGATGAAACCAACCTGGAGCAAAGCATATTTGTGCAAACGCAATGGGAAACAGATCTTTTAAGCGATGACCAGGCTGAACAACTTCAGAATGCATTTGAGTGCGTCACAGGGAATAGATTATGCGTCATTAAAGTCGCCTCCTTTTTAATAGGAAGAGTTCCGTATCAATGGGGTGGAAAATCTACTAAAAGTGGTTATGATACATCCTGGTATACTTTTGAAAATGGAGAGCAGAAAGGGCTTGATTGCTCCGGATTCGTGCAATGGGTATTCCGGACCGCTGGATATAGTGAAGCGACGTGGCAGCAACTATTGTCAACTGATATGATAATGCATACATGTGAAGCCATTCCGCAGAGTGATCTTCAGATCGGAGACCTGGGCATCTTGAATACCGGGGAGACGATCAACCACGTTGGCATATATATTGGCAATGGATATTATATACATTGTAATGCCAGTGATCAAACCGTATCCATATCAAAACCAAATTTTTCCCTTTTCTATAGGGTACCAACGATAAACGATGAAGTTTTGATGCCGGAAACATCAGTCGATGTTGCCTCAAGTATGGATTATTCCGACGAAGATCTGTATCTTATAGCGCAAACTGTATGGCATGAAGCAAGAGGAGAGGGAACAAATGGATGGATTGCGGTTGCAGAAGTAATAAAAAATCGTATCTTGAGTGAAACCTATCCCAACACAGCTAGAGAAGTAATCTATCAGGACGGACAGTTCTCGTATAACGAGGAAATAGCTGATATGGTTCCTGCCGAAGCAGAAATTAAAGTTGTGAAAATGGTGTTGGATGGAAATCTCAGTATTTTGGGAGATGATTCGGTAATGTGGTTCAGAAATCCTACGATCGGGTCTTCGACAGATATGTCAGAAAAAACCGATGAGAATGAAATGGAGGTTACAGAAAGTTCGGAGTATGTGAATGATCCACGGACCGAATCATGGAACGGACGTGAACCTTACAAAATCATAGGACACCATGTTTTTTACAAATAGTATAGTCGCTCACCCTATAACCGTCGACTTTCATGCTTGCCGAACAGGCAACCAAAGAGCCGACGGTTTTTCATGTCCAAAGCCGGTATAAGTGTATAATATTGTGTTATATGCATTTATATGGTATAATTCACGAAATGAAGCAATTAAATTTTCACAAAAGGAGGAAATTATGAAACTCAAAGTCAGCAAAAAGCAGATTGTGCTTTGTGTGGCGATAGTAATTGTCGCCGCGCTCATCGCCACAATATTGCTTGTCGGCAACCCGGCAAATCTTTTTCGTGATAAGGTCGTATCCAGCGATACTTACACCGACGATGTTAATTATGGTGATGTAAGCAGCGTCTTTCAGGATCAGATCGAATCATATCTTGCAAGTTATTTAGAACAGGCAGACAGTCTGGGATATGTTACGGAAGATGATATGACCGCTGTAACCGCAGAAATCACTTCCGGTGTTTTAAATTCCATCCCGGAATCGGAAATCAATGAAAAGAACTGGAAAGAAATCCGTCAGTTTGTATCAAATGCGGTAGCTACCGAAATGACGGCATACAATCTGTCCAGCACGAATGACACAACGCAGCAATTTGAACTTACGGACGAGTTCCGTAATTACATCACAAATCAAATCGTTCCGGCAATTACTGCCGAGTATCAGATTTATAACAACGATGTTGAGGATCTGAGAAATTCGCTCACAAGAATTTCAAATGAGTATGCAGCAAACAAAGCCGCTTATGATGCGCTTATCACAAACATCCAGAATAAGTTAAGTTCGCTCAACGTTGACATCACAAGGGTTTCTGATGTGGCGAGCAATACTTCAACTGTAGACAATCTGGAGCAGAAAACAAATGATCTGGACTCAAAAATAAATAATACGGCACAGGATCTGAATACCAAGATTGATGAAAACACAAGAGATCTGGATTCTTCCATCAAAAACCTGTCAAACGTATTAAACGATTATAAGTCGGAGACATCCACAAGCTTTACAACCGTAAATAATGAGATCAAAAACCTGTCTGCGGATATCACCGATATTGTGGCACAGCTCACACAGATCACGAAAGATCAGGTCAAAGAGGTAAAGACAAGCCTTACCGCACAGATCGAAGCAAATACCGATTTGTTAGACAGCCAGAAGAAAGAATATTCTGATTTGATCAATTCTTTGGAAGCATCTACCACAACAGAGCTTACGAAAAAGGTAACAGAGCTGCAGAATTCAATCACGTCCAGCGCCAACAGCAATGCAGATGCTTTGAACTCTGCAATCGACAATCTGTATGGGGATGCGGATGGGAATATCACGATCAGTGACTTGCTTTCTCAAATATCGGCGAGCAATGACTATACAAATGACCAGAAAAACCAGTTGACAGAACTTATAAACAATAAGTATGGTGATTTGCAGTCGTCAACAAACTATGCCATTTCCGATATAAAGTCAGACCTGGCAGACGAGATCCAGAACAGAAAGGACTATACTGATACTGCGGTAAATAACTTAAGAACAACCCTTGCAGGACAAATTGCAAACCTTACGACAGATTTATCCAGCACAAAAGCAAGTGTTCAGAGTTCTCTTGACGATATCAATGGACAGTTGAATGACTGCTCTATCGAATATAAGGACGGACATTTCTACATTACCTATCACAAAGGCGGTGCAGATTCAGTATCAAAAAAATTGGACTATGTACCATAACGTTAAATACGAATGATGGTACATCTCCTTCCGTGAACAGCATCGTATGCTCGGCTACGTCTCGCAATGGCGGCAAATATGAGTTTGAGTTGGAAAATACGAGAGATACAGTTTATATGATGCCGTCCCGAAAAGGATGGAAATTTGTGGACTGGTATGATGACAACGATCAGGTTTTATCCGTTGACAACTTAGTCGATGGACAGACCTATTATGCAAAGTGGGCGGATAATATCGCTCCAACATTGAGCGTTGTTTCTACCTCAGACGTCGCGGAAAAGCAAACAGTGACTCTTTATGGTAGAGACGACGGATCCGGTGTTGCCGGTTATTATGTAGGACAGCAGGATCCGCAGCAAACGGACGTGGCATTTTCAGATTCTACAGCAGATACCTTTTCCGGATCAGTTACAGCAAGCGGGACCTGGTACTTTGCAGTTAAGGATGCAGCCGGAAATATCACAGTAAAATCGAAAGATTATTGCAAGATTTCTTTCGGTTTAAAAGCAGGTGAATCCGTAAACCCAGGCTGTGTCGTAATCGAGAAAGGAACTTCGGTATATCTTCCTATCCCGGATAAATCGGGCTATGCTTTTATGGGATGGAGTGCAACACAGGATCCAACCGATACGGGTGCTTTATTTACCACAATGACAGCAGATGAAGATACGGAGATATATCCATATTTCGTAGACAATATCAAGCCTACCTTTACGGTGAAAGCTACGCCGGGATCCATTGGATATAGTGGAGCCTTATCCTTTGAAAATGTAGTAGAGACCGGAAGTGGCATCGCGGGATATTATATCGGACAGAAAAATCCGGCAAGTGAAAATGTCACCTATGGTTCAACAACATCCGTAACTGTAAATAGAAGCGGCGTATGGTATCTTGCTATAAAGGATAATGCCGGAAATGTAGCAGTGGAGCAACGGGCATACTATTTGTTAGCATTGAATGCGGACGGCGCTACGAACTATACTTCTAATTCGGCATATATAAAGGCAAACACGGCAGTTACTCTTCCGACCGGACTCACAAAGAGTGGATATACGGCAAACACATGGACCGGTGGAATCCATACAATTACACTGAAACAGGATACGAATTTGTCTCCGGTTTGGGGTGCAAACAAGTATACCTTGTACTTCAATGCAAATGGTGGCAGTGTATCTGAAGCATCGAGAAAAGTAACATACGGTACAACATACGGTACATTGCCGACACCAACGCGTGCTGGATGTACGTTTGCGGGATGGTATAATGCACCTTCTGGCGGAACTCAAGTATCAGCGAATACGGTAATGGCGGCATCGGATACGACCATATATGCGCATTGGACCGCAAATACATACACTCTGTATTTCAATGCAAACGGTGGTAGTGTATCTGAAGGAAGCCGGAGTGTAACTTACAACAGTACATATGGAAATCTCCCAACACCAACCGCAACCGGCTATACATTCCTTGGATGGTTTACGGCAGCGAGTGGCGGCAACCAGGTATCATCTGGAACGCATATGGGAGCATCGGATACAACCATATATGCACACTGGAGCATAAACACATATACGCTATATTTCAATGCGAATGGCGGAAATGTGTCAGAAACCAGTCGTAGCGTAACTTATAACAGTTCATATGGATCGCTACCGACACCTACAAGATCGGATCATACATTCCTTGGATGGTTTACGGAAGCAAATGGCGGCACACAGGTATCCAATACGACACGCATTGGCAACAGTAATGTCACTGTATACGCGCATTGGCAATTAACACCTGTAACGCTCCGGATGAATCAGTCGTTACCATGTGATGTTACACTTGATACAGGTGCATACAATAATCGTGGATATCATCACATGAAGATTGAGTTCCACAATTGCGGTAATCATACAGCAAACGGTGGGGAATATTCCAATTCCTATGGTACAAGCATATATGTAAAGCAGAGCAATGGATCTTCTGCATTCGGATCAAACCTTACTGGATCTGTGTTTACGTGGGATCGGAATTACTCGGGTACAACAACGATAGATATTACTGGCTGTAGCTATGTTAATGTACAGGCAGGAGTCAGCGGCAGCAATGATGCGGGAGCACATTGGGAATGCCACAACTGTACGATCACTATTACACTTGAGGAGTAATTGGCTAACGCGTTAGTGGTTGAACATGAAAAGAAAAAAAGAGAGACGGTCTTGCGATAATGCTTGTCCGTCTCTCTTTTTAAGATCTCAGTCTTGAGGATCAGTAGATAATAATAATTTTTCCAATTCTGCAAAGTCATAGGAACGTTGCGTAAAATTGTTGAATTTGTTTTTCCCATTCGAGCTTTTGGGTGGTTCAGAAGTTTTTTCAAAAGCACGAGTGTATGTTGCGGTGCCACTCGCTTTTTCCGGGGTAAATGTGAAAATGTACCCGCATATGGTTCCGCCGATACCTTTTCGGATAGGTCTTACTGCCAAATCTTCAAAACTTTTTGTTTCGGTCAATTCAGTTATTGCCGGCGTAATGCATCTGGCTGTAATGCGGGAATTGCTATAAGAAGCAGGTATATCCATCATTGCTTTGAATTTATCTAAGTCGTTGATCTCATATTGTCCAACACTTCGCCATTGCTTCAACATGCGATATAGCGTTTTTGAATATTTGCTCTTAAGTCCTACGAACTCTTTTAATTCAAACAGTGTGAAGTGACTGGTCAAATCGTTGAGCAAGAATGCGAAGTCTGGATTGATCCGGATGGAAAGCGTCTTCTTATTTTCATCAATTATATATGTAGGAAATAGTATCAATGAAAGCGTAATATTGTTTACCTTTGTTTTTGAATTTACTTGCTGCAGCTTCGTGTTCATAGTATTTAAGTCTTCAATAAATCTCTCCTGGGATGTGGACTTATAATCTATCAATCGCTTTATTTCACTAAACGATAGCGTAATGCAAGTGTCCCCCTTTTCCTTAAAAATAGAACACAAGGCAAAAAAGACATTGAAATCTGTAGCCGTGAATGAATCAAAGTTAATAAGATTCATGTGGTTATTGTATTTTACGATCTCATTCATGCTTTTTCATATGTGCATTTATTTCACACATTTCCTTTCACATATTACGTGAATTATACCACCTAAATACCTTTAAATCAACAAAGTTATACCAATAATTTACTGATCTGGCACAACTTTGAAAAATCTATAAAAATTCACACATACAAAATGGGTACAACTTCACATTTGTAACATACAAAATAGGCATAACTTCCATACAAAACTGGTACAACTTCACATTTCTTAAATACAAAACTGGTATAACTTCCATACAAAACCGGTATAACTTTTATACAAATATGGCATAACTTCCATACAAAACTGGTACAACTTTTTTGCGAAACGCTTGATTTTAGCGGGTTTCCAGACCCGTAAAGAATAAAAAGAAAATAAAAACATATAAAAGGGGCTTCGCAAAATTTCAAAAAAATTGCCGTGTGCATTATGCTTGATTTAACGGTATACGTGTGATATATTACACATAACACAGAAAATTAGATTAGGAGGTTATTAAATGCCAGCAAAATTAAAAGCAGTATCGGAAGATACTGAAAAAGTTGTTACGAAGAAAAGAACAAAAGCGGCGAAGCCTACCGTGGAAGCCACTTCGGAAAACGAGGAGGCTATCGTGGTAGCGGAAGACGGAGAAGATGTTGCTGCTACACAGGAGGAAAGTGTTTCCGGCGTAATGCCGGATGCGGAACCGGAGTCGGACGCGGAACCGGTGTCAGAAGAGATTGATGATGTAACGGAAGAAGATCCGGCAGAGGATGAGGAAACAGACGGCGCAGATGACGCAGACCTTGTTGATTCAAGTGAAAGCGATACATCCGATGAGGAAGAGGAATCGGAAGATGTAGCGCCTGACGCAGAAGACAATGCTACCACAGAAGAATCCGAGAACAATTCCGCAAAGTCAGCCGAGGTGCTGGAGGAAGATGAAATGGAGTTGTTTGAGGAAGTGCTTGGCGATTTGCTTGCAGATTCACAGACATACAGAAAGAGACATGTAAGTGGAGCGAGTAGAGAAGAGCGTCGTGGAGTATATGAAGATGACAATCACGTCGTGCGTGTTGCCGGACGAAAAGCAAAAACCGAGAGCGATAAACTTAGAGACGAGGTTAATACACTCAAATCGGCAGCAACCTCCGTACCGCCGGCGCAGCTTATGGGTGTGGTAGACAGTTTCCGGAAAACCGATAACGGCATGTGGATCGTAGAGATGCAACTTAAGGATTCTGAAGGACGTGTTCCGATTCTTGTTCCGCTGAATCAATTTCATGTTATTGAAGGAGCAGAATACGAGAATGATACGGTCATCAATAATGATCTGACAAGTCGTATTGGTGCAGAGGTAGCTTTCATTCCGTACTTAGTACATGAGGCAAGGAAAAAAGGTGAAAAAACATTTGCCATTGCATCTTGCGTATATGCCATGGCACAGGAAGCAAACCGCAATTTCGTGAGAATCACAGCAGACGGCAGACCAAAATATGTAAACGGCATGAAACTTCCGGCTGTCGTGGTAGGTGTTCGTAGAGACAAGGTGAGAGTAAACGTCATGGGAGCAGAAGCTACGATCGACTCTCCGGAGTTATCCTGGACAGCACTTGATTCCGTGGAAAAGGAATTTGAGATTGGAGATGAATTCTATGTTAAGGTCTCCGATATTCACGAAACCAAATATACTGCCGGGAATATGACTTACAACATTGTAAAACTCAAAGCAAGCAAGCGGCAGGCGGAGAGCAATCCGGCAAAGAAGTACATAAACGATTTTACCGAAGGAGAAGTTTGCAGAGGCGTTGTGAAAGCATTTACGCCGAATGGTCTTATGTTCGTGCGCGTGAAGAACAAGATGGATTGCCTCTGCCATGCATCTGCATCTGGTGTAAACCTCAGAGGAGACAAAGTGTCTGTAAGGATTAAAGAGGTCAACCGGAAAGATTGCACTCTGTACGGAACCATTCACAGAGGATAAGTTTGCAAAAGGAGAAATTTGTAAGAAAAGATGAGGAAGAAAAAGAAAAATCTTATTAAAGCACTGGTTGTTGCTGTGATCGTTGGGCTGGCTGGCTTTGGCGGCTATGAATACAAACAGAATTCAAACCACACCGAGGAGCTGGCAGCTAAGGAAGCAGAACTTGAAGCAAACAGTCAGACCGTATATGTAGCCACGGCAGATATTGCCAAGGGCGAAAAGATAACAGCAGAAAACGTAGAGATGCAGCCGGTATATACCGGGTTGGATGCGTACTTTTACATTACGGCGGACGATATCGGATCAACGGCTATCGTGGATATTGAAGCGGGCGTACCGGTCATGTATTCGATGATTACCGATGAAGAGATCGCAAATGATACCAGAGATTATGAGATTGCAGCGGTTAATCTCGTAACAACACAGGCACTGAATGATGTTATCGACGTGCGAATTACTTTCCCTGATGGAAGCGATTATATTGTACTTTCCCAGAAGACCATCAAGGATATCAACCTTGAGAACTGTGTGTTTTCAACGAATCTGAATGAAGAGGAAATTTTACGGTTTACGTGTGCTTTGGTTGATGCTTATACAACGACTGGCACCCGACTCTACACCACCAGATATGTAGAAAGCAATATTCAGGAAACGGCAACGCCAACCTACCCGGTAAGCGAAGTCACAAAGCAGTTGATCGCAGAGGATCCAAATGTTGTGACGGTTGCGTCAGAAACACTTAACACAAGCGCCCGTCTGGAACTGGAAAGCCGGTTAGGATTGCTCACTACAGAGCAGTTAGATGCAGTTAATGAAGGATTTGGTCTGACGGATACCGCAAAATCGTCTGTTCTGCAGAGCCAGCAGGATATGAGTGCCGCAGAGCCGACGGACGAGACAACCATGGATACCACCGGTGATGACTCCACAACAAATGATGACTCATCCGATGCAGCTGCCGACGAGTCAAGCACCCCCGATGTTGACGCTTCCATAAGCTCTGACGACGTAACAGACGTGATTAAAAATTAAGGAGGGGAGATATCAGATGGTAGTAAATTATGTAGGCACAGAAAGATGCGACATCGTATATTATCTTCTCAGAATTGGCAAGGGTCTCAATGTTAAGACCCTTGCCGTTGATAACAGTATTACAGGAGATTTGTATCACATTTTTGACAAAGGCGAACAGGATCATGTGTCAGAGTACGGGTCCGTAACCGTTGCCAGAAATAAGCTGGTAGGCTTGGAAGAAGCGCAGGAATATGATGTGGTGATCATTTATGAGGGATTGTATCCCCGGTACAGCAACTACCGAAACATTACCATTTTTGCCCCGTCGGAGAATGAAAGTGAATGGGAGATGCTTCAACCGTTCCGGGACACATTATTCGACAGCAAGGTATATTGCATTTTAAGAAATGCGGTTACGGCAAAAACATCGGAAAAGGTTCTTAGCGCAGCCTTTCAGCTGGATTTTGAGGAATTCATGATGGATGGCTTGGACGATGGCGGATACAGGGAGTACATTTTGCTCCAGATCAACAAAGATGCAAAGCTTCCGAGAAAAACCGGAATTGCGTCTATCGTAACCGCATTGTTACCGGTTATCTATAAGGTGGACGCAGCGGATGCCAAGTATTTAAAAAAAATTCTGTACAGCTAAAGGAGTGATAGAAGAGTGATTATTACAGTACAGGGAATGAATCATAAAAACAACAAGGCGGTGCAGACAGTTTCAACATTGGCGGGAATGGATTCGCTGATCAACGGCAATAAGACGTTAATCATTCAGCTGATAAATCCGGATATTGATACGGCGGATAACACGCTTAATAAGAATACGGACATTGCATATGGAATTGCCAAAAACAGTTTTGCAGAAACCGGTATTGACTCTTTGCTCCGGATCTGTGCCGGCACAGTTCTTGGAACAACCGAGTTCGAGCAGTTCTGTACGCCGATGCGAAGAACCAAGTTTGCACTTGACGTGGCGGAAATCAGCAAAAACGTTGAGTTTACCAAAACTCTGGCAAACAGGATCGAAGATATTAAAGAGATTTTGACTGCCGCAGCGGAAGTATACCAAAACGTATATGTTCTGGTAGATTCCAAAGACGATGACCTGCTCAAGATTGTAAATGAAATGGACATTGTAAATCGTTCCGTTTACTGCTTGCGCCAGGGACACATGACAAAGGGAGATGTGTACGGTAAGAACATCCTCTACGTGGTGACCGACTTCCATGGGGATTCGGAATTCTCCATGAAGTCAATGAAGAATGCTTATGTGTCCAAGAGAGAACCGATTTACCCACTGACATTCAATATCCGGGCAACGGATGCGGCTATGAAAGGTCGCTTACTGTACTTCTTGCTTCGCAACACGGAAGCAGGAAAAACGGACGTGAATTATGCGTGGTATAAGGATGTCCGAAACATCCTTTCCGGCATTGAGAAAATGCGTGAAGCGAAGGAGCCGCGTGTCAAGAAAGATTTGGACGGTTACAAGAAAGAAGACGAAGCCGGTGACTTTAGTATGTTCACAGAAAATGCTCCGTTGCTCCCGCACAAAGATGCGGTTGCAAAAGGACACGAGGATCTGCCGCATGAAGAACTGAATACCGAGAAAAAGCCGAAGAAGCATTCTGGATTATTCTCCATCTTCTCAAAGCCACACAAGTCACAATACAAGGATGCGTTACAGGATGAAGCGCCCGATGTAGATGAACCCGCTATAGGGCTGGACGGGATCGTCATTCCTTCAGAGGAAGAAGATACCCCAGCAGAAGCGGAGGCAGTGGTAACGGTAAAAGCGGAGGAAAAACCGGCAAAGCCGGCGAAAAAAACTGCCGCAAAAAAGACTACACCCCAAAAGGTCGCTGTGGCGGAGGCGGCGCCTGAATCGACAGAAGCGGAGGCGGTGAAAACCACCAAAACGGGGGCAAAGAAGACAACCACCGCCGCAAAAAAGACCACGGTCAAAACGGCTGCCGCAAAAGTTGCGGCGAAAGCAGCGGTAGTATCCGATACGGATTTAGAAGTTTCAGTAGCCAATGACAAGAAAAAAGCGTCTACCGCAAAGAAAACAGCTACCGCAAAGAAGACCACTGTGAAAAAAGCACCCGC
>OLRO01001589.1_pt1 | contig 12529 bp, 6 predicted proteins | sample 1673131 | NCBI WGS metagenome assembly OLRO01 (sample SAMEA3136757, study PRJEB25190) | human gut metagenome | biome: human gut; feature: human-associated habitat; material: faeces | place: Austria | collected 2013 | reverse complement strand
GCTAACGAAGCACCGCCTGCAATCATTTCAATGTATCTCGGTGATGACCTCGGCGAACTCGTTGATTCAATCATCAATGACAGAGAATATGTAAGCAAGGGTAAGCAGAAGATGAGAACAGGCGTTGATGTTCTTCCTGACTTTATGAAGGACACATCGGATCGTAACCGTACATCACCTTTTGCATTCACAGGTAACAAGTTTGAATTCAGAGCACTTGGTTCTTCACTTAACATTGCCTGTCCTAACTATATGCTCAACACTATGGTAGCCGAAGAACTTTCAGAGTTCTACGATGAGCTTAAAGATGCGGATGATATGGACGCAGCTATCAAGGCTCTTGTTAAGAAAGTATTCACAGAGCATCAGAACATTATCTTCAACGGCAACAACTACGCTCCCGAGTGGGTTGAAGAGGCTGAAAGAAGAGGACTTCTTAACCTCAAGTCACTTCCTGACGCAATGGAACACTTCCTTGACAAGAAGAATATTGACCTCTTTGTTAAGAATAAGATTTGTTCGGCAGACGAAATCCGTGCAAGATATGAAATTGAGCTTGAAAGCTATTCTAAGCAGATTAACATTGAGGCTCTCACAATGATTGATATGGCTAAGAAGAACATTCTTCCTGCCGTTACATCATATGTAAGAGATCTTACGGATACAGCACTTGCCAAGAAGGCACTTTCAGACGCTATTCCTACAAGTGTTGAGGAAGACCTTATTACAAGCCTTTCAAACAAACTTGTATGTTTCTCAAAGAAAACTGCAGAGCTTGAAGAGGCTGTTATCAAGGCAAGCGACTACAGCGATGACAACCTCAAGTATGCTAAGTACTACAGAGAAACAGTATTTGCACTTATGCAGGAACTCAGAGCTGTCGGTGACGCAATGGAAACAGAAACAGCTTCGGAATACTGGCCTTATCCTTCATACGGCGAACTTCTTTTCGGTGTGTGATTGATAGAACCTCTATTTATACTAAATAACATTATTTATATTGTATAACAGGTAACACAACGGCGTGTGATTGACAGAATTAAACTGTCAACTCCACGCCGTTTTTGTTATTTTGATAAAAGGAGAGATTTATATGGCAGAACTAATTTACGGAGGCACAGGCGTCTGGTTTATGATCGGCGCATTACTCGTGTTCTTTATGCAGTGCGGATTCGCAATGGTTGAAACCGGTTTTACAAGAGCTAAAAACGCAGGCAACATCATTATGAAAAACCTGATGGACTTTTGTATCGGTACGGTTGTATTCAGCTTGTTAGGCTTCGGACTTATGATGTCTGAGGACTATGTTGCAGGATTCATCGGTGTTCCCAACCTCAATATGTTCACAGACTGGATGAACTTTAATTGGAACTCATTCGTATTCCAGCTTGTATTCTGTGCTACAGCAGCTACTATCGTTTCAGGTGCTATGGCAGAGCGTACAAAATTCTCGGCATACTGTGTTTACAGCGCAATTATTTCACTCGTTGTTTACCCGATTGAAGCAGGTTGGGTTTGGAACGGTCAGGGTTGGCTTGCACAGCTCGGCTGTATCGACTTTGCAGGTTCAATCGTAATTCATATGGTCGGCGGTATCTCGGCGCTTGTCGGCGCAATCATTCTCGGACCCCGTATCGGTAAATACGGCAAGAACGGCAAGGTAAACGCTATCCCCGGTCACAGCATCACACTCGGTGCTCTCGGTGTATTCATTCTTTGGTTTGCATGGTACGGCTTTAACGGTGCCGCTGCTGAAGACGGCGCTCGTCTCGGTCAGATTCTTCTTACAACAACAATTGCTCCGGCAGTTGCAACAGTAACAACCATGCTCTTCACATGGATCAAGAACGGCAAGCCTGATGTTTCAATGTGTCTTAACGCATCACTCGCAGGTCTTGTAGCAATCACGGCAGGTTGTGCAGATGTTGACGCAATCGGCGCAGCAGTTATCGGTATCGTTTCAGGTATCCTCATCGTAGTAGCAGTTGAATTTGTTGATATCAAGCTTAAAATAGATGATCCTGTCGGCGCATTCTCGGTACACGGCGTAAACGGTATGTGGGGCGGCCTTGCAGTAGGTCTTTTCGCAACAGGTAACGGTCAGAACGGTGTTACAGGTCTTTTCTACGGCGGTGGCTTTGCTCAGCTTGGTAAGCAGGCTCTCGGTATTGTTACAATCGTAGCTTGGACAGTTGTTTGCATGATTATCGTATTCACAATCATCAAAAAGACAGTAGGTCTTCGTGTTACAAAGGACGAAGAAATGAAGGGCCTCGATATCTGCGAGCACGGTCTTATCAGCGCATATGCAGACTTTATGCCAATCGGTGTCGGTACAGCTTCACTTGATGAAACATTTGATGTTGACAGCAATGTTCCTGTAACTCAGGCAGTTCCCGTTCAGCTTGCCGGCAAGTATGATATGGCTACCGATGGCACAAAGATTACTAAGATTGACATTCTTCTCAAGCAGTCAAAGCTTGAAGCTCTTAAAGAAGAAATGGATAAGCTCGGCATCACAGGTATGACAGTATCTCAGGTACTCGGCTGTGGCGCTCAGAAGGGTAAAGCAGAGTATTACCGTGGTGTTGCTATTGAAAGTAACCTCCTTCCTAAGATGAAGGTTGAAATCGTAGTTTGCAAGGTTCCTGTAAAGGCAGTTGTTGATGCGGCTGTTAAGGCACTTTACACAGGTCACATCGGTGACGGCAAAATCTTTATCTATGATGTTGAAGATGTTGTTAAGGTTAGAACAGGCGAAACAGGCTACGACGCTATGCAGGATGTTGAATAATCCACGGTAGCTTAATTAACCTATCCTTTTTAATTCACATAAACCGAGACGCCCCGAACGGCAACAGCTGTTCGGGGTATTTCGGCTCTTATATTAAATATTATGACTCAATGTTAATAATTGGGACAATCGAAAAAAAGTAAAGTGTAATTGCAGACGGCTGAAAATAAAGCCTAAGCCCGTTTTAATTATTCCGGTTTGCACAATTTTAGTCCAAAATATAAAGTGCAGAATTTAAAATACTACTTATTTTCACTTTGAATTAGCAATAATTACAAATTATCATATATTATAATTATGCATAAAGCACAAAAATTCAATGTATTATTTACATCTTATAAGTGCAGTGCTATAATAAATGTAAATCGTATTTAAATGTTGATGTGTTCAATATTTAAAATGTAAGGAGTTGCAGTGTATGAGGAAATTTTTATCAATTGTTACTTCAGGAGCATTGGCTTTGTTAATGACAACAACGAGTGTTATGACAGGCTTTGCTTATGACGGAAACAATGAATCTGCCAAAGCTACAGACGCAGTTAGCTTGGAAGTTGTTTCGGACAATACTATTCCTGCCGAAGAGCCTACCGGTCCTGATGAAACAGTTCCGACTGTTCCTTGTGAGCCGACAATTAACTATCCGCAAATCAGCGGATTTTCAAATACTTCTACAGGCACTAAAATTAGCTGGAATTCTTATTCCGGTGCAGTTAAGTACAGAGTATATGTTTTTAACGGAAAGTCATGGAGCCGTGTGGGCGAGAGTACAACCACTAACTTTACGCATAATTCATTAAGAGACGGCGTTACTTATCGCTACACTGTCAGAGCTATGGACAAAAACAATAAATTTGTAAGTGACTACAACAAAGACGGATATTCAAATACATTTTTTGCACCGCCTGTAATCAGTTCACTTCAGAATGTTTTTGGTGGTGTTACTGTTAAATGGAGCAAGAATTCTGCAATAGACAGCTATCGTATTTACAGAAAGACAAAAAATACGGGTTGGAAACGAATCGGAAATTCTGATAACGGTTCTTTTACCGACACAACAGCAGAATCGGGTATTAGCTATACTTATACTCTCAGAGCACTTGACGCTGAAAATAACTTCGTAAGTTATTGCAATGGAGGAAAATCCGTAACATATGTAAAAGCTCCGACAATCAATAAAATTGAGAATACCGTAACCGGTTCAAAAATCAGCTGGGGAAAATGCAGCGGTGCTTCAAAATACAGAGTCTACTATCTTAAAAATAAGAGTTGGAAGGCTCTCGGCAACACTTCTGCAACAAGCTTCACTCATAATAAACTCAAGTCGGAAACAAAATACACTTATACCGTAAGATGTCTTGACAGCAAGGGTAATTTTGTAAGCGGTTATGACAAAAATGGCACAAGCAATACATTTATCGCACCGCCTGCAATTTCAAAGGTTTCAAAAGCCGCAAACGGAAATCTTGTTAAGTGGAACAGCGTGCCGGACGCTGCAGGCTACAGATTGTACAGAAAGACCGTAAACACATCATGGAGCAGGCTTGCCGATGTAACCGAAGGCACATCATATACAGACACTTCTGCTAAAAAGGGTAATGTCTATTCATACACATTGCGTTGCCTTGACAAGAACGGTAATCTTATCAGTTCATACATTTCAAATACAAAGTACTATCACAACGGTGCGCTTGCTGACGGAAAAATTACAGTAAACGGAAAACCCTACTATTTTTCCAAGGGATTGTTCCGTTCGGGTTATCAGAAAATTAACGGCAAGAGATACTACTATAACTCAAAGGGCGAGGTTGTTAAAAACACAATTGTTGGTTCAAAGAGAGAAGGTTGGTACTATGCCGACAAGAACGGTGTTTGTTGTGAAAGCGAAGAAATGCGTCTTGCCGCAGAATATATGATGACTTATTGCAAGGGCAATACTCTTAATGAAAGAATGAAGACAGGCTTCTTGTATATGGCGAAGAACTTCCCGTACCACCGTACCTATGACCACCCGAAGAAAGCCGCTGATTTGCCTGCACTTGCAATTGACCTATTTAAGAATAAAAAAGGCAATTGCTTTAGATATGCTGCTGCTTTTGCCTGCACGGCGAGAATCGCAGGTTATCGCTCAAGAGTTGTAATTGGCGATACGCTCGGCAGTCCTCACGGCTGGGTAGAGGTGCTTGTCAACGGAAAATGGCTCATCTGTGATCCCGATGCACAGCTTCCGGGTTATAAGGTTCCCGACTACAAGCCATATATGATGAAAAAGCATTATTGGACTCTTAATCCTCATGTAAAATGTGAGGTAACAATTGAGAACGGCAAGGCCGTTTGGAAATGATGATGTGAATATATTAAATTTATTAAGTTAAAGCTAATGATTTTTGGCAAATTCTTGACTTATATGGAATAAATTTGTATAATTATTACATCGTTGTGAGAGGAAAAATAAATAGTTGTAATCCTCGATTTGCAATGTGAATCGAGGATTATTTTTTAATTTTAAAAACGGAGGGTATTTTATGAAAAGAAAATTTTTCAAATCAGCCGCTGTAATCCTTGCTTTAACAATGGCTTTTTCAGGTATTCCTGCAAGTGCATATGCACTTGAAACAGGCAAAAATGCTGTTGAAGCGTCGGCTGCATCAGATGTAACGGTTCCGGTTGAACCGACAACAGCAATTTATCCGACAGATTCGGTTGAACCGACAACAACAGTTTATCCGACAGGTCCCATTGAACCGACAATTCCGGTTTATCCGACTCAGCCTGTTGAACCGACAGAACCGGTAATTGTAAATTATCCTGAAATTACAGGCTTTTCAAACACTGCAAAAGGTACAAAGATAAGCTGGAGCAAGTACAATTCAGCGGTTAAGTACAGGGTATATGTCCGTAAAGGAAGCTCTTGGAGCCGCATCGGAGAAACAACGGGTGCAAGCTTTACACACAATTCTCTTAAAAACAACACAACATATGTTTATACCGTAAGAGCGTTGGATAAGAAGAATAATTTCGTAAGCGACTTCAATCGGGACGGCTATTCAAATGTTTTTATTGCTCCTCCTGCTATCAGTTCAATTGAAAATGTTGACGGCGGTGTAAAAATTAAGTGGAGCAAAAACAGCTATGTTCCGAGCTACCGTGTTTACAGAAAAACAAAGAATACAAGTTGGACACGCATAGGCAGTACCAAGAACGGTTCATTCACCGACAAAACTGCCGTATCAGGCACAAGCTACACATATACAGTCAGAGCGCTTGACAAGAAAGAGAAATTTATTAGCTATTTCAACGGCGGAAAAGGCATTACATATGTAAAAGCACCGATAATCACAAAGATTGAAAACACTGCAACAGGTTCAAAAATTACTTGGTCAAAGAGCAGCGGTGCGGCAAAGTACAGAGTGTACCGCCTTGAAAATAACAGTTGGAAACGACTTACTACAACTGCGTCAACAAGCTATACACACGGTAAGCTTACCAACGGTAAAAATTATACTTACACTGTAAGATGTCTTGATAAAAAAGACAGGTTTGTAAGCGGCTATTCAAAAACAGGAAAAACAAATCTTTTCCTTGCACCGCCTGCAATTTCAAGCATATCAAAGGTCAAAAACGGAAATCTTATAAGCTGGAAGAAAGTTTCGGGTGCTGACGGTTACAGACTTTACAGAAAATCGTACGGCTCATCATGGAGCAGAATTGTTAGTACAACCGACAATTCATTTGTTGACACAACAGCAAAAAAGGATACAGTTGTAGCCTACACATTGCGTTGCCTTGACAAAAAGGGCAATCTCATAAGCTCGTATGTTGACAAAACCAAATATTACCGCAACGGAAAACTTGCCAACGGTACTGTTACAGTGAACGGCAAAAAACTGAACTTTGATAAGGGTGTTCTGCGTACAGGTATGCAGACGATTAACGGAAATAAATATTACTACAACACATCGGGCGTTCTTCAGAAAAACGGTATCGTAGGTTCTGACAAGAGCGGCTGGTACTATGCCGATAAGAACGGCAAAATTGACTTTTCGTACAGTAACGGTATTACTCAGAACGGTAAAGACTGGAATGTAATGAGCGGCAAGGCAACAAGGGTTAAAACAAAATCCGACAAAACTCTTTTCAGAGCCTTGAAGGTAGTTGCAAAGGTTACCAATAAAAGTATGAGCAAATCTCAGAAGCTTAAGGCTTGCTTTAACTATACAAAGAATGCTTACAAGGAACTCAATCCGAGAATCCCTCATTATCACGGAAGCGATTGGCCGATAATCTACGCAAACGATATGTTTGTTGACGGTGCAGGCAACTGCTTCAGCTACGGTGCGGCATTTGCTTATATGGCAAAAGCTATCGGCTACAAAAATGTGTATTGCTGCAACAGCGGCGGTCACGGCTGGGCAGAGGTTGACGGCTTGGTTTATGATCCTGAGTGGAGCAGACATCACGCCAGAGATTACTATGCGCTTAGTTATAACACGAAATTAGACCAGAATTACAAGGCAGCCATTGCAGCCGGATATTCATGGATGCATGTAAAAATATAGTTATTTGGTTATCGGAGACAGTAAATGGTATTTAGCTCATTAGTATTTTTATGTATTTTTCTTCCGACGGTATTTTTGCTTTACACATTAGTGCCGTCGCTGAAATTCAGAAACGGACTTCTCATTGTTGCAAGCTTAATTTTCTATGCTTACGGCGAGCCTGTTTATGTTTTGCTGATGATATTCAGTTCACTTTTGAACTATATTTGTGCAAGGCTTGTAGCAAATGAAAACGCAAAGAGAAAATTGGTGCTTGTCCTTGCTGTTGTTATCAACCTCGGAATACTTGCCGTGTTCAAATATTCGGGATTCTTTGTAGAATCACTCAACTCGGTTACAGGACTTGCAATTCCTGTTCCGCAGATTGATTTGCCGATTGGTATTTCATTCTTTACATTTCAGGCCTTGTCCTATGTGATTGATGTTTACCGCAAAACGGTTGACGCACAGAAAAATTACCTCTATGTTCTTCTTTACATAACATTTTTTCCACAGCTTATTGCCGGTCCTATTGTTAAATATCGGGACATCAGCGAGCAGATTGTTGACAGAGAGCAGACTGCCGAAAAAATTGCAGACGGTATGCGCCGTTTTATCTGCGGCCTTGCAAAGAAGGTTCTCATTGCAAACACGATGGGACAGACGGCTGACATTATTTTCAACGCAGGTGACGGTTACCTTTCCGTTGTAACGGCTTGGCTGGGTGCGTTGACATACCTTTTTCAAATCTATTACGATTTTTCGGGTTATTCCGATATGGCAATCGGTCTTGGCAAAATGTTCGGCTTTGACTTTAAGGAAAACTTCAACTATCCTTACGGTGCGGTAAGCGTTAAGGATTTCTGGAGAAAGTGGCATATTTCGCTTTCAACATGGTTTAAGGAATATCTTTACATTCCTCTCGGCGGCAACCGAAAGGGCAGGATGAGAGCTGTGCTAAACAGACTTATTGTTTTCTTCTGCACAGGTCTTTGGCACGGTGCAAGCTGGACATTTGTAATCTGGGGTCTGTATCACGGCGTATTCCTTCTTCTTGAAGAGTTTATTCCTATTCTCGGCAGACTTCCTAAGGTTATAAATCACATCTACGCATTGCTTGCCGTAACAGTCGGCTTCGTAATATTCAGAGCCGACACCATCGGTCAGGGCTTTGACTTTATCGGCAATATGTTTGCCGGATTTAATATCACGGACAAGTCGCTTTCGCTTGCCCTCACTCAGCTCACACCGTGGTTTATAGTTATTCTTGTTGCTGCGATTATAGGCTGTGCCCCAATCAAACCGATTGCGGATAAGTTCAGAATCAACGGTTCAGCGGCTGCGCTTGTCGGCAAAAAGCAGAATGTGGCTCAAACAGTGCTGTATGTGCTTGCATTTGCCCTGCTCATATGGTGCATAATCAGATTGTCGGGAACTTCCTACAATCCGTTCATCTATTTCAGATTTTAAGGAGGCGGCAATATGAAGAAAAAAGTATTTTCTGTAATTTTTACAACCGCCTGTCTTTTGTGTTGTGTTATTCCGTTCGCAGGAATGATTGTTGCTCCGAGCAACGAGGCAATCGGTAATGAACAGCAGACAAAGCTTCCGTCAGTCAAAACCGAAAACGGCAGTTTTAACGAAGAGTATCTTCAACAGCTTGGCGATTACTTTTCAACCCATTACGCATTAAGACCGCAGATAATGTCGGCTGATGCGGAAATTCAGTCAAAGGTTTTCGGTGTATCGAATGTTGACACGGTTACTGCCGGAAATGACAACTGGCTTTTTTATTCCGCAACGCTTGATAACTATCTCGGCAGAAATTTGATGTCGGGCTTTGTTCAACACAAGGCATAACCTTGAGATTACTCAAAATTATCTCACGGAAAACAATGTTAATTTTTTGTTTACGGTTGCGCCGAACAAAAATACCCTCTATTCAGAAAATATGCCTTACTACTACGGCAAAAAAGAAAGTTCCGAAAGTAATCTTAAAAATTTCACATCCTCACTCAAGGACAGCAAGCTGAACTATTGTGATTTGCTGACAAAATTGAAAAGCTACGATGAAACGCTTTACCTTGAACAGGATTCACACTGGAACAATAAGGGCGCGTTGATTGCGTACAATGAGATTTTTGACAAGCTCGGCAAAAACCATGAAACCTATGAGAATGCAGCGGCAAGCAGGTCAAAGAACTTTTACGGCGACCTTGGCAATATGCTTTATCCGTCAACACAACAGCCGGAGTACAATTTTGATTTTGATATCAATCAAACCTATTCATATGTTACCCCCACAAAGAGTGTTGAGGAGGCTATGATTGCAACTCAGAATGATAAGGCAACAGGCAATTTGTTTATGTACCGTGACTCATTCGGCAACGCACTTTTGCCATACTTTGCAAATGCCTACAACTCGGCATATTTTACAAAGGCATTCCCGATTAACCTCTCGCTTGAGGTTATGTCGAGAAACAGCGATACTGTTGTTTTTGAAATTGCAGAGAGAAATCTCATTTGGTTTGCACAGAATCCGCCGGTTCTTCCTGCAAGAGAGTTTACGATTCCGAAAAATTCAAAGACTGTAGACAACAAGTTTACGGTTGATGCGAAAATTTCGGAAGTCAATATGCAGTATGTCAATGTTTCGGGCAGTGTTGACAAAGAATTGTGCAAGGATGACAGCGAGATTATTGTTCTTGTAAAAGACAACAATGGTGTTCAAAGGGCATTTGAGGCATTTACAACATCAAACGATGATACGGATTACGGTTATCAGGCATATATACCTGCGGAATATCTAAATCCCGATTCGGTTGATGTCAGCATAGTAATAAAAAACGGCAGTGAATATCTTAAAACTCCAAAAAAAACAGCAGATATTCAGAAAGCCGATATTTAATATGATATTATACAGGAGAGATTAAAATGAAAAGGAAACCAATATCAGTTTTAGGTGTAATTGCTTTGGTTCTTGCAATTTGTGCAACGATGTTTTGCGTGTCAGGCTGCGGTTCTGATGTAAAGGTTAAAATTAACGATTCAGGCGTTACAACCGAGGCAGACGGTAACACGGATATGACTGTAAAAGAAATACTCGAAAAGGCTGAAATCAAGCTTGGCGATAAGGATGAAACAGAGCCAAAGGCTGATGAAAAGCTTGGTGACAAGACAGAAATCACAGTAAAGCGTTATGCAAAGGTAACCGTTAAAAACGGCAGTGATGAAAAGACAGTTGAGCTTGTAGGCGGTACTGTTGAGGATGCTGTTAAGAAGGCAGGCTTTAAGCTTGATGACAGCGTATCATGCGATGCTGACAAGACATCATACCTCAAGGACGGTATGACAATTACTCTTACCAACAGCATTGAAGTGAGTCTTACAGTTGACGGAAAAACAACCAAGTGCAAAACTCAGGCTGAAACAGTAAAGGCATTCCTTGAGGAGCAGAAAGTAAATCTCGGCAAGGATGATGAAGTTTCACCAAAGCTTGATGAGAAAATCAAGGACGGTTCCAAGGTTGTTGTAAAGCGTGTTGAGTACAAGACAAAAACCGAAAAGGTAAGCGTTGACTACAAGACGGAAGAGCAGGAAAGCAGTTCGCTTGCGTCGGGAGAAACTCAGGTTACGCAGGAAGGCGTAAAGGGCGAAAAGACTGTAACATACAAGGTTAAGTATGTTGACGGCAAGGAAAAGTCAAAGGAAAAGACAAGTGAAAAGGTTACGAAAGAGCCTGTAAATAAGATTGTAACCGTAGGTACAGCGGTACAGAGCAGTGCTGTTGAAGCTCCTCAGCAGTCACAGCAGACACAGCAGTCGCAGAAACCACAGCAGAGCAGCAGTGCTCAGTCAAGTCAGGCTTCACAGGGCAAGACGGTTGTTTCAAAGCAGGCAGTGTACGATTGTGACGGTTCAGGTCACGGTTACTATGTAATCAAATGGTCTGATGGCACAGAAACATACGAAGAATTTTAATAAATTACAAATACAAGCAGCTCCCAAAAGGGGGCTGCTTTGTATATTTGTTATTGATATTTAATATGCATTGCTATATAATTGAATTACAAGTCAGTTTTTATATTGGGAGGTGATTATTATGCCGTTGCAGATTGTTCGGAATGATATAACTAAGATGAAATGTGACGCAATTGTTAATGCGGCAAACAATTCGTTGCTTGGCGGAGGCGGTGTTGACGGTGCGATTCACCGTGCGGCGGGGAACGAATTGCTTAATGAATGCAGAAAACTTGGCGGTTGCAGAACGGGTGAGGCGAAAATTACGGGTGCGTACAAACTGCCCTGCAAGTATGTTATTCACACGGTCGGCCCTGTATGGCAAGGCGGAAATTATCATGAGGAAGAACTGCTTTCGTCATGTTATCGTAACTCGTTGCAGCTTGCAAAGGCTTATGAATGCGAATCGGTTGCTTTTCCTTTGATTTCATCGGGGGTTTACGGCTATCCGAAAGAACAGGCATTACAGGTGGCAATCAACGAAATCTGTAAATTTCTTGCAGACAACGATATGCTCGTTTATATTGTTGTGTTTGACAAAGACGGATTCCGTGTCAGCAAAAAGCTTGTTCGTGATATTGCCGAATACATTGACGAACACTATGTTGAAACGCACTATTCCGAAAACCGAAGTCGTGGATTATCTCGTCTTTTAAGACAGCCGAAGACTTATCCAATGCAAACCGCAGCTTTGAATTTAGCTGATGTTGTAGATCAGCTTGATGAAAGCTTTTCCCAGATGCTTTTGCGTAAAATTGACGAAAAAGGTCTTACGGATTCTCAGTGTTATAAAAAGGCGAATGTTGACCGCAAGCTGTTTTCTAAAATAAGAAACAATGTCAACTATAAACCTAAGAAAACTACCGCAATTGCCTTTGCCGTTGCACTTGAACTGTCGCTTGATGAAACTAAAGAAATGCTCCAAAAGGCCAAGGAAGGCAAGTACGCTGTTGGCCAGTTCAACATCAACAACCTCGAGTGGACCAAAGCCATCCTGCTGACCGCTCAGGAAAATAATTCCCCTGTTATTCTGGGCGTTTCCGAGGGTGCAGGCAAGTACATGGGTGGCTACACCACCATCGTCGGCATGGTAAACGGCATGATCAAAGAGCTGGGCATCACCGTTCCCGTTGCTCTGCATCTGGACCACGGCACCTATGAGGGCTGCAAGGCCTGCATC
>OLRO01001587.1_pt1 | contig 12557 bp, 12 predicted proteins | sample 1673131 | NCBI WGS metagenome assembly OLRO01 (sample SAMEA3136757, study PRJEB25190) | human gut metagenome | biome: human gut; feature: human-associated habitat; material: faeces | place: Austria | collected 2013 | reverse complement strand
GACAAGACGAAAGATCCTCTGAATTTTTATACCAGCTGGTTGCCGCGTGAATCTGATCATTTAATGCATCCAATTCATCTTCTTGAATATTCGCATTCTCAATTTCATCCAGCTGTGCCGTTAAAAATTCCAATTCGGCATCCGAAAATTCTTCGTTTTTTAATGTTTCTAATTCATGTAAGACATTTGAATACTTCACATACGCTTCCTTTACAGAAGCTTTTAAACCCATAGTCTTCGCATAACTATCCAACAATTCCATTTGAACAGATGTGTCCATTAAACGATACGTATCCATTTGCGAATGAATATCGACCAATAGATTGACAATCTTACGCACAAAAGATAGTGTCGTGATCTGTTGATTGATGCGTACGGTACTCTTATTATTATTTAAAATAGTACGCGAAATAATCACTTGATCATCAACCTCAAAGCCATTCTCTTCTAAGATCGCATTGACTCTATCATTCGATGTTAAAACCATCGATAAGATTGCCTTGTCTTTTCCATTACGAATCACATTCGATTTAATACGATTCCCACTCAAATAGCCAATCGCATCAATTAATAATGATTTACCAGCACCTGTTTCTCCGGTAATCACACTCATTCCATCTGTAAAGTCTATGATACAAGATTTGAATAATACATAATCTTTTACTGACAATTGTTCAATCACAAAACCACCTCAAGTCTACTTACTATTTTAACTTAAATCCAAATGAAAATAAACGATTATAATCCATGTGAGAGAGAAAACAAAAAAATAAGAATATCTTCACATTAAGATATTCTTAAATCTTTGGCATACACCATATATTCCTGATTGCCACTTCTGCCTTCTAGAATGCTTGGCATCGCTTCAACACTTCCATAATATTGAAATAGAAAAGATTTTACATCTTCAACAATCTGTAAGGCAAGCTTAGAATTCTTTAGAACGCCATGCTTATTCAAAGCAGTAGGACCACACTCAAATTGTGGTTTTACAAGTATCGCAATATGGCGAATGGATAAAACACGTAATACATGTTCCAATATGGTCTTACAAGATATAAAACTAACATCCATACACATAAAATCAATCGATTCATCAAACCATTCTGGCACAATTTCACGAGCGTTGTGCCCTTCCATTTTGATTACACGACAATCTTGATCTAATTCTTTGGCAAGTTGAAGATGACCTACATCTAAGGCATATACTTTTTTAGCTCCATATCGAAGACATACATCCGTAAATCCACCTGTACTCGCACCAATATCTAATACAACCTGATTTTGAATATTCACATTGTACTTATCTAAACAACCCTTTAGTTTAAAGGCACCACGAGAAACAAATTCATCCTCAGTATGTGTTACGACAATATCATCTTCACCGCCAACTAAAAAACTAACCTTTGTGATGACTTTTCCATTGACACTGATTTTACCTTCTTTAATCATATCCTGTGCTTTTGCACGAGACGATATCTGATTGAGTAAAGCTTTATCTAAACGAATCTTATCCATGTTTTTCTAATTCCTCAAATAAACATTCTGTGCTAATACCTTCTTGAATACGTAAAGATCGAATCGAACCATGACATACATAGTGATCGCCAATACCTAATACATGAATTTTTTCATCCAATGTATTCATATATTCTAAAATAGCACTCGATAAGCCGCCTTTCTTAATATCCGTTTCATAAACCGTAATAGGAAGATTTAATTTTAATAAATCTTTCATCATAACTTCATCGATCGGTTTAAAGAAACGTGCATTGACAACAAGTAAGCCAATCTGATTTTCTCTTGCCTTATTGATCACATGATCCACATCCGGTCCATATGTGATCACAATTTGCGTTGGTGTTCCAACCACAAATTTTTCCCAAGTACCAATTGGAATCAATGAATACGACTTGTTTTTTGCGTATCTCACATTTCCTCTAGGATAACGTACACAAAATGGTTTCTTAGAGGCAAAGGCCGTATAAATCATATTCTGTGCTTCTTTGGCATCTTTTGGCTGAGATAAGACAAGATTTGGAATACTTCTAAGCATCGCAATATCAAACACACCTTGATGCGTTTCACCATCATCTCCAACTAAGCCACAACGATCAATTCCAAGCACAACAGGTACATGCATTCTTGCCATGTCGTGGTTGACTTGATCATAAGCTCTTTGAAGGAAAGACGAATAAATACTCACAAATGGTTTTAGTCCACCTAAAGCCATAGCACAAGCCATTGTAACGGCATGCTGCTCTGCTATTCCACAATCAAAAAAACGATCTGGATAACGTTTTTGAAATTCTAATAATTTACTACCCTGCGCCATAGCGGGTGTGATTGCGACAATACTCTTATCTTTTTCCGCCAGATCCATAACCGTATTTGAGATCACTTGTGACCAGGAAATTTCATTAGGTGGAAGTAAACTCAAAGATTTTCCCGTTACGACATCAAACGGACTGACGCCATGCCACTTACCTACTTTATCTTGTTCCGCAAATTTATAGCCTTTTCCTTTTTGCGTTAGGACATGTACAACAATAGGGCCATCATGTTCTTTGGCAGCCTGAAAAACTTTGATCAAACTAGCAATATCATGGCCATCGACAGGTCCCATATAATCTAAGTTAAACTCTTTAAATAATGGAGCATCGATCACTTCATCTTTGATCTTATCACGGAAATGTGACAATGTATTCAATACGTTAGTTCCTAATTTATTGGATTTTAAGTTGTTTTTTACATCATGTTTTAAATCGATATATAAGTGAGAAGCACGAATATCTGTAATTCGTTTTTCAACACCACTATAATTTTTAGAAATCGACATATTATTATCATTAAAGATGATGACCATCTTCTTCTGTTTAGAACCAATATCATTTAAAGCCTCTAGTGCCATACCGCCCGTTAATGAGCCGTCTCCAATTACGGCAACAACTTGATAATCATCATGCATTAAATCACGTGCAATCGCATAGCCCAATGCGGCAGATAAAGAAGTAGAAGAGTGTCCTGCTTCCCAACAGTCATACTTACTTTCACTTCGCTTTTGATATCCTGAAAGCCCACCCTTTTTACGTAATGTCGCAAATTGAGTGGATCTTCCTGTTAATATTTTATGTGTGTAACATTGGTGACCTACATCAAAAATCATTTTATCTTTTGGTGAATCAAAGACATAGTGCATCGCAACTGTGACTTCGACAATCCCAAGATTACTCGATAAATGTCCACCTGTTTTCGAAATCGACTCGATTAAAAAGGTTCGAATATCGCTGCACAATTGTGTAAGCTCATCAATTGACATATCTTTGATTTGACTAGGTGACTCAATGTCATACACTTGACTAATCTTTCTCATTTTATAACCCTCGTTAAAAAAACTAGTCCGCTAAAGACTAGTTTTAGCTATTATTAATATACCCCTTTTTTCAAAGAAATTCCATATATTAATATGTACGCTTTAATAAAGTATCCAATACTTTTGTCAGCGAAGTCACATCACAACTCACAAAACCTAGTTCTTTACGAATTGTTTCATCATAGCTAGCAACCATATCTTTAGCACCTTGAAGCCCTAATAAAGATACAGCTGTGACTTTATGATTATCTTCATCACTTAATGACTTTCCAACCACTTCTTCACTACCCGTAACATCCAAAATATCATCCTGCATTTGGAATTCAAGACCTAACACAAGACCAATCTTACGGAAGTGTTCCACATCATCGAATTTATTTGCTAAGATACATCCACAAACCAATGGTAATGTTAATAATTTGCTAGTCTTGTAGTGATCAATTTCCTGTAAAAGTGCAAGTGTTGGATTTGGATCATTTTCAGACTGTAAATCTAAAGTTTGTCCATAAATCATACCATCAATCCCGGCATACCAAGAAAGAGCCTTTACTAAAGCTACTTTTTGTTCAGCACTACATTCGCTGTCCAATGCAACTTCAAATGCCTTCGTCAATAGTCCATCGCCTGCAAGAATGGCAGTTGCCTCATCATAAGCTTTATGACAACTTGGTTTACCACGACGTAAATCATCATTATCCATAGCTGGAAGATCATCATGAACCAATGAATATGTATGAATCATTTCAATGGCACAAGCACATGGATACCCAACTCTTGCATCCATTCCATAGCCTTCTAGTACAGAAAACAACAAAGTAGGACGTACACGCTTACCCCCATTCATCAATGAATAGGCCATCGCATCTTTTGTACGACTATCATCATTTTCATGTACTCGCATCAATAAATAATCTTCAAATTCTTTATTCACCATCATCTTGATTCACCTCCATCAACTGATCCATTTTTGTTTCACATTTTTTTATATTCTTTTTATTTATACAAATATGTTCATATTCATATTTTAATGTTTTTAATTGTTTTTCGCATTGCGCACTCAATTTCAAGCCTTCCTCAAATAATGACATGGCCTCTTCAAGCTCCAATTCATTATTATTTAACAAAGCCACGATTTCATCCAATCGCTTCATCGCCTCTTGAAATTTCATTTGTTTAGCGGCCATTTTATTCCTCCTTAGTGGATACAACACATGAAGTGATCACACCATCATTTACTCTTGTCACCATTATATCATCCCTTGCGACATCTTTGACATGCTTAATAACTTTATCTTCAATCTTTGAGATACTATAACCACGAGAAAGTACCTTTAAAGGTGAATAGGCATCCAATAAAGCACAATTTTTTTGTAAAGAATGTCTAGAATTTTGTAGTAAAACTTGCATATTCGATCTTAGTTTTTCAGGCACCATAGAAAGTTTATTTTCTTGTACCTTTACTATATTCATCATACGCAAATGCATCTGTTGTGTATAATTCTTGATGACATTTTTCTTTTGCAGCTCTAGCTCTAGTGCATGTTCAATTTGTGTATTGTAGCCATCTAGTTTTAATTGCTTTTCTATAATAAAAGATTTTGGATCCTTTAAATACGGATGATTCTTATACGAATCCAGTTTTAACTTGTTGTGATTTAAAATCATAGACATGTTTTGCCTCAACAATTCTCTATCCTTCAAAATTTGAGTCATCACTTCATATTGATCCAAAGTCACCCATTGTGCAGCTGCTGTAGGGGTTACACTTCGATGATCACAGACAAGATCACATAATGTTGTATCCACTTCATGACCTACACCACTGACAATATATGTATTTAAACTGTAAATCGTCTTTACAAGCTGGACATCATTAAAACAGAACAAATCTTCAAAGCTTCCTCCACCACGAACAATCAATAAGGCATCATGATTATGTGTATCAGCTTCTTTCAAGGATTGAATCAAACTTTTAGGTGCAAAACTACCTTGCACTAAACTAGGATACAAAGTGACCTTCATCATCGGCCAACGCCTTTGAATGGTTGATAATACATCTTGTAAGGCAGCAGCCTGTGCTCCAGTTACAACACCAATATTTTCAATATAGTCAGGTTTAGCCTTTTTATGACTTTCATCAAAATAGCCAGCCCTTAAAAGATCTTGTTTTCTTTTTTCAAATTCAAGATATAAATCACCTAAACCATCTTGCTTCATTTGACGAATCACAAGCTGAAGACTGCCCCTTTGTTCATAGACATTAATGCTTCCTGAAACTAAAACGCGCATGCCTTCTTCTACATTGAAGTTTAAACGTGATACATAACTTGAAAACATAACACAGCTCATTTCTCCACTTTTATCTTTCAAAGAAAAATAATAATGTCCCGATCTGTGTTTTGTCAGGTTGCTGATTTCACCCTGAATCCAAATGCCATCCAGATCCATGGTTTGTGTTAAAACATTTTTAATGCGAGCAATAACACTAGAAATACTTACAACCATTTCGTTTCTCATAGCTGGTCAAGAACTCCATTTAATAATTTATAAGAATTATCATCGCAATACTTTTTAGCCAAAGTAATCGCTTCGTTGATTACAACAGCTTTCGGTGTATCGTTTGCCAAGATTTCCTGGAAAGAAATTAAAAGAATGGCTTGTTCTAACATACTTAAACGATCAAAATCCCAGTCATCGCGTAATAATTCATTGATTTTTTGTTCAAAAGCTTCTTTGTTTTCAACAGTTCCCATTGTTAAACTATATAAATATCCATCAATGTCATTTGAACCTTTCATTACATCAAATACACATTTACGAATATCCTTTCCTAATAATAAGTGTTGATACACACTTTGCATCGCAACTACACGTTGTTCATGTCTATTCATCTACATTTCTCCTTCTTTATATGGTACGCGCGCACTTGGTACTACATCACTTGCAGGCCCTGCATGCACGTCTTGATCATCAAAAAATATATTGGCACCAAAACAAGCTAATACATCCGCTTTTTTAGCTCCTTGCATAAAGAATACTTCATCTACGACAATATTCCATGCTCTTAAAGTTTTTATTACACGAACACCCGTATCTTTGTTTCGTGCTGTCACAATCGCTGTTCTTAATACATTTAAATCTTTAGTTTCATTTTGAAGCCAAGATAAACTCTTTAATAAAGAAGCCATTGGACCTTTTTGTAAGGCAACATCCTGGTTTAGAATCTCATTTTCATTGAATGCTTCTAAACCATGTTCCTGATAGATCTTTTCCGATTCAGCCGAAAATAATACGGCATCCGCATCAAAGGCGATACGAATCTGATTATCAGGAAAACTATATTTAGTATCTCTGGCATAAATCATACCGGCCGCAAAGCCTGCATGAATCGCATTGGATACATCATTTTCATTACACGATAAGAATAAATCGACACCAAACGCCGATAAATAACGACTGATGTCTTCTCCACCACTCAAAACCATTCGACCAATGTCCATATCATAATGTTCTAGTGAGTGAATGATACGCAAAGACGTATCCGCACTGTTTCTTGACATCACAATGACTTCAACAAGTTTTCGATTCGCGAGTTTATTGATGTTTAATAAGTTTTTAACTAACGCAAAACCACTACCCGGACTTAACACATCATTTTCGTGAACAATTTGATAGTCACGATAGGCGTCTAATCCTTCTTTTTCAAAAACCTCATTTTCTTTTTCTAAGTTAAATAAAGCTCTTGAACTAATACCTACCACAAGATAATTTTCAAAAGATACACTCATAAAATTGAAAAAAAGGAAACCTTTGAAAGATTTCCTTAAAAAATAAATCCAGTCACCTGAATTTCAATCGCTTCAGGTTTAAAGTCTGTCATATAAGAAATACTTTCAAAGATCTTGTTTTGTAGATTTAAACAAACATCACTTACATTTGATTTGTGGTTCACTTTTACAGGAATTGATAAAGTCAATTTATTGTCCTCAACACGAGTGACAATTCCTGTCTTAAATGGTTTTGTTCCTTCTGCAATCTGAACATTTTCATCTTCTTCGATCACGTTCTTTGCGATTGTAGAAAAAACTGTTTTATTTAAAGAAATAACACCATATTCATTGCCTGGTTCTAGCTCGATATATTCTTTCGCCATAATTTCACCTTCACTTTTCTCTTAGTATACCAAAAAAGTTATTTAAACTCAAAAACTTTCGCACCCCAAAGTGATGCTGTTTTTGTAACATACTGCTTTTCATGTAAAATCACATTTTTACAAGTAACAATATCACTCTGTAACTGTTTCTTTAAGGCTTCAAAACCATCAAAACGAATCTCATTACGCGTCTTTTTCAAGAAGAAAAAGCGTACTTGTCGTTCATAAATATCTTGATCAAAATCAAAGATATGTGCTTCAATAGAAACCTTTGTATTTTCAAAAGTAGGATTGTTTCCTACATTGATCATAGCCCCATAAAATGTATCATCCACATATACAAAGCCTGCATAAACACCACTAGAAGGCACTAAATAATCGGGATTTGCCCCAAGATTTGCGGTTGGAAACTTCAATAGTGTACTGCCACGTTTAAATCCATGCTCAATCACACCTTCAATCGAATACATATACCCCAATAATTCATTGGCTAAATCCATCTTGCCACTTTGAATCAATGGCTCAATGCGACTGGATGAGATTTTTTCGTTTTTCGAATTTACACTGGCAATCACTGAAACATCAAAGTAGTTTTGTGAAGAAATTGTATTTACATTTCCTGTATTCTTTGAAGCATATTTAAAATCAAATCCACAAGTAATATGTGCTACATTCATCTTTTTTAACAACTTATGAAAGGCATCAACATCTAAAGCTGCAAAATTCTTAGAGAAAGTAATAACATACATCACTTCAATCCCCATCACGCTTGCCAAGTGTATACGATCTTCTAACGTTGTGATATGACGACATACACGGTCCGGAAAAAAGATTTTCCAAGGATCTGGATCAAATGTGATCAAACCACTTTGAATGTTTAACTCTTTGGCTTTGGCAATACAATTCTCAAGTAATGCCTGATGCCCTGTATGTAGGCCATCAAAGAAGCCAATACAACAAGAACTCTTTGGCAAATTTTCTTGTACATGTAAATAATCAATACGAATGACTTCCATTACCATAGACCTCTTTTACTCTTAAAAATTCCTTCACGCTCTTTTTCATAAATTGCGATAGGCTCACCTGCATCTAAAATACATACTTCTTGATTTAGATTATCTAAACGAATGCGTTTTCCTTGGTACACATCTTGAATCGGTTGATAGTCAATCTTATCTAAATGATCCAATACATAGATTGAGGGATATAAGACAGGTTCTTGTGTTTCAAGATCTTCTAATGTTTGAGCCTGATCAATTGTAAAGCGACCAACCTTAGTTCGTCTTAAACTTTTCATACAACCTAGATTATTTGTATTTAAAGCCAAATCACGACAAATACTACGAACATAGGTTCCACTCGAACATGCTACTTTAAAACTGTAGTCACCAAGATCTTCCATCGAATAAATTTCAATATTGCTATAGACTTTAGGAACTTCAAGTCCCTCTCTTTGATAGTCCATTAATTTTTTCCCGTTCACTTTTTTATTGGAAGTCTTTGGCACCAATTGATGGTTCTTACCAACAAATTTTTGAAGTTCCTCTGAAAAACAAAAATCCAAATTTATTTCTTTTTCAGCTTCCACTTCACCCCAAATATCATCGGTTGATGTACTTTTGCCAAATTCGATCTGTCCAATATATTCTTTATCTGTATCACTCAAAAACTGTAATAATTTACACGACTTTCCACAAAGAACAACTAAAACGCCGGTTGCGTTTGGATCGAGCGTACCTGTGTGTCCAAATTTTTTTTGTTTATATTTTTTTCGAAGCCAATTTACAACATCATGGCTTGTCATACCATACGGTTTATCTATAATTAAAATTCCATCCATAATTTCACCTTTTATATTTTACTTGTTTTTAAGGGTACTTGCAACTATGCACATTTGGTACTAAAAAGTCAAGACTTGTATTCTAATATGAAGTTCGTTATTATAGAAATGCCTAAGGACATTAATTTTTCCTACACTCGAGATAAGGGAAATCGGATGTTGAATTGTTGTGTTGAAGACCCGCTACGCGTGGGGATCCTAATGCTGTTCACAGATTGCCCACCTGTACTTAACAGGGAAAGATCTCATGTTCTTGGGCTTTTTAAATAGGTAAAAAGTATGAACGCAAAAGAAGAATTTATTCAAATCTATAAAGAAAATATCCATCGTGAAGGTGCCGATGCGTTTCTAGAATTTCTAGAAGGTCCTCACTCTGATTTTTTTACAGCCCCTGCAAGCACACGTTTTCATGGCAATATGGAAGGTGGTCTTTGCGAGCATAGTGTGCATGTGTATCATTGTTTAAAAGATTATTTAGATAGACAAAGAGTAAAGGATACATATAAAATGAACTACAGCGATGAAACCATTGCCTTAGTCGCCCTTTTACATGATGTATGTAAAATCAATGTCTATAAAAAAGGCACACGAAACAAGAAAATTAATGGTGAGTGGAAACAAGTCGATGTCTTTGAATTTGAGGACAACATTCCATTTGGTCATGGCGAAAAAAGTGTCTATATGATTCAGCCATTCATGCGTATTAGTCGTGAAGAAGCTTTTGCGATTCGTTATCATATGGGATTTTCTGGAAGTGACCCCGTCAATAATGTGGGTAAAGCTTTTGAAATGTTCCCTTTAGCCTTTGCGCTCAGTACAGCCGATATGGAGGCTACATATTTTCTCGATGAACAAGTCTAGATGACTTGTTTTTTTTGCGATAAAAAATGCAGTACCTAAGTACCGCATATAAGCCAATCTTTCAACCCATTTCATCTTAACATCTTTTCCATGATGAGCTAATCCTATATAAATCACTTTTTCTTTTAAATCAAACGAGTAATTTTTAGATTGAATCTGTTCAATTGCTTCATTTGTTAGATTATCAAGATCGGATTCTAAATTTTTAGAAGTACCTTTTAAATATTTAAATTCCAATACAAAAGAAGTAGATTTACTATATTTTGCCTTTAATACAAGGTCGAAACGTCCTTTTCCAGCTTCCCTATTGCTTATAATTTCATAATCTCTAGATAAACATAAACACATCCCAAGCATCATCATATGATAGCTATTTTCATTCTTTAAATCATGATAACTAGGTAACATTAAGATGTTCTTATATTCTTTGATAAATTCATTTGGTTGTTTTTGAATCAAGAAACGTAATAGTCGATTTAATTGTCCTTCATTTAAGGAAAGATAATATTCAGTTAAATTTCTAAACTCTCTATTCACTTCCTCATTTGGAATTCGAATGCGATAGAAGCTATCCGTAATATCAATGGCTTTATCTATTGTTAAATATCCCGCATTCACAAACAACCCCCATAAATTTGGAGTGCTTTTCACTTCATAGAAGCTTGTTTGCGTATTGACTTGTGTATCTAAATATCCATTTTTGATTAAATCTTCATATTGATCTTTATAATCTAAATCTGCATTCTTGATATTCTCTTTAATCATTGTATTTGCACTTGTATTGATCCAATATGGAATTAATTCTTTCTTTTGTGCATAATTTAAAATAGACCAAGGATTGTATATATCAATATTTCCGATTTTGTATCCGTCATACATGGATTTAACATCATCATTTAAAGTTAAACCATACGTATTTAACAATTGATTAACTTCATCTGTATTAAACCCAAAATACTCACTATAAGCAGTATCGAGTACTGAATTCACATCTAAATTATTCAGATCACTAAAAATATTTTCTTTCGCAACTCTTTGAATTCCAGTAAGTAGTGCATATTTTAAACAATCCGATGTTTTTAAAGAATTATGAAGTAAACCTGATAATCCACCTCGTAATTCTTCATAGCAGTCATTCACGTGAGCTTCAACAAATGGTGTATCGTATTCATCTATGAAAACCATGACTTGTTTATTATAGTAAGCATAGAGTCTTTCCATCAAGAATGATAATGCATCATTGATTCCATTTAAATTATTACTGTGAAAATCCATTAAATTAGATTCAATATAATCATGTTCTTTTTGATCGTATTTATTTAAATTTTTAAAAACATATTCATATTTTGCCCATTCGCTTAGAATTTGTTTTTTTATAGTTGTGATAATAGATTCTCTATCTCTTTTCGCATTCGCAAACGAAATAAAAATAGTAGGATATCGATTCATTTCGTTTATATAGTCAGAATTCATGATCTCAGTATTTTCAAATATATATTTAGAATCTTTTGTCACATCAAAAAAAGAAGCCATCATAGACATGTTTAGAGTCTTTCCAAAACGCCTAGGACGCGTAATCAATGTGACTTTGCTTTTTCTTTCTAAAAATTCCTGAATCATATTGGTCTTATCAACAAAATAATAGTTATTATTTCTGAGTTCTTCAAAATTTGAAATGCCAATTGGAATTGCCTTCATCTATATCACCACCTATATAATTATATCAGAAATACGAAAAGACAGGAAAAAATTCCTGTCTTACTTTGTTTCAATACCCAATTCTTTTAATTGTGCTGGATCTACAGGACTTGGTGCCTGTGCCATTAAATCCGATGCACTTGCTGTTTTAGGGAATGCGACGACATCACGAATGTTGTCTGTACCAGCTAAAATCATAGTTAAACGTTCTAGACCAATACCTACACCTCCATGAGGTGGAGTACCATATTGGAATGCATCCATAAACCAGCTGAATTTTTCATGTGCTTCTTCTAAAGTCATACCAATAGCTTCAAATACTTTTTCTTGAAGCTTTTGATCATGAATACGAATGGATCCAGATAATAATTCATAGCCGTTTAACACTAAGTCATAAGCTCTAGAATAACAATGTGCTGGATCACTCAACAATTTATCGACATCTTCTAAGTTAGGTGATGTGAATGGGTGGTGAGCCGCTACATAACGGTTTTCATTTTCATCATATTCAAACATTGGGAAATCAGTAACCCATAAGAATTCATAGGCATCTTTGTTGATCAAATCTAAATCATGACCTAATTTCACACGCAATGCACCAAGTGAGGATTGAGCCACTTTCTTCTTATCCG
>OLRO01001580.1_pt1 | contig 12575 bp, 11 predicted proteins | sample 1673131 | NCBI WGS metagenome assembly OLRO01 (sample SAMEA3136757, study PRJEB25190) | human gut metagenome | biome: human gut; feature: human-associated habitat; material: faeces | place: Austria | collected 2013 | reverse complement strand
AAAAAGTTCAGCCATTTTGGCAAGTTCTGAGCGGGTTAAAATCATGATAACTGAGCTTTGATGAAGTTGTAGAATTCGGGGCCCTGACGCTGGAAGTCAACAGGAGATTCCAGCATGCGCTGAATTCCCATAGAAAGAATTTCAGTTGGCCGTCATCGGCGTGGACTATCTCCAACTGATGCGTTCCCACTCCAAACAGGCGGCCAACAGCCGGGAACGCGAAGTCGCGGAAATATCCTCTGGCCTGAAAGCCCTGGCCAAGGAACTCAAGGTTCCCGTCGTCGTGCTGGCCCAGCTGAACCGCGGACCGGAGACGCGCGCCGGGAAAGAAGCCGGGATTCCCCGCATGTCCGATTTGCGGGAATCCGGCTCTATCGAGCAGGACGCGGACATGATCGGCCTGCTTTACCGCTCCGACTACTACGCCGACGACGAGGACCAGCGGCAGCAGTTGGCCGGACAGGCCAACCTGCACCTCGCCAAGAACCGCAACGGCCCCACCGGGGACATTCCGCTCCGCTTTGAGGCGGAACTCATGCGCTTCTCCACCCGCGAAGCGGATGAACACGACCAGGAAAGCGAATAAAAACTTTCTCTCCAGACGCCTGTTCTCTACGGATTAGCAATCCGTTATAGGCAGAAACCGAAGAAAATCCTGTTTGACTTAGGAAAAGTTGCAAAGAGCTACAGCCATTGAAATACAGACTTCTTCTTACATGTAACGTATTTCAGAAAAGAGAGTTATCAAAATTTAACTACAGATTTAAATAACGCAAAGGATCTCAGGGCTTTCATTGGAAGCCAATGGCGCCGGGCAGACTTCATTTCATAAAAACGCCTCTTGGCATGGAAGGAAACGCCAATACAAGTCATTCCCGCTTAGAATCAAAGCTTGACCCCGGATTGCTAACCCGGTAGCATCACGGTAGCGCCAGCGTTTCCTCTGGGCTTATTAATCTAGTTATTTTTTTAATATGAAAAAAAACTTATTTATTGCGGCAATCCTCTGCGGATCATGCATCTGCGCCCATGCCGCCAGCATGGTTACGGAATGGACTGGCAACGCTGGTCCTACGGAAGGCAATACCTATGAACTGGGTAATGCGGACAACTGGAGCAATGGAGTTCCCGCCCGCAGCAACGGGCAGGGGCCGGACGTCATCTTCAATAACACCGGAACTATCAATATCAGCGGCTCCATGGTGGACACCTCCGACGGCGGCAGCATCACCGTCACAGGCAACAGCAATGTTACGGTTGGGGGAACCCGCTGGACCGGAAACGTCACCATTGGAGCCAATTCCTCTCTTTCCCTCACACAAGTGGACTTCAAAAGCAGTGAGATCATCCTGGACGGGATCTTCCATCTTGGCGTTTGCGGCATTGACAATGGAGGCAATGGAGCCCGGCTTGTTTTCGGAACAAACGGTATCATGAACGTTAATCAGCAAATCTGGGGAGCATCCGGCTTCTCCGTTTCCGGCATGCTGGCCACCATATCCACTGACTTGGCTGCTGGAGAATTCCAGTTTGTTACCCGCACGCTGATTACCTCCGCCGGTTTTGACGGCGGTTCCATTTCCCTGGGAGACTTCACCGCGGAAGACGGCGGCGCGCTGACCAAGGCGTCCGGAATTATGGAAGGGAACGCCGCAGACTACCAGGGCCAGTACTATCTCTACACGGAAAACGGAAACGTCAAGGTGCAGTACGTAGTGGCGGGAGCAGTGCCGGAACCTGCTACGGCCACCCTCAGCCTGCTGGGGCTGGCTTCCCTGATGCTGCGCCGCAGGCGCGCCTGACCTTCCACACCCTGTCTTTTTTCCTCAACAGCCTGTATGCCCACGCATACAGGCTGTTTTATTTTCAGGCGAGTGACGAAAACGTCACAAAAAACATCTTCATGCCATTGCCGGGAATCCGTAGCATTTTTCCATTATCTCCCGTTCAACGCCATGCAAACCCACGCAAAATCACTCAACGAACGTTTCCGCACACTCATCTCTCTGATTTTCGGTCTGGCTATCGGCTGTTCCCTGCTCTTCGGGGAGTCCCGCTGGGAAACGTCTCCGCTCATTGAAGAAAGCCTCATGCTCCTGGCCTGCTTCATGGCCGGCATAGGCGCCTTCGGGCGCATCTGGTGTTCCCTCTACATTGCGGGCTATAAAAACAACGTCCTGGTTACTGACGGGCCATACTCCATGTGCCGCAATCCGCTCTATTTCTTCAGCTTCGTTGGCAGCATAGGCGTATCCTGCGCTACGGAGACCTTCACCATCCCCCTGCTTACGGCGCTGGCGTTCGGAATCTACTACCCGTCCGTCATCAGAAAGGAACAAGAAAGGCTCACCGCCCTTTTCGGAGACGCCTACCGGAACTATTGCAGGAACGTTCCCTCCTTCATTCCCTCCCTCTCACGGCTTAAACCGCCGCCTACCGCCTACTCCGTCAATCCCGCCACATTCACGCACAACATTGTGGATGCGCTGTGGTTCATCTGGTTCATCGGCATCTTTGAATTCATCAGCGGACTTCATGAAGCCGGAATGCTTCCCGTGTGGTTCCTCATTCCGTAACAGGCTCTTTTCTCCTGGCATCCAGAAGCCCCGCAAGCGCCCGTTGGGAAACCATCTTACGGAAAGATGCGCGGTCCCGCGGATAAAGCATCATCTCCGTCCGCGTCTCCCTCCCCCGGAAAGCCCAGGCAAGCCATACGGTCCCCACAGGCTTTTCCGGCGTACCGCCCCCGGGGCCCGCGATACCGCTGACGGCGACAGCGACATCGGCTCCGGAGCGTTCCAGGGCTCCTTCCGCCATCGCTTTAACCACGGGCTCGCTCACAGCCCCGCAACGCTTCAGGACCTCCTCCGGCACGCCCAGCATCTCCGTCTTTGCCCGGTCGGCATAAGTAACCCACCCGCATTCAAAAACCCCGGAGGCCCCCGGCACATCCGTAATCCTCTTGGCAATCAGGCCGCCGGTGCAGCTCTCCGCCGCGGCGGCGTGCAAGCCGTGCTCCCGCAAGGCGCGTACCACCGTGTATTCCAGCGCGGGCACATCCACATCGTAGGCGGCTGCGCCGAGAATCTCTTTAAACTCCGCAATGCGGGCATTGCAGGCGGCCTCGGCGGCCTGCTCGGTGGCCTCGCGGGCCGTCACGCGGATCTCACACTCGCCGGTCTTGCAGTAGATGGCGGCGGTGGGGTTCGCGGCCTCAAACAGCGGCGCGACCTTGCTGGCAATGGCGCTCTCGCCGCCCAGCACCCGCAGCGTGCGGCTGTGGATCGTGCAGTTTTGCCGTTTCAGCAGAATCGGGCGGACCTGTTCGGCCCACATGGCCTTCATCTCCCGCGGGACGCCGGGCATCAGCGCGGCGCAGTGGCCGTCGGCGTCCTCAAACCACGCGCCGGGGGCCGTGCCGTGGTCGTTGATGAGCTTGTGGCCCACCGTCGGGCACATAGCCTGCTTGCGGTTGTTCGGCGTGGGGCGTCTGTTTGTCCGGGCAAAAAAGTCGATGATCTTCTGCCACTCGCCCTCGTCAAAGGCCAGCGTATCGCCGAACGCCTCAGCCACGGTCTCCTTCGTCAGATCGTCCTCGGTGGGGCCAAGACCGCCCGAAAAGACGAGCAGGTCGCTGCGGCTTTTCGCCTGCAAAACCAGCTCCTTCAGGCGGGCGGGGTTATCGCCGATGACATGCTGGTGCATCACGCTGATACCGAGCTCGGCCAGCTCGCGGCTTAAAAACTGCGCGTTGGTGTTCAGGATGTCGCCCAGCAGAAGCTCCGTACCTACGCAGATAATTTCAGCAGTCACAGCAGCTCGTCATCTCCCATGCGGATATAGATTTTCTCGACGTTCTCGGCGGCCTCGGCTTCCAGCGCGGCCAGGCCGGGCATAGCGGCCTCGGCGGCCAAGATCTCGTCCAGCGTCGGGTTCGTCTTGGGGTGCGGCGGGGTAAAGATCGTGCAGCAGTCCTCATACGGCTCGATGGACGTCTCAAATGTACCGATCTTACGCGAAATATTGATGATCTCGATCTTGTCCATGCCGATGCAGGGGCGCAGCACGGGCAGGTCCTGCGCCTGGTCTGTGCAGGCCAGCGCGGCCATGGTCTGGCTGGCGACCTGAGCCAGGCTCTCGCCGGTGATGAGGGCCTGCAGCTCGAGCTTTTTCGCCACCTGATTGGCAATGCGCAGCATGCTGCGGCGCATCAGAACCGTGAACAGCACGTCGGGCGCGTTGTCACGGATATACTCCTGCGGCTTCGTGTAGGGCACAACGAACAGCGTGCAGTTGCCGGTGTACTCGACCAGCTCGCGGGCCAGGTCGCGCACTTTCAGCTTGGCGCGCAGGCTCGTGTACGGCGGGCTGGCAAAGTGGATGTGGTGCAGCGCCAGACCGCGGCGGGCCATGCACCACGCGGCGACGGGGCTGTCGATGCCGCCGGACAGCAGGTTCAGCGCGCGCCCGCTCGTGCCGACGGGCAGACCGCCCGCGGCCTCGACCTTGGGGCCGTGGACATAGGCGGCGTAGTCGCGAATTTCCACCATGATCTCCAGCTGCGGGTTATGCACGTCGACGCGCAGATGATGGTGCTTGTCCAGCAGATAGGCACCCAGCTCGCGGCAGATCTCGGGGCTCTTCATCGGGTAGGTCTTGTCGGCGCGCTTGGCCTCGACCTTGAAGGTGCGGATGCCGCGCAGCGTCTCGCCGAGATACGCCTCAGCGGTCTCGCATATTGCGGCAAAGTCCTTCGGGCACTCGACGGCGCGGCTCAGCTTCACGATGCCGAACACATGGGACACGCGGCGGAACGCCTCGTCCATGTCGAGGCCGTCCTCCTTCGGCTCGATGAAAACGGTGCTCTGGGCCTGATAGACCTTGAACTTGCCCAGCGGCTCCAGCCGCCAGCGGATGGTCTTGGCCAGCCGCGCCTCAAACTTGCCGCGGTTCAGGCCCTTCAGCGTCATTTCGCCCTGATAGGCGAGGATGAGTTCTTTCATAAAATGGTTCCTTTCAAAATGGATGTGCCGTTCAAATATGCTGCAATTCCTGTAATCCGTCCCGCAGCCCCGCCAGCAGCGCGTCCACGTCATCGGCGGTGTTATCGGCGCAGAAGCTCACGCGCAGGGCGGTGCGGACGGTCAGGTCGGCGCAGCCCATGGCCAGCAGGGTGTGGCTCGGCTCGCCCTTGTCGCAGGCAGAGCCGCCCGAGACATAGACCGCGCGGGTGTTCAGGTAGTTGATAAAGGTCTGGCTGTTGATGCAGCCGGTGGAGAAATTCACGATCTCCCCCACCGCGTCGTCGGGAGAATTGAGCGTGATGCCGTCCAATTCTTCAAGCCCCGCGCGCAGCTGCCGATTCAGCGCGGCAATGTGTGCAATGCGGGGGCGCAGCTTCTGCTGGCCCTGCGCGGCGGCCACGCCGAGACCCACAATGTAGGGCGTGTTCTCGGTGCCGGGGCGCAGGCCGCGCTCCTGATGGCCGCCGAGATAGGGCGGTTTGAGCGTCTGGCGCTGGCTGTCCCGGATGAACAGTGCGCCGACGCCCTTGGGCGCGTGGACCTTGTGGCCGGAGACGGAGAGCGTATCGACCTCGCGCCATTTCTGCAGGTCGATGGGCATGCGCAGCCACGCCTGCACGGCGTCCACATGGAAGTGGGTGCGGCTGTTGCGCGCCTTGATGCCCTTGCCCAGCGCCGCGATGTCCTGCACGGCGCCGGTCTCGTTGTTGACGGCCATGCAGGCAGCCAGCACCGTGTTTTTGTCGATCTCGGCCAGAAATTTCTGCGTGTCAATGCGTCCGTCCGCCCCGGGCATGACCTCGACGACGGTGAAGCCTTCGTCCTTCAACGCGCGGATGGGGCGCTGCACGCTGGGGTGTTCAAAGCCCGTGACGACGATCTTATTGCCCCAGTGCTTACGCGGGCGGGCCGCGCCGGTCACGGCCATGTTGTTGCCCTCACTGCCGCAGGCCGTGAAGTAGATTTCATCGCTGCGGCAGTGCAGCGTTTTGGCCACGCGGGCGCGGGCCGCGGCAATGGCATCCTGCGCGGCAACGGCAGGGTCATACAGGCTGCTGGGGTTGGCCCAAAGCTCAGTCAGCGCCTCGCTGACAGCCTGCGCCACCGCCGGGTCCACCCGGGACGTGGCGGCGTTATCAAGATAATGCAGCTGGGGGTCGGAAAGCATAGCACTCATTCCTCACATTATTGCACAAAATTATACAGATTAAATTATACACGTTCGCCTAGCAAAAAACAATATTCAGAAACAAAAAAAGGCTTCCCCCGTGGGGGAAGCTGGCCGCGAAGCGGACTGATGAGGGCAGAGTTCATCCTGATTGCCCATTTACGGGCTGTAACTCGGTAGGGGCCGGGCATGCCCGGCCCGCGGCTTACCGGCAAATGTGCGATTGCGGGAAGGCCGCAGGCCGCACATGTGCGGCCCCTACCGGGTGGTATCCCGTTGATACGCAATACCGGCAGGCTTGCCCCTCATCCGGCCCTGCGGGGCCACCTTCCCCCTCAGGGGAAGGCTTGGAGAAATCACTCCCCAAAATCCTCTGCGGCCTTCTGCATCATCTGGCGGATCGGCAGGTTGTACGGGCAGCGCGGCTCACAGGCACCGCACCGGATGCAGGCACCGGCCTTGGTCTGCAGCGTCGCATAGCGCTCGCGGCCCCACTGCTGCAGGCCGTAGCGGTTCAGATACCCCTGGAACAGGAACACACTGGGGATGGAAATCCCCACCGTGCAGGGCGCACAGTAGTTGCAGCGGCGGCAGAACTGGGTACCCAGCGCGTCGCGCACCTTCTGGCAGGCGGCCTCCTCCTCGGGCGTGAGCGGGGCGGTGTTGGCCGCGCCCGCCACATTGGCGTTCAGCTCCTCCACCGTCGCCATGCCGGGGATGGACACCGTGACTGCCGGGTTGGACAGCACGTACCGCAGTGCCAGGCGGCCATCCTCAATGGCACCGCCCGCCAGCGGCTTCATGTCGATAAAGCCCTTGCCCGCCGCGGCGCAGCGGTCGATCAGCTCCCTGCCCTGCTGCTCCACGATGTTGTACGGGAACATGATCGTCTCGATTTCGGGGATGTCCAGCGCGGCCTCAAACACAGCGGCCAGGTGCGCCGTGATGCCGATATGCCCGACGATGCCCCTGGCCTTTGCCTCGAGCAGTGCCTCCATTGCGCCGCCGGGCGCCAGAATGGTTTTCAGGCCGTCGAGGCTCGGGTTGTGGAACTGGAACAGCTCGATGTGGTCGGTGCGCAGGTTTTTCAGGCTCGTGGCGATCTCGGCCTCCATGTCGGCTTTGGTCAGCGCGCGGCATTTGGTCGCCAGAATGAAGTCATCCCGCAGCCCGGCCTCCTCCAGCGACTGGCCGATCCATGCCTCGCTGACCGTGTAGGCGCGGGCGGTGTCGATGTAATTGATGCCCGCCTTATGCGCGGCGATCAACAGCTCCCGCGTGCCGGGCTGGTCGATGCGCTGAATGGGAATGCCGCCAAACCCAAGGCGGGAGATTTGTAAGCCTGTGGTGCCGAAATTGACGTATTGCATGGTGTTTACCTCTTATATTGCTCTCCGTTTGCTGCAGGGGTCGATGCTTGCATCCACCCCTGCAGCCTCTACGCTTATTATAGCAAATCCAACGTAAAAATCCAGTCCCCCTAAGCCCTCCCCCGCGTGGGAGGGCAGCCGGCTTGCACGCATGGTGCTATTCTTCTATAATAAACAGTACAAAAACGAAATTTTTGCGGGGTACAGCCACCTCTACGACCCGCTGACCGGGCGCTGGCCGTTTCTTGCGGGGCCGGAGCGAAGCTACGGTGCGTGTGTCGATTTATTGGTGGAGGAATTTTTGCCCAACACAACTGCTGGCACCTGACGGCAGCCGCGACCACTAGATGCCCGGAAAGTTGTGTCCGCGGTGTCACAATTATCCACAAACAGACCCTATGGATGTTGAAAATTTCGGCGTTTTTCTGTGCGATTTTTTACCCCCGCCCACTTGCGGCGGGGGCTTTTTTCGTGGTATGATTCATTTTGTAATAGTTTATCGCTTTTTAACTGTGAGGAACAGGAATGTTTAATAAAAAGAACCCCATGCGGTATTTCTCCGGCAGCACCTTTGCGCGGCTGCCGCTGTATAAGCTGGCCGCGGGCGGCACGGCGGTGGTGCTGACCGCCAGCATCGGCCTGGGCGCGTTTGCGGCCAGCGTCGGTCCGCTCTCCGCGCCCGAGCCCAGCCCCACACCCATCGTGACGGCCACCCCCGAGACGGCGGCCACGCCGACCCCTTCCCCGACGCCAAGCCCCACGCCGGAGCCGGACAAGCCGCTGACGATGGAGGCCAGCGTCATCCAGCAGGACGTCGGTGTGACGCTCTATGTCGAGAACGCCCCCGAGTCCAGCCCCACGCCCGATGCGTCCGCCTCGCCGTCCCCGACGCCGTCCAAAAGCGCGAAGGAGGATGACGCCGAGAACGAAAAGACCCCGCTGCTGGGCGTGGCGGCAACCATCACGCTGACCGACGCCAAGGGCAATGCCACGGATTACGAGCTGGATACCGAGACCGGCACCGCGCTGGCCGAGGACGTGACCCCCGGCGACTACACGCTGGCGGTCCAGCCCATCGAGGGCTACACGCAGCCCGAGACCCAGACCGTGACGGTCAAAGAAAAGGTCGTCTACAAGGCGGACGTCAAGGCCGTTAAAGAGAAGATCGTCCAGGCAAGCCAGGTCAACGAGAGTGCCGAGGACTCCGGCGTCAGCAACGCGGGCTCGGCCCCCATCGTCAACGAGGTCACCGACACCGTGACCTACGCCGACAGCGCTAAGACCGAGACCGGCAGCAGGACGAGCTACACAGCCAAGCTGAGCAGCAGCGGACATCTGCTGCTGGCCGACGGCACCGAGACGCCCTACCTGCCCGTTTATCAGGACGGCACGAAGGACCTGATCGGCGCAATGCGCGATACGAGCTACGCCGCCAACACGGCCACAGCGGCCTGGCTGCCCGGCGCGGCGGATTCCGTCACGCTGCTGGGTGCGGCCAACACCCGCATGGCGTGGGTACACCGCGCGGACGAGCCGGTGACCGTACAGGAGGACACCGACGGGGCCGCCCCGGCTGCCGAGGAGACCCCTGCCCCGGCGGACCCCACGCCGGAACCGACCCCCGAGAGCACGCCCGAGCCGACCCCCGCCCCCACCGAGGTCCCGACGGAGACACCCGCCGAAACGCAAACGCCTGCCCCGACAGCAGCCCCTACGGAAGCCCCGACAGCGGCTCCGACGCAAGCACCCACCCCGGTGCCCGACCCGACGGCGGGCTGGCCGGATAACATTGCGGTGCAGGAGCTGGCCAACTACGGCTTTGCCGTGACCAGCGCGACCACCACGATATACGAGTACACCGGCTGGCAGGATATTGACGGCGCAACGTATTATTACGACCCGTCCACCCACCAGCCCGTCACGGGCCAGCAGGTCATTCAGGGCAATGTCTACACCTTTGCGGCGGACGGCGCACTGAACCGCACGGCCCGCGGCATTGATGTCTCGAAGTTCCAGGGCAGCATTGACTGGAACGCCGTCAAGGCGGACGGCATCACGTTTGCCATCATCCGCTGCGGCTACCGCGGCTACGGCAGCGGTGCGCTGGTCGAGGATTCTACATATCGTCGAAACATTCAGGGCGCGATCAACGCGGGCCTGCGCGTCGGCGTTTACTTCTACAGCCAGGCCATCAACGAGGCCGAGGCCGTCGAGGAGGCCAGCATGGTGCTGAGCCTGGTCAGCGGCTACAGCCTGCCGCTGGGCGTCTACTACGACACCGAGAGTGTCGGCGGCGGGCGCGCCAACGCCCTGAGCGCCGCCGAGCGCACGGCCTGCGCCGTCGCCTTCTGCGAGACGATCCGCAGCGCGGGGTACAGCGCGGGCGTTTACTCCTATGCCAGCTGGTTCTATAACGCGCTGAACTTTGCGAACATCAGCAAGTACAACATCTGGATCGCCCAGTACCGCGATACGCTGAGCTTCAGCTACAAGCACAATATATGGCAGTACACAGGCTCCGGCAGCGTCAAGGGGATCTCGAAGCCGGTGGATATGAATATTGGGTAAAATAAAAGCACCTGCGTTTTCGGACGCAGGTGTTTTTGCGTTATGGAAGCCTTCTCCCTCGGGAGAAGGTGGCCGAGGCTCCGACCGAGGCCGGATGAGGGCAAAGCCCGCCATAGCGGCCAGTGAACGGGCTGCAGCGGCAAGGTCTGCCCTCATCAGTCAGCGGACGGGGCCGCTGACAGCTTCCCCCAAGGGGAAGCCTTATTTGTTTGTGTAGCAGCTCATCTTCGCGCTGCTTCCGCCCCTGACCTGCCCATTGCCGTGCACAATATATTTATACGTACACAGCTCGGCCAGCCCCATGGGGCCGCGGGCGTGGAGCTTCTGGGTGCTGATGCCCATCTCGCAGCCAAGGCCGAACTCGCCGCCGTCGGTAAAGCGGGTGCTGGCGTTCACGTAGACCGCCGCGCTGTCCACGCAGGTCGTGAACCGCTGTGCCGCCGCGGCGTCCGCCGTGACGATGGCCTCGCTGTGGTGGGTCGAATGCTTCGCAATGTGGGCGATGGCCGCATCGACGTCATCCACAACAGCCACGCTCAGCTTATAATCCAGATACTCGGTGTCAAAGTCCTGCGGCGCGGCGGGCACACCGTCGATGATGGCCGCGGCGCGCGCGTCCAGATGCAGCTCCACCGGGGTGACGCCGGCAGCGGCGCGGGCATCGACAAGGCGGGCCTTCAGCATCGGCAAAAACTGCGCTGCCACGTCCCTGTGAACCAGCAGCGCCTCCTCGGCGTTGCAGACGCTGGGGCGGCTCGTCTTGGCGTTTTCCACAATATCCACAGCCATCTCCAGATCGGCGGCCTTGTCCACGTAGACATGGCAGATGCCGGTGCCGGTCTGGATGCAGGGCACGGTTGCGTTCTCGACGCAGGCGCGGATCAGCCCGGCCCCGCCGCGGGGGATCAGCAGATCGACCAGCCCGTCCGCGGTCATCAGCTCGTTGGCGCTGGCGTGGGAGGTGTCCTCGATGAGGCTCACCGCGCACTCCGGCAGGCGCACCCTGCGCAGACCGGCGCGCAGAGCCTCCACGATGGCGTGGCAGCTGGCCCAGGCGTCGCGCCCGCAGCGCAGGATGCACGCACTGCCCGCCTTGATGGCCAGCGCGGCAGCGTCGCTCGTGACGTTGGGGCGGCTCTCATAGATGATGGCGATGACACCCATCGGCACGGCGGTTTTTTCTATTAAAAGGCCGTTCGGGCGCACAATTTTGCGCAGCACTGCGCCCACCGGGTCGGGCAGGGCCGCGACCTCGCGCATACCCTTGGCCATGTCGGTCAGGCGGCCCGGCGTCAGCGCCAGACGGTCCAGCATCACGTCGCTGACCCGCCCGCGGGCGTTCTCGACGTCCTGCTTATTGGCGTCCAGAATTTTATCCTGCGCGGCGATGAGCGCAACGGCCATCGCCTCCAGCGCGGCGTTCTTCGTGTCGGCGTCGGCCAGCGCCAGCGGCAGCTTTGCGCCCTGCGCGGCATGCAAAATTTCCTGCGTAGTCATGGGGTCAGACCTCCCTTATGCCTTGCGGCCCACGAACCGAGTGCCGACGGGCTTGCCCTCGACAATGTCGTACAGCACCTCGGCGTGGGCACCGTTGGTAATGATCATGTCCACACCGGCTTCGGTGGCACGCTTGGCGGCGGTGACCTTCGTCAGCATGCCGCCGGTGCCCAGGGCCGAGCCCGCGCCGCCCGCCAGCATCTCAATTTCCGGCGTGATCTCCTCGACCACCGGGATGAGCTTTGCGTCCGGGTGGGTGTGCGGATCGGCGGTGTACAGGCCGTCGATGTCGGACATCAGCACGACCAGATCGGCGTGGATGCACTTGGCCACCAGCGCGGCCAGCGTGTCGTTGTCGCCCAAAGAGTATTCCTCGCAGGCGACGGGGTCATTCTCGTTGATGATGGGGATAGCGTGCAGCTGCAAAAGACGCTCCAGCGTGTTTTGCAGGTTGTGCAGACGGTTTTCGTGGTCAAAATCCTCCCACGTCAGCAGCATCTGGGCCACGGTATGGTTGTATTGGCCGAACAGCCGGTCATAGGTATACATCAGCTCGCACTGGCCCACCGCGGCGGCAGCCTGCTTGGTGACAAGGTCGCCGGGCTTTTCAATTTGCAGCTTGCCTGCGCCGAGGCCCGTGGCCGCCGACGATACGACGATGAGCTGATGTCCGGCATTCTGAATATCGCTCCACACCTTGACCAGATCCTCGGTGTGGCGGATGTTGAGCAGCCCGCCGGGATGTGCCAGCGTGCTGGTGCCTACTTTAACGACGATACGCATAAAATTTCTCTTTCTATTCCTGTTTGGCAACCGCTTTGTAGGGGCGAGCATTGCTCGCCCGTCAGGCGTCTGCCGCGCGGGGTATTTTCCTGGAAAAGCACTTTTTTCCGTCAGGTCTGCGGGCGAGCAATGCTCGCCCCTACATTCTCGGAAGGGGTCACTTCT
>OLRO01001577.1_pt1 | contig 12579 bp, 6 predicted proteins | sample 1673131 | NCBI WGS metagenome assembly OLRO01 (sample SAMEA3136757, study PRJEB25190) | human gut metagenome | biome: human gut; feature: human-associated habitat; material: faeces | place: Austria | collected 2013 | reverse complement strand
CTAAGGAGAAGCTTGCAAAGTATGGTCAGGAACATGTTCTGAAGTATTACGGGGAGCTCAACGAGGAAGAGAAGCAGGGGATTCTGGATCAGATCGAAACTACGGATATGAGCATTCTGGAAGCTTGCAAGCATAAAGAAGATCTGGCAAAAAAAGGAGTGATCACACCGTTGGCTGCCATGCAGTTAGACGAAATCGAAGCAAACAGGGAGGAATTTACCGCAACCGGTATCGAAGCGATCCGACAGGGCAAGGTAGCAGCGGTCCTTCTGGCCGGTGGTATGGGCACCAGACTGGGATCTGACAATCCCAAGGGAATGTACAATGTGGGACTGACTCATGAACTGTATATTTTTGAATGCCTGATCAATAATCTGATGGAAGTCGTACATCAGGCAGACAGTTGGATCCATCTGTTCGTAATGACCAGTGATAAGAACAACGATGCGACCATAGCCTTTTTAAAGGAGCATGATTTCTTCGGATATAATGCGGAATATGTGCATTTCTTTAAACAGGAGATGGCTGCGGCTACCGATTATGAAGGTAAGATCTATCTGGAGGAAAAGGGCAAGCTGTCCACTTCCCCCAATGGTAACGGCGGCTGGTTCATTTCCATGAAAAACAATGGCATGCTGGACATTGTACACAGAGAAGGCATTGAGTGGATCAATGTATTTGCCGTGGATAATGTATTGCAGCGAATCGCAGATCCCTGCTTCATCGGAGCTACTATTCAGAAAAATTGTGTGGTAGGCTCCAAGGTGGTCCGCAAGAATGCACCGGATGAGAAGGTAGGCGTTATGTGCTTAGAGGATGGCAGACCTTCTATCGTAGAATATTATGAACTGACCGATGAACTGATGAATGCTAAGGATGAGAAGGGAGAACCCGCGTATAATTATGGTGTGATCCTGAATTATCTGTTCAAGGTACAGGATCTGGAAAAGATCATGGCAGAGAAGATGCCCCTGCATATCGTAGAGAAGAAGATCCCGTATCTGGATGAGAACGGAGAACCGGTGAAGCCGGAGGCTCCCAACGGCTACAAATTCGAGAGTCTGGTGCTGGATATGATCCATCAGATGGACAGCTGTCTGCCCTTCGAAGTAGTCAGAAGAAAAGAATTTGCGCCGATCAAGAACAAGATCGGTGTGGACTCTGTGGAAAGTGCCAGAGAACTGCTCACCGAGAATGGTGTGGTGCTGTAAACATTTCGACAGATTTTCACAACATAAGGTTATTGAGGAATCGATAGAATTACAGTAATCTGATACTGTAAGAAACGAAGAAAAAATTTCATCCGGCTCTGACAGATGAGAGATTGTGCAGCCGCCATAGTGAACAAATAGTATTGTCCTATGCACGGCGGATAGGAGAGAGTGTATGAGAATTTTGGTAACAGGTGGTGCCGGATTCATCGGCAGTCATACCGTAGTGGAATTACAGCAGGCAGGCTATGATGTAGTCGTATTGGATAATCTCTGCAATGCAAGTGAGAAAGTGATCCCCAGAGTAGAAGCCATCACAGGCAAGAAGGTTCCTTTCTATAAGGCAGACATTCTGGACCGTGAAGCTCTGGAAGAGATCTTCAGCAAGGAACAGATCGACGCAGTCATTCATTTTGCAGGACTGAAGGCAGTCGGTGAGTCCGTACAGAAGCCCTGGGAATATTATGAGAACAATATTGCCGGTACCCTGACCCTGGTAGATGTCATGAGAAAACATGGTGTGAAGAGCATTATCTTCTCTTCCAGCGCTACCGTATACGGCAACCCCGCATTTGTTCCCATTACGGAGGAATGCCCCAAGGGACAGTGCACCAACCCTTACGGCTGGACGAAATCTATGCTGGAGCAGATCCTGACGGATATCCAGAAGGCAGATCCCGAATGGAATGTGATCCTGCTTCGTTACTTCAACCCTATCGGAGCTCACAAGAGCGGTACCATTGGCGAGAATCCCAACGGTATCCCCAACAACCTGATGCCTTATATCACACAGGTAGCAGTCGGCAAGCTGAAAGAGCTGGGTGTCTTCGGTGATGATTACGATACCCCCGACGGAACCGGTGTACGTGACTACATCCATGTCGTTGATCTGGCAAAGGGCCACGTAAAGGCTCTGAAGAAGATTGAGGAGAATGCAGGACTGAAGATCTACAATCTGGGAACTGGTGTGGGCTACAGTGTTCTGGACATCGTGAAGAACTTCGAAGCAGCTACCGGCGTGAAGATTCCTTACGTGATCAAACCCCGCCGTGCAGGCGATATCGCCACCTGCTATTCCGATGCTTCTCTGGCAGAGAAGGAACTTGGCTGGAAGGCTGAGAATGGCATCAAAGAGATGTGCGAAGATTCCTGGAGATGGCAGAAGAACAATCCAAACGGATACGAAGAATAATCTATAGTTTAGTCAATGGAAAGTTAGCATAGCTACGAGCCATGCAGAAATAGAGTGGAACACGTCGATGGGAGCTTGCGCACAAGCGATGCTGTTTCGCTCTATTTTTGCATGGTTCGTAGCGTAGGGCTGTCATGCAAGGGAGCCTGCCGCAAACATCCTGTTCATTCCATCCTGTCTTTCAATGCTTTTCGAGAAAAAATCACCACCTTCCGACAATCATTCTTGGAAGGACATTCCATCTGACGTGGGCGTTTTGTGCTTTCTCATAATATCTGTACACTATAGGCATTTCTATTGCTTTGGTGCAAATCGCATCAAAATAGCAAAATCAGTACAAAAAAACTTCTAAATCAAACATTTTTTGTACTGATTTTATTATTTTTACCATTTTAGCGAAAATAAGCTCTTATAAAAGGCCAAAATCTCCTGCTTTTGTATTTTTTTAGCCCAAAATGGCATTTTCAATACAAACAGAACTTCCGGAGTGGTGGCAGCCCATACTACAGCTGGTTGTTGACATTTTCTTAAAAAGTGTTAGAAGGCAGGGGCAATGCGGACACGATGTCATCCGGAGATTTTAAGCTGTGGTATGGGATGCTTGAGTATACAGTGCAGGAGCAAATTTGAGTGTGAAAAATCTTCGCTTTACATTTAGAAACTTTTTACGTTGATAAGCTTATCATTAAGAGAAAAACTGTAAAGTGCATTATTTGCAGACGGAGGAAAATGTCTGTATGGTCCGGAATACCTGCTCTGCGGTATCCGCCATATTGGTCATGGCATTGTCGGTATGCATAGCCTCATCCAGGGATACCACGTTCCGCAGAATCGGGAAAAAGGCATCGATGCCCTCTGCGTTGCAGGCAACGGCCTCTTTGGCCACGCAGCCGGAAAAAGCAAGTACCGGTTTTTCATATTTTTTGGCAATCTTGGCAACACCGATGGGAGCTTTTCCCATAACCGTCTGACCGTCAAGGCGGCCTTCCCCGGTGATCACGACATCTGCATCCCGGATATATTTTTCCAGATGGGTTTCTTCCAGAATGATCTTAATACCGGATTCCAGTGTGGCATTGCAGAAGGTAAGAAAAGCAAATCCCATACCGCCGGCAGCACCGGCACCGGGATATTTGGCATCGGCATGAGGAAACTGTTCTCTGGCCAGAGCGGCATAATAAGCCAGCCATTTGTCCATCTGCAGGATCATAGTGGAAGTAGCGCCCTTTTGCGGTCCGTAGATGGCGGAACATCCCTGCTCTCCGCAGAGCGGGTTGGAGACATCGCAGGCTATGCGGAAAGTACATTCCTTGAGTTCGGGAAGCACATGATCCGTAGTGATGGATTCCAGATCCTCCAGTCCTTTGGCTCCGAAGCGGATCTGATTTCCGTTTTTATCCAGAAAGCCAAAGCCAAGTGCCTGCAGCATTCCGACACCGCCGTCATTGGTGGCACTGCCACCGATACCGACAATAAAATGCCGGCAGCCGTTCTGGATTGCATCTTTGATGACTTCGCCTACACCGTAAGTGGTGGTGTTCAGAGGATTCTTTTCCTCTCCGCTGACCTGGGTAATCCCGGCGGCACCGGACATTTCAATGATTGCGGTATGGGTCTCGTCGACGATGCCGTAAGGACAGACAACGGGGTGACCGGAAGGGCCTGTGACCTGCACCTGTGTCATACGGCCGTCACAGCCGTTTACCAGAGCATCGACGGTGCCCTCCCCGCCGTCCGCCAGAGGACGGACGGTAATATGAGCATCTTTATAAACACGTTTGATCCCTGTGGCGGCGCTCAAACCCGCCTGCATGGAGGTCATACTTCCCTTGAAGGAATCGATAGCTATTACTACATTCATAAGGTTCCTTTCCGCTGCCGCCGGAATTCGGCCGACAACTGTCGTTTTCGTATAGATTTTCGGAAAATGGCATAATTTCTGAGGATATTATAGCAACACCGGAACAAAAGAGGAATGGTTCCCGGAGAAAAATAAAATTTAGCGTGGTACAGTGGCAAAAACATCTTATAAGATCATTGCATCTGAGAAAACAATCCAGTATAATGAAAGAAGTGCACATTTAGATGCACATTACGCATAAGAAGTGGAATAACAGGAGGACGAGCATGATTCAGTTAACACAGGGCGGCGCTTACCTGGTAAACGGTACGGACATCGTAGCGGATACCCCGGAAGCAGCCAGTCAGATACAGGCGAAGACCGGCATTACGATCTCCAAAGAAGAAGCAGCGAAAAACACCATGGCATATGGTATTCTGCAGGAGCATAATACCTCCGGCAATATGGACAAGCTGAAGATCCGTTTCGACAAGCTTACCAGCCATGATATTACCTTTGTAGGTATTATCCAGACCGCGAGAGCATCCGGACTGCAGAAGTTCCCCATGCCCTATGTACTGACCAACTGTCATAACTCTCTGTGTGCCGTAGGCGGCACCATCAATGAGGATGACCACATGTTTGGCCTGACCTGTGCGAAAAAGTACGGTGGTGTCTATGTACCCCCTCATCAGGCAGTTATTCATCAGTTTGCCAGAGAGATGCTGGCGGCAGGCGGCAAGATGATCCTCGGATCGGATTCCCACACGAGATACGGAGCGCTCGGTACCATGGCAGTCGGCGAGGGCGGTCCGGAGCTGGTAAAGCAGCTTCTCTCCAAGACATACGATATCGATATGCCGGGCGTAGTAGGCGTTTACCTGACGGGTACACCGCGCAAGGGCGTCGGACCGCAGGATATTGCACTGGCGATCATCGGCGAGGTGTTCGACCGCGGTTATGTGAAAAATAAGGTCATGGAGTTTGTCGGACCGGGCGTTTCCAACATGAGTGTGGACTATCGTATCGGTGTGGATGTCATGACAACCGAGACGACCTGCCTTTCCTCTATCTGGAGAACGGACGACGCGGTGAAGGAGTTCTATGAGATTCACGGCAGAGAGGGAGATTACAAGGAACTGAATCCGGCAGCAGTCGCTTACTATGACGGAATGATCGAGATCAATCTGGATGAGATCAAACCGATGATTGCGATGCCGTTCCACCCGAGCAACACCTACACGATCGAGGAGCTGAACGCAAACCTGATGGATATTCTGGATGACTGCGAGAAGCGGGCAGAGGTAAGCTTTGACGGTGCGGTCAAGCTCGACTTAAAGAGCAAGGTCAGAAACGGCAGACTGTATGTGGATCAGGGTATTATCGCAGGCTGCGCGGGCGGCGGTTTTGAGAATATCTGTGATGCGGCGGACATCTTAAAGGGTGCGTCGATCGGACCGGATGAGTTTACGCTCAGCGTTTATCCGGCAAGTACGCCGATTTATATGGAACTGGTGAAAAATGGAGCCGTTGCCACGCTCATGGAGACGGGCGCGATTGTGAAGACGGCATTCTGCGGACCGTGCTTTGGCGCAGGAGACACGCCGGCGAACAATGCATTTTCCATCCGCCACTCCACGAGAAACTTCCCGAACCGCGAGGGTTCCAAGGTGCAGAAGGGACAGGTCGCTTCCGTGGCGCTTATGGACGCGCGTTCTATCGCTGCGACGGCGGCAAACAAGGGATATTTGACGGCAGCTACGGACGTGGATGTAGATTTTTCCAAGCCGAAGTATCATTTTGACAGTGCGATCTATGCAAACCGTGTCTTCGACAGCAAGGGCGTGGCAGATCCGTCCGTGGAGATCCAGTTCGGACCGAATATCAAGGACTGGCCGGCGATGAGTGCGCTTCCGGAGAATATGGTATTAAAAGTAGTATCGGAGATTCATGATCCGGTAACGACGACAGATGAGCTGATTCCTTCCGGCGAGACCTCTTCTTTCCGCTCGAACCCGCTCGGACTGGCAGAGTTTGCACTTTCCAGAAAAGACCCGCAGTACGTGGGACGTGCAAAGGAGATCCAGAAGGCACAGAAAGCAGTCGAGGAGGGCACATGTCCGGTTGAGGCAGTCGAAGAACTGCGCCCGGTAATGGATGCGATCCGTGCGGCATTTCCGGAGAAAACGTTTGGCGAAGAGATGAAGCCGGGAACACTTGGCTTCGGAAGTACGATTTTCGCGGTGAAGCCGGGTGACGGTTCTGCGCGTGAGCAGGCAGCGTCCTGCCAGAAGGTGCTTGGCGGCTGGGCAAACATCGCCAATGAGTACGCGACAAAGCGTTACCGCTCGAACCTTATCAACTGGGGTATGCTTCCGTTTGTCATTCCGGAGGGAGCGCTTCCATTCCAGAATCTGGATTATCTGTTTTTGCCGGACATCCGCAAGGCAGTGGAAGAAAAGCAGAGCGAGATTACCGCATACGTGGTGAAGGGTTCTGAGTTAAAGGAATTTAAGCTGGGACTGGGTGCGATGACGGACGACGAGAGAGAGATTATCTTAAAAGGTTGTCTGATCAATTATTATCGCGGATAAGCCCGTTTGGTGGCAATAGGATCAGAGAGAACAGGCAGTGTCAGGGATTGCACTGCCTGTGTTTTTACAACAGAGTTTGTTACAACTAACAAAAAAGTATATTCTGTTGTAAATACAACAGACAAATTCCTGGTGCTATGGTAGGATTTGGAAGAAATAGAAAACACGGGGTTGTGTAACAATAGAACATAGAGGAAAACGACCGCGTGTGTGAAATAGAAAGGAGAAATGAATGATGATGAATCCAAGAAAAGTTGCAGTAATCGGATGTGGTTTTGTGGGGGCGTCCATCGCGTTTGCCCTCATGCAGAAAGGACTGTTTTCAGAGATGGTGCTCATAGATGCCAATCACGCAAAAGCGGAGGGGGAGGCGATGGATTTAAGCCACGGTCTTCCCTACACGGCGTCGATGGACATCTATGCCGGGGACTATAAGGATGTGGCAGACTGCGGTCTGATCATTATTACCGCGGGAGCGAATCAGAAACCGGGAGAGACGCGTCTGGACCTGATCGAGAAGAATGTCGGTATATTAAAATCGATCGTTCCGCAGATCACGGCGACGGCGTTCGAGGGAATTTTAATGATAGTTGCCAATCCAGTGGATGTGCTGACCTATGCGGCACAGCAGATATCCGGTTATCCGGTGGAGAGAGTCTTTGGCTCCGGTACGGTTCTGGATACGGCGAGACTCAAATATCAGGTTGGCAGACATCTGGATGTGGACAGCCGCAGCGTTCATGCCGTTATCATCGGTGAGCATGGCGACAGCGAACTTCCGGTATGGAGCGGGGCGAATGTGTCCGGAATCGATCTGAATCATTTCTGCGAACTGCGGGGACATTTCAACCACGAGGCATCCATGGAGCGCCTGTATGAGGAGGTGCGCGACAGCGCTTATGAGATCATAGAGCGCAAGGGTGCGACCTACTACGGCATTGCCATGGCGGTTGCGAGAATTGCAGAGAGCATTGTGAAGGATGAGCATGCCGTGCTTCCGGTGTCGGTGGAACTGCAGGGAGAGTACGGTCTGTCCGGTCTGGCACTCAGCATCCCGTCGGTGGTCGGCAAGAACGGAATCGAGAAGGTGCTTGAGATTCCGCTCAATGAGAAGGAGAAAAATGCACTTCTTGCGTCGGCAGACCAGCTGAAGGCAGTCATTGAAAAATTAACATTAAATTAGCGGCAAATAAAGAATAGCGATTGGAAAACCTCCCTGCATGGGGTATAATGTACGCATAGGCAAAAGTGAGCATGCATCGAAACGGATGCAGATGCTTGCAGCGGCAGCCGGATCCGATGCATGTGAACGCGTCAGCGGGTCCGGAAAACCGTAGGTTTTTCGGACCTTTTGCCGTAGGCGTGAAAAGCTGACCGGACGTGCACTGCGAGAGCAGAAGCGGCAGACAACAGAGGAACAGCAAGGAGGTTTACTATGGACAGTGAGAGACGACAGACAGACAATACTTCCGGCGACAGAAATGGCGGATGGAATTTAAAGCAATATGTAGTAATCGCGTTGGTAGTGTTTATTACGTTTTGCTGTTGCATACTGTTTTTCTTTATGATATATCGTTACAACGGGTTTGCGGATTTCTGGAAAAAGCTGACCACAATTCTTCAGCCTATTATTATGGGGCTGGTGCTTGCATATCTGCTCAATCCGGTAATGAAGTTTCTGGAACGTCATCTGATGAAGCTGTTGGAACCGCGGATGAAGAGCAAAACAAAAGCAAAAAAAATGTCGCGCGGCGTTGCGATCGCGGGGGCGTGGGTGTTCTTAGGGGGAATCGTTGTACTGCTTATCGCGGCGATTGTTCCTTCTATCATACAGAGTATACAGGGGATCGCCACGGGGCTTCCGAGCGAGGTCAAGAATATCATGGACTGGTCGGATGAATTCTTCAAGGGAGATTCGGAGATTGTAGGTGTTATAAACGATGTGCTGCAAAAAGCAAGCGATGCCGTACAGAAGTTTCTTGAAAATGATCTGCTGGCGCAGGTTCAGGTTTATCTGACGTCGATCGCAAGCGGTGTGATCTATACTTTAAAGTTTCTGCTGAATCTGGTGGTCGGCATCATTGTGTCCATTTATGTGCTGGCGAGCCAGGAGACGTTTGCAGGACAGGCGAAGAAAATCATTTACGCCATGTTCAAGCCGGTACGTGCGAACGTGATCGTTGAGACGGTGCGCAAGAGCAACGAAATCTTTGGCGGATTTATTTCCGGAAAACTTCTGGATTCAGCGATTATCGGTATTCTTGCCTATGTGGTGCTCACTATTATGAGAATGCCGGATACGATCCTGCTTGCAGTGATCATCGGCGTGACCAACATTATTCCGTTTTTCGGACCGTTTATCGGAGCAATTCCGTCATTCCTTATCGTTGTATTGCAGAATCCGCTGCAGGGAGTGTACTTTCTCATTTTCATCTTTATTCTCCAGCAGATCGACGGCAATATTATCGGACCGAAGATCCTCGGCGATTCTACCGGCCTTAGTTCCTTCTGGGTGGTATTTGCCATTCTGGTATTTGGCGGGCTGTGGGGATTTCCGGGCATGCTGCTCGGCGTGCCGCTCATGGCAGTAATCTACTATGTGGCGCAGAAGCTGGTATCTTATTTTCTGCGAAAGCGGGGTCTGGTGGACGATACGGGAAGCTACATTCATCTGATGCGCATTGACAAGAGGACAAACGAGCTTGTCTATGAGGAAAAAACGGAGAAAGGCACCGAGGAAAAAATCGAAGAATCACCTGAAAAATAATATGCTGCCCTCATATAGGACAATGAAATATAAAAGTCCTATATGGGGGTATTTTCATGTCTGGAAAAAGTAAGATAATTCCAATAAAAAAAGACAGGCAGCACACCACTGCGTGACAGCCTTTTCGGACGAATATTTTTGACATCTATTAGTGCGTATGATAAACTAAAAGGTAATAAAAAGAGTGAAAATCGCACAGTTTGAGGTGGCACAAATTGGATAAATACGAATATAAATTAAAGCTGGATCAGATGAAGTCCTTTACCGCAGAGAATAATTACAAAGCCGCTGCGGAGATTGCGGACACGATCAACTGGCATAAAATAAAAAACGTCAACGCACTGATTAAGGCGGGAGAAATCTACGAGAATGTGGGAAGATATGAGGAGAGCAGGGACATTCTGCTCATGGCGTATGACAGATCCCCGATTGGACGAATGATTATCTACCGGCTTGCGGAGGTTGCCATCAAGATGGGGAACTGCGAGGAAGCGAGAGACTACTATCAGGAATTCGTGGGGATCGCCCCGCACGACAATCTCAAATACGTTCTGCGCTACGAGATCAGTAAGGCGGAGGGCGCCGATCTGCAGACGCTGATCGGAATACTGGAAGAATTAAAAGAGCAGGAATATTCCGAGGAGTGGGCGTTTGAACTGGCATGCCTTTACCATAAGGCGGGGATGAGCGAAAAATGCATCGACGCCTGCGATGAGCTGATTCTCTGGTTCGGAGACGGACCTTATGTGGAGCGGGCGCTGGAGCTTAAGATGCTCTATCAGCCGCTGACCAGACAGCAGGAGGAAAAGTACCGGCAGTTCCGCCTCAAAAAAGAGGGCGTTGTGGAAGTGCGGCCGGAGGACGACCTTGAGTCCGGCGAGATTGTGAGCGAACCGGTGCAGATACCGAAGGTAAAGCTTTCACCGGAGCGTTTTAATACACAGAATCTGCAGGATGAACTTCGCAAGAATATGGTGCAGATCATGGAAGCGACCGACAAGGAAAAGGTCGAGGACAGCATGGATACGATCAAGAAGCTCGTGGAGGAGATTCCGTATCTTCAGATTCCCAAGGAGGAACCGCTGCCGCAGGATACGATCGAGATGCCCCATATCGAGACGGATGCAGAGATTGACAATTCGCTCAAGAGCAATTTTAAAGAGCTTCTTGCAGAGGATTATGACGGACAGATCAGCATGTATGTTCCGGATAAGGGTGCTACAGAGCCGCAGGTAACGGGACAGATGAGTATTGATGAGGTGCTTGCAGACTGGGAGAAGACCAAGCGTGCGGCAGAGACGGCGCTTGAGGAGGCGAAGCAGCGCAAGCTGGAATCCGCGAAGGCGCGTGCACTGCAGGAGGCAGGCGATATCATGGAGCGTCTGGTGGATGTGATTCCGAAGCTTGACTCCGGACTGACACCGAAGGATCTGCTGGATGAAGAGTATCTGGGCGGCCAGCCGATTGCTGACGATAAGGCGGCTGAGATGGTGGCGAACATGAACCAGATCTTACAGCAGGAGATCGACCGCTTATCCTCCGAGAATGCGAGAATGGATGAACAGCTTGCGGCGGCAAGTGCGGCGGAGGCAGCAGGTGTGGCGGAGCCGCAGGAAGCGTTGCAGCCGGAGGAGGCAGATTTCTGGGGGAACGGCATCACAGAGCTGACACAGAGCCCGTATGAGATAGAACCAGATGCGGAGCAGCTTGCGGCGGAGGCTGCATATGAACCGCAGACAGATGCGGTATACGGAGCAGAGACAGAGCCGGTATACGCACCGGAGGCAGAGGCGGTATATGAGCCGCAGACAGGGGCGGTATATGAACCGCAGACAGATGCGGTGGTAAGTGAGACGGAACAGGCAGATGCGGCAGGAATCTATGGAGGAATCGCGGAACCGGAGATTCCGGGCAGCTATACCGAAGAGACAGACCCGGATACGTTTACCCTGGGGGCCGATGTCCAGGCGCTTCTGGCAGAGGAAGCGGTGGCAAAAGACACGGCGCAGCCACAGGCGGCGGAAGAACCGGAGGATACAGACGATGCTGCCGGGATGGAAGAGCCGGATACGGCAGCACTGGGAGCCGACATCCAGGCATTGATGGAAGAGCAGAAGATACAGCCGGAGGACGAGGAACTTCCGAAGGCGGAGAAGTCCGGCGGAAAGCTGGCAGGCGGGGGACACCCGAAGAGCGGAGCTTCAAAAGCGAAAGCGGCAGACGACGTGCTTCCGAAGATCGAGGAGCCGGAGGAGGAAGGACATCAGGCAATTATCCGGCTTTCCAAAGAGCAGCGGGAGATTTTTACATATTTTGTGCCGATTAAGGGAATGGAACAGCAGCTGTGCCAGGCGCTTACGGGAGCAGCGGCAAGACTTTCGTCCGGTAAAACGGCTTCCACCGGGAATATGATTATTCAGGGCGGACAGGGAAGCGGCAAGACGGTGCTCGCGACCAGCATGATTAAGGCGCTCCAGAAGGAAGTGGGCAAGCCGAACGGAAAAATCGGCAAGATCGAAGCTTCCGTGCTGAATCAGAAAGATGTGGCGGCGCTCCTTAAAAAAGTGGCGGGCGGATGTCTGATTATCGAAAAGGCGGGAGCCATCTCAAGAGAGACGGCAGTCAAGCTTGGCACGCTGCTTGACAGTGACAACAGCGGACTGTTTGTGATTATGGAGGACACCAGAAGAGGAATCGAGAAGGCACTCAGCCGGGATGCGGGATTTGCAGCACGGTTTTCGGAGAAAATCAATATCCCGATCTTTACGAGCGACGAACTGGTGGCGTTTGCGAGATCCTATGCCAACGAACTGGGATACACCATCGATGAGATGGGAGTTCTGGCACTTTACAACAGCATCAGCAATATTCAAAAGCTGGATCAGGCGACAACCCTTACAGAGGTCAAGGATATTGTGGACGAGGCAATCGCCCATGCAGAACGGGGAGGACTTAAGAAGGCGTTCAGTATTATC
>OLRO01001572.1_pt1 | contig 12608 bp, 9 predicted proteins | sample 1673131 | NCBI WGS metagenome assembly OLRO01 (sample SAMEA3136757, study PRJEB25190) | human gut metagenome | biome: human gut; feature: human-associated habitat; material: faeces | place: Austria | collected 2013 | reverse complement strand
CTCCCTTGCAGGCTTCTCTGATAGATTGCAAGACCCTGCTGGGTATGCCGGCTGTAAATGTGTCGTTCGTACTTCCGCTAATTTGTTTTCTGGTCATTATTGTCTATGGCCACCGGATGCGCCGGGAAAAATAAGAGTAAACAACCCCATCTTCCAAATTTTAACGGAAAATGGTTTTGTTCTATTTACAAACTTGTTGTAATGTTCAATTAAGTTCTTATCTTTGCAGATATTTCACCAACCTATGATGAATGAACTTAAAGACTAACTTACTATTCATTGCATTGTTGCTGCTTTCCATCGTAGTGCAATGTGTTTTTGGCAATTTTCCATTTGCCTTTTTCGCTTTTCCGTTGGATGTTCTCCTAGCCTTGCTTTGGATAGGAGGAATGGTATATATGTATAAGGAGAAGCGTTCTTCCCAAACCGTCAGGCTATGGCTTTCTCCTCAATGTACTTACTGGACATTAGGCTGGTTCCTGGCCGGTTGTTTGGTTATCGGTTTGTTTCCTCAGCTTTCAGCCCAGGAAACTGCGGAGAAATCGGGTATCTTTTCCCGCCTGGGATGCTACAATTTCATGTCTTCCTGGATTTTTGTGACAGGTCTGTTCGTTTTGCTCACCCATTTGGGGATGATTACCTTGAAGAGAGGATTTCTTCCGGGGCGTAACCGGTGGCGTTTTGTACTCAACCATGCCGGATTGTGGCTGGCCCTTTTTGCCGGAGTGATAGGAAGCGCCGAAGAACAGACGCTGCGTATCCCGGTGTTTCGGGATTCCCCTAGCAATGAGGCCTATTCGGAACAAGGAACCAAGGTTTATCTGCCAAAAGCATTACAGCTTACTGATTTCACCGTGGAGCATTATCCCAATGGAAGTCCGCGTCGTTTTTTTGCAGAGGTTTCGATAGACGGACAGCCCGTTCATCTGGAGGTAAATCATCCTTATGCGGCAAACTGGGCCGAAGATTATTATCTGACGTCTTATGATGTGCAGTCACCGCAACCTCGGTATTGTGTGGTCCAGATTGTGCGTGAGCCCTTGAAACACCTCATGTGGCTGGGCATCGTGATGATGTTGTGCGGAAGTGTCCTACTGTTTCTGGCTGGGCCCGACAGGCGGAGAATGACTTCATATTAAGAAATATTGATGACTAGACTTTATTAAAACGAATACTTTGCATACATGATTACGTGGAATAATTTTCATTGGTTTGCCCTTTCGGCCATAGCCTTATGGGGTAGCGGGGCAGGTGTTGCGTTGTTTTCCAGAGAGCGTAACCGGTGGGCCATCCTGCTGACATTGTCGGGCATCCTGGTCTTTGGGGTGTTTATTGCCGGTTTCTGGATATACTTGCAGCGTCCTCCTTTGCGCACCATGGGTGAGACCCGGTTGTGGTATTCCTTTTTTATGGGAGTTTCCGGACTGCTGACCTATATCCGCTGGAAATATCCTTGGATATTGTCCTTTTCTACGGTGGTAGGTGCGGTATTTGCTCTTATCAATATCCTGAAACCCGAAATTCACGACCACTCTCTCATGCCTGCCTTGCAGAGTCCGTGGTTCATTCCCCATGTCACAATTTACATGTTTTCTTACTCTGTGCTGGGATGCGCCTTTATCTTGTCGTGCATGGGACTCTTTAAGCATCGTGCGAACTATCTTGAAGCAGCTGACAAACTGGTTTATGCAGGATTGGCTTTTCTTACCGTCGGCATGCTTACAGGGGCTATCTGGGCCAAGGCAGCCTGGGGACATTATTGGAGCTGGGATCCGAAAGAGACCTGGGCCGCAGTGACGTGGACAGGCTATTTGTTGTATGTACACCTCCGACTGTTCCGTCGGAATGCTTCCCGTACGCTGTACTGGATATTAATTGTTTCTTTTCTGTCGCTTCAGATGTGCTGGTATGGAGTAAACTACCTTCCAGCGGCCCGGCAAAGTGTACATCTGTATTCTCGTTCATAGTGTTATTTTTATATATACTGTTTGTTTAATTTTAAATTCATTCTTTTATGAAAAAAAGTTCGAAGATTATTCTTTCCGTGCTGGTGGTGGCCATCGTGCTTTGTGTGGTCTACCGGTTGGTGAATAAAGCACCTTCAGCCAGTTTGGAAAGTAATGCGCAAATGGAAGAAATCATTGAAAGCAGCGGTTGTATGGCTTGCCATTCAGCCGATCCGAAGTTGCCTTTCTATGCTGAATTTCCGGTAGCAGGCAAATTGGTGAAAGAAGATGTGCGTTTGGGCTATCGTTCTTTCGACATGACTCCGATGGTAGAGGCATTGAAGAAGGGCGAAAAGATCAATGAAGTGGACTTGGCCAAAGTGGAGAAAGTGATTGCCGATGGTACGATGCCGTTGGCTAAGTATTACCTCGTTCACTGGGGTTCTTCATTGACCGATACCGAAACACAGATGGCGCTTGCGTGGGTCAAATCTCAACGTGAAACTTTCTACCCCAATCCGTTGGCTGACAAGCAATGGACGAATGAGGCAATTCGTCCGGTGCAGGATTCCGTGCCGGTGGATATGCGTAAGGTGATATTGGGTAACCTGCTGTTCCACGACGTACGTTTGTCGGCCGACAATACCGTGTCATGCTCCTCTTGTCACGGATTGAATACGGGTGGAGTAGACAACAAGCCGTTTTCGGAAGGTGTAGGCGGACAGCATGGAGGTGTGAACGCACCGACGGTCTTCAATGCGTTGTATAATTTTGTGCAGTTCTGGGACGGACGTGCCGCTACATTGGCCGACCAGGCAGCCGGACCTCCTTTGAACCCGGTAGAAATGGCTTGCAAGTCGTTTGATGAAATCTGTGATAAGCTTAAAGCAGATGCGGCATTCAGCAAGGCATTTACGGAAGTATATCCCGACGGCATTAACGAAGCCAACATCACGAATGCCATTCAGGAGTTTGAAAAAACTCTGCTCACGCCGAATTCGCGTTTCGACAAATACCTGAAAGGGGATATGGCAGCGTTGACAACCGAAGAACTGGCCGGATATGATTTGTTCAAGAAATACAATTGCGCCACTTGCCATGTAGGCGAGAACATGGGCGGACAGTCGTACGAACTGATGGGTATCAAGCAGGACTATTTTGCCGACCGTGGTACGGAACTGACCGTGGAAGACAACGGTCGTTTCAAGGAAACAAAGAACGAAAGAGACCGTCACCGCTTCAAAGTGCCCGGCTTACGCAATGTGGCACTGACTGCGCCTTATTTCCATGACGCCACTCAGGCTACACTGGAAGATGCTGTCAGAGCCATGGGAAAATATGAAGTCGGTGTAGATTTGTCGCAGCAGGAAGTGAAGCAGATTGTTGCTTTCTTGCAGACGCTGACGGGTGAGTATCAAGGTAAATTGTTGACGAATGTGAATTTGCAGAAATAAATAAGAGTATACCTATTATTTATAATAAGAACCGTTTCAGTCATTCAAGCTGGAACGGTTTTTTTATTTATTTTTTCCGCTTTTGTTTGGTTTATAAAATAAACTTATTTATATTTGCAGTGAAAGCAAGAGAGAAGCGCGCCTCCTTGCTTTTATTTATCAATTTATGGTTTATAATATAAACTGTTTTGTTTAATCAAAAGGAGGAATGATGGAAACGATTAAAAAATGGGGGCGGTGTTGTCGCCGGTGGCCTGCACATTTAAAGCTAAAAATTATGCGATATGTGGTGATGAATCTTTTCCTGGCAGTGTTGAATTATGCAACCTCCCCGCACTGCTGGTGGGTAGGATGGGTGGCCTTGGGCTGGGGCCTGAGTCTTTCCATGGAAATCATTTCATGGTATTACACGGATAAGGAGGAAAAATAATGAAACGTTTGTGGAGTTTATGCTTGTTATTGAGAAGTTTTGTCACTGGTATGGTGGCCCGAGAATTTAAGTGAAAATTTGGTTTATTTGATAAACTACATTATTTTTGAAAAACTAAAAACAAATGAGTGCCTTATGGAAGAAAAGAGATTATCAGAACGGGAAAGTCTGGAACTGATTTCACAGATGATTCATTCCACACGGAAAAATCTGGAAGTGGGCAGTGGCAACCAGTTTCTTTACTGGGGCTATTTTACTACCGCCCTTTCAGTATTGTTGTTTTTGTTGGTGTACTACACGGGTGATTCCCGCTGGAATTTTGGTTGGTTCACTATGTTTTTGTTCTGGGGCTTCATGCTTTGGGAACAGCGTCGGCAGGTCGCGGAGGTGATTACTTATACAGACCGTGCCATTACGCAGGTCTGGAAAGTGATAGGAAGTCTGTTTGTGCTGACGGTGCTTATCATGTGCTTGCTGACCTTTTATTATGGAAGAGTGGATTTTTCACTGATGCTTCCTCTTTCCTTGCTTTATTGCGGCATCGGTGTTTCCATTACCGGTGTGGTTATCCGCAGCCGTCTGGTGACGTGGTGTCCGCTGGTGGCTTTCTGCTTTGCCATCTATATGCTGATGGCCTACACCATCCACCAGTCTTCCACGGTCGACTGGAATCTGTATTTCGGATTGTCGTTTCTGGTGATGATGGTTTTGCCCGGCCATTATTTGAACCGTAAAGCCCGTCAGGTATGTTGAAGGAATTAAATCCGTTGCTCCATTCCCAGTTGCGGCTGGCGGTGATGTCCATTCTTTTGTCGGTGGAGGAAGCCGAGTTCGTATACCTGAAAGAGCAGACCCAGGCAACGGCGGGTAATCTCAGTGTTCAGCTCGACAAACTGAATGAGGCCGGCTACATCGAGATTGAGAAGAGTTTTGCGGGCAAGAAACCTCGTACCGTTTGCCGGATGACCGCAAAAGGCAGGGAGGCCATGGCAGAATATGTGGAAGCACTGAGAGGATATTTCCCTGGATTTTGAGGATTTTTGAATACATTGGAGGAGATATGAGTCCTCGTGAAAAACGCAAGTACGTTTGCTCGAAAACGCACTTGCGTTTTGTTTTAAATGCACTTGCGTTTTAAGTAAAACGTACTTGCGTTTTTGGGTCTTGAAAAGCCCTTTTTTATGTTTTATAGCCTGAATGTATCATGGGATAAAGAAAATGTTACACGTGTGAGTTGGATGTAACATGTAATATGCGTGTTTGTAATATGGTATAATTCCTTTCATTTATTAAGAACTACATTTGTGGCGTGTTAAATGATTTGTAATTGTGTAATCTTAAATGAAAATGCATATGGACACTACAATGGATGATGGAGGATGATACCTTGAAGTATACTGACGGGGAAGTAAAGTGTATAGCTGGATATTTTCCCTATTTTTAGTTGTTTTGCTGCTTCAGTCAATATAGAAGAAAGGGCTTATAAAATTGTTCTTATTTTCTATCGACTTCTTAAGAAAATTGTAATGAAACAAAATTCTTTGTTGAAAGTGAATTTTATGTTTATGTAAACATTAAAAAGAAAAATGAAGAGACATACTTGGTAAGAGAGAAATTTATTAACTATTAAACATACAACTATGATGAAAAACTTTTTTGGATTACGCCTTACATGGCTACTCATATTGTTTTGTATGATTCCTTTATGGGCTTTGTCCCAAAATATTACCGTAAAAGGAGTCGTTAAAGATGGAACTGGGGAGTCGGTTATTGGAGCGAGTGTGCTTCAGAAAGGTACAACTAATGGTACAATTACAGATTTTGAAGGGGGATTTACATTGAATGTACCTTCTAATTCGGTGATTGTGGTATCTTTTGTAGGATATAAAAGTCAGGAAATTTCGGTTGCTGGCAGAACAGATTTGACTGTTACGTTGAAAGAAGACACGCAATTACTGGATGATGTCGTAGTAGTAGGATATGGTACTCAGAAAAGAAGATTTGACTTCAGCAATTGCCACTTTGAGCCCAAAGGAAGTTTTGAAGTCTCCGGGTGGAATTACAGATGCCTTGCAGGGTAGTACGGCAGGTGTGAATGTATCAGGTGGTAAGATTCGTATTCGTGGTACTTCTTCTATTACAGGTAGTACAGACCCGTTGTGGGTAGTAGATGGTATCATTGACGCCTCTGGTAACATTCCGAATGATAATGAAATTGAGTCTATTCAGGTGTTGAAGGATGCGGCTTCGTGTGCTATCTACGGTGTGCGTGGTGCAAATGGTGTAATTGTAGTCACTACGAAAAAGGGAGCTGAAGGAAAACCGAAAGTAAGTTTTAATGCATATGCCGGTTTTGGTTCAAATACAAGTAAGGTAGACATGTTGAATCCTTATGACTATGCCGTTTATGTAAATGAACTTTATTATAATTTCTCCGATGCGAATGCAATTGCCAATGGCACATGGAATAAAACAGTTCCGGCAGGTGTGGCAAATCCAAGTAGTCCGCTTGGTAGCACAGACTGGTGGGATGAATATTTTAGCAATACAAACTATCAGAAATATGACTTGTCAGTAAGTGGAGGTAGTAAATATGCCAGCTATCGTATTGGTGCCACACATGCAGACAATGATGATAAGATGCATACGGAAGATGTGAAAGTGGATAACATCTATGCCAATGTAGAAGGAACTGTAGGGCGTTTTACTTACGGTGGTCGTATATTTGCCAATTATAGCAGAACAAATGGATTTACGGGTGCCTCTTTGATGAATGCTTTACAGACTCCTTCCAACCTTCCAGTGTATAATGAGGATGGTAGTTTCTTCTTGACTGGTAACAATGGACGTGACGGAAATGACTTGGTCAACCAGATCTGGTTCTTAAGAAATGAAAAGCTTCGCAATCGATCCATCAGTGCATTGGGAAGTATTTTTGGAGAAATAAAGATTTTTGACTGGTTGAAATACCGTTTGACTTATACCTATTCATTTGCCAGAAACAATGATGCCACTCTCATTCCGGAACATGATCTTGGAACCGCTAATGGAAGACAGTCATATAATTCACAGAGTACAACAAAAGGAGGAAGCGGACATGAGATTATTGAAAACTTGTTGACTTTCGATAAGACCTTTAATGACGTACACACTTTGTCGGGAGTTTTAGGTGTGGTATCAGAAAAATTTGACGGATGGTCTACGGGTATTTCTGGTCGTAGCAATGAATATGCAGATTTTGGTCCGGAAAGTCGTTTCCCGGACAGTCAGAACATCACGAGTTCACAGTATAACGAAGCTTATTTTTCTTATCTGGCCAGAGTGATGTATTCATACAACAGCAAATATATGATTACCGCCAATTTCCGTGCAGATGAATCTTCTAAGTTCAAGAAAGGCAATCGTTGGGGATATTTCCCATCATTCTCTGTAGGTTGGAGAGTAAGCGAGGAATCTTGGATGAAAGATGCCACTTCCAGTTGGTTGAACAACTTGAAACTTCGTGCCACATTGGGTTGGATTGGTAGTGCCAATGCGGTTGGACGGTATGATTATCAGTCAGTAGTGGTAACCGACAACAGATATTATACTTTTGGTCCTAACCAGATTAATCCTGAGGGAACTGCTTCTAATGCATCTGCCCCATTGATTGAAAATTTTGCTAATCCAGATTTATCATGGGAAACAACCAGAGATGCAGGTGTAGGTTTTGACCTTGATATGTTTAATAATAAATTCAGCTTGGTATTCGATTATTATAATCGTAAGACAACCGATATGTTGCTTGCCGTACAGTTACCTAAATCAACAGGTAATATCAATACCATGTATTCTAATGTGGGTAGCATGAAGAACTGGGGTATCGAACTTTCAGCTACTTATCGTGAGCAGATTGGGGATGTGAAATTGACTATTTCTCCTAATTTCTCTCTTTATCGGAATGAAGTAACAAGTTTGGGTGACAATGCTTCACTTGCCGGTGGTGCTTGTAGTACGGGTAATGTGACAATGACGGTAGTTGGACAGCCGGTAGCTCAATTCTGGGGATATAAGACAGATGGTTTGTTCCGTACAGATGAAGAGGCCGCTAACTATGTAAATAGCAAGGGAGAACGTCTTCAACCTTCTGCTGCAGCTGGAGATTTGAAATACGTGGATTTGAATGGTGACGGACAAATTACAGATGACGATAAGACATTTATCGGTTCTTCTTTACCGAATTGCTCTTTTGGTTTGAATATTACGGCAGAATATAAAGGATTTGATTTTTCAATGTTGTGGCAAGGTGACTTTGGAAACCAGATTTATAATAACTGGAAGACAGAGTTGATGGGTGGTTATGCTGCAAAGAATCAGATGGCAGATATGAACAATCGTTTCCGTGCGGAAGATGTAACCTTTACAACTGCAGGTGGTGAGACTATTACATTGCCGGCCAATGTGAATACCGATGTTCCCCGTGCTGTACTGAATGACCCGAATGGTAATCATACTATGGCATCTGATTATTTTATTGAAAATGGTTCTTATTTCCGTTGCAATCGTATTACCTTGGGATATACTTTTGACAAAGCATTGATTTCAAAAGCACACATTGAATCTTTACGTTTGTATCTGGGTGTAAAGAATCCGTTCACTATTACAGGATATTCTATGTTTGACCCGCAAGTCCCCAATAATGGTTCTACTTTGAATCGTGGTGTAGATGGAGCATATTACTACTCTGGAGATACATATTGGGCAAATCGTGAGTTCTTTGCTGGTTTGCAGTTGACATTTTAAGTAATAATGAAATATTGGAATTTTATGAAACATATTAAAACATATATGGGTATTTGTTTGGGCTCTTTATTAATGACAATGAGTTCATGTGAGCCTGACATGGATTTTAATAATCCTTCAGCAGATAACGAAGCTACATATTATAATACGAAAGAACATTTGACTTATGCGGTAAATGGAGCGTATAACATTCTTCAAAGAGCTGGTGGATGGGCTCGTTGGATGCCATTCATGCTGAATGCACGTAGTGATGAATATGTGTTTACAAGTGGAGCGGCTGCTGGTGAACCTGAAACAGCGAGATTGTCTCAGTATAATGTGAACGCAGACTTGGGTAGTGTATCAACTTGTTATCAGGATTTGTATGTATTGCAGTATGCGGCTAATTTAGCGCTTGAAAAACTGGAAGCAAATCAGGATGGAGCTTTTGATTTGAACAATGAAGATGACAAGAAGTTATATAACCGGTTAAAAGGAGAGGCCATCTTTTTGCGTGGATTGAGCCGGTTCTATCTGGTGTATTTCTGGGGAGATGAAATTCCTGACCGTGATTATGTGACTACCGGTGAAGGGGATTATATGTTGGCTCCTGCTGAACCAGGTACTATTTATAAACGTATGATAAAAGACTTCCAGGATGCATCAGAGTTGCTTACCGACTGGTCATACGAAGGAACAGAGAATGAAGGTCGTGCCACCAAAGGTTCTGCACTTGCCTTTTTGGCAAAGACGTATATGGCTCGTCCGATATTGGATGGTACAGCAAAGGCGGGAGATGCAGAATGGGCCTTGGCTAAAGATGTGTTGTGGCAGATTATTAATTCCGGTAAATATTCATTGGTGGATAATTATCGTGACAATGCCACAGAAGATAATGAAAACAATTCAGAATCGTTGTTTGAGGTACAATTCTGTCAGAGTGTAGAAACAGACGGTTTTAACCCTGCAGCCAATGGTGACTTAAATGACTGGGTTGTAACCGGACAAAATACAATCCGTGAATTGGAAATGAGTGCACCTAACTCTACTGAGTCTGCCAGATGGTGGAATGGACAACCTTCTTTGGCCCTGTACAATGAGTTTGAACGTGATGAGAATGACAATATTATTGATCCTCGTGCTTATCTGGGTATGTATATTCCAGACGGTTGTAATTTCTTAGGAAAGTCTGGTAACTGGATTCCTTATGAGACTTTGTTCTCAGGCGATACATTTGATGAATGGAGAGGAAAATGGTTTGGCTGCCGTAAGTATAGTCTTGATCAGGTGAGAAGCAAGGAACAGAGCGGTATCAATGACCGTCTTATCCGTTATTCGGATATTCTGTTGATGTATGCAGAGTGCTGTCTGGAAGCTGACAACGATGAGGCAACAGCTAAAAAATACATTCAGATGGTGCGTGATCGTGCGAATAACAATACCGAAGCGTTCAATACGACTGAGGCTGATGCTGGTAAAGATTATTTGAAAGGTGGTACATTGCCTACTGTCGATGAACTGTTGCAGGATCATCCGGTTGTAGGTAGAGTGGTTGGAACAAATGGTAATGTCATTTGTGAAGGCATGGAATTGAATACCGTACGTCGAATTCTGAAACATGAGTATTCTGTAGAGTTGTATTGGGAAGGCTGGAGATTCTTCAACTTGATGAGATGGTACAATAATCCGAATGATCCGGATCAGAGTATCATGTTGAATAACTTGAAGAATAAAAATGCCCTTCAGGTTGAACAGACTAACTTGACCGGTACTCAGACGTTTGATTATTCTCGTCATTTACGTGTGCCAATACCTTCAACAGAACTTTCTACCAATACGAATATGCATGGTAATTCTGCTAACTAATTTCATTTTTTGTTGAATATAAAAAGCTGCTCCATGTAGTTTGGGGCAGCTTTTTTTATCTTTTTGTTATATCTAATACTGATATTTATGAGGCATCTATATATCTGTGTACTTGTTTTGTTTGCGTCTGCATTGGCAGTCTACTCGCAAAATCCGATTATTAATCATTCATTCTCAGCCGATCCGACTGCGCGGGTTTTTGACGGGAAAATATATTTGTATCCGTCACATGATATAGAAAGTCCGGTAGCCCGTCTTAAAGATTGGTTTTGTATGGAAGACTATCATGTATATTCGTCAGAAGATTTAGTAAACTGGATGGACCATGGGGTGATTCTATCGCAGAATAATGTGCCTTGGGTGGAACGTGAATCTTATTCCATGTGGGCACCTGATTGTGTCTTTAAAGGAGGAAAGTATTATTTTTATTTTCCGGCTAAGGCGAAAAATGCAAAAGGATTTTCTGTGGGAGTGGCAGTAGCCGATAATCCGTCGGGACCATTTATGCCTGATTGGAAGCCGATAAGTGGAATTCAAGGTATCGATCCTTGTGTGATGGTGGATAAGGATGGAAGTGCCTATATTTATTGGGCTGGAAATGGGTTGCGTATGGCAAAACTGAAAGATAATATGCGGGAGCTGGCTTCCGAACCGGTCTTGATAGAAGGCCTTCCAGAGGGCTTTAAGGAAGGACCATTTGTTTTTGAAAGAAATGGCAAGTACTATCTGACTTTCCCGTGGGTAAAGGATAAGACGGAAACTCTGGCTTATGCAATGGGAGATTCACCTATGGGGCCGTTTGATTTCAAAGGAATCATGATGGATGAATCTCCTACGGGATGCTGGACCAATCATCATTCTGTGGTGGAATACAAAGGCCAGTGGTACCTTTTTTATCATCATAACGATTTCTCGCCGGAAGCAGACAAACGCCGTTCGGTCCGGATTGATACTTTGTGCTTTAATGCGGATGGGACCATCCGGAAGGTGAAACCTACACTGAGAGGAGTAGGCGTGACAAATGCACGTATGAAAATACAGATAGACCGGTATAGTGAAGCCAGTAAGAAAGGAGTGGGGATTTCATTTGTGGATGAAAAGAATAAATTTGAAGGATGGAAATGTGAACTGGCAAAAGTGAAATCTTGGGTCCGTTATAATCAGGTGGATTTCGGTACTCAGCCAGTACAGGAAGTGAAGATGCGGGTAAAGTCTCTCCATGGCGGAACACTGAAAGTGGAGGTCGCAGATAAGAAAGTGGCGCAAATCAAAGTTCCGGCATGTAAGGATTGGTGTATTATAAGGGAATCTGTGCGTGATGTACCAAAGGGAATACAGGACGTACGGCTTATACTCCAGCAGGGAGAGGCTGTGGAGATTGATTGGTTAGGCTTTGATGCGGTGCCATGGCCTGCCGGAGCTTTTGAGACTCATCAATATCGGAATTTCTTTGCGGAGATGGGATATTCTCAGGCTGAAATAGATGCAAAACTGAACGAGGTCTTCAATGAGGTATTTTATGGGGAAAACAAGGTCTATTTTAAGGTAGGCGACTCTATGGCGTATATTAGTGATGTGAAGAATCATGATGTGCGTACGGAAGGAATGTCCTATGGTATGATGATAGCTGTCCAGTTTGACCGGAAAGACATATTTGACCGTTTGTGGAGGTGGTGTAAAAAATATATGCAGCATCAGGATGGAAGGTTGAAAGGTTATTTTGCGTGGAGTTGTCAGACGGATGGAACTCGTAACTCAGAGGGACCGGCATCCGACGGGGAGTTATATTATGTGACATCTTTGATTTTTGCTTCTAACAGATGGGGAAACAGCTCAGGAGTCAATTATCTGGCGGAAGCACAGAATATCTTGGATTGTTCCATGCAAAAGACCGGAATGGATGCAGTGACTCCTTTTATCAATGTGGAGCAAAAGCTGATTACTTTTACTTCTACAGGTTTTGGATCGAGATTTACAGACCCGTCTTATCATCTGCCAGCCTTTTATGAGGTGTGGGCCAGATGGGCTAATGATGGTAGAAGTCGCTTTTGGAGAGAATGTGCCCAGAAAAGCCGTGAGTATTTGCATAAAAGCATTCATCCGGTGACAGGATTGAATCCTGATTATAATAACTATGACGGCTCTTTGCTC
>OLRO01001551.1_pt1 | contig 12760 bp, 7 predicted proteins | sample 1673131 | NCBI WGS metagenome assembly OLRO01 (sample SAMEA3136757, study PRJEB25190) | human gut metagenome | biome: human gut; feature: human-associated habitat; material: faeces | place: Austria | collected 2013 | reverse complement strand
GGGTGCGCGGAACTACTCAAACCGTCATTCTCGGCATCATCATGCTCACCATGGGTCTGACCTTGACCACCAACGACTTCAAGATTCTGGCTCAGCGCCCGCTGGATGTCTTCACCGGAGCCTGTGCCCAGTTTATCATCATGCCGGGTGTGGCTTACACCCTGGTTCATGTGTGGCATCTTGACCCAGCCCTGGCACTCGGAATCCTGCTGGTAGGTTGCTGTCCGGGCGGCGTTTCGAGCAACATCATGAGTTATCTGTGTCATGGCGACGTAGCTTTCTCCGTAGGAATGACCTGCGCCTCTACCATTCTTGCACCAGTGATGACTCCGCTGCTGATGAAGATTACGGCAGGCGAGATTATCCATGTAGATGCTGTGGGAATGTTCATCAACATCCTCATCGTAACGATTATTCCTGTAGCCATCGGCTGCGCCCTCAACTATATTTACGGCAAGAAAGACTGCTTTCCTACCATCCAGAGTCTGATGCCGGGCATCAGCGTTACGTGTCTGGCAATCATCGTAGGCGGTGTGATTTCTACGGTTCATGATGACCTCGTAGCCCGCGGCTTATCGCTTTTCCTCTGGACTTTCGCCGTGGTTTTCTGCCACAACACGCTGGGTTATCTTCTCGGTTGGCTTGCCGGCAAATGTGCGGGATTCAATACAGCCAAGAAGCGTACCATCAGTATTGAGGTAGGAATGCAGAATGCCGGTCTTGCCACGGTTCTTGCCGGCAACTTCTTCGCAGCCCAGCCTCTCGCCGTATTGCCTTGCGCCATCAGCTGCGCCTGGCACAGTATTTCGGGCACCATCCTTGCCGGAATCTATCTGAAATGGGATCGCATGCACAATGCCAGATAATTACTATCCAAAAGAAGCTACAACTAGAGAAAAGAGAACTCCCTAAATTCTCATTTCTCTAGTTTACAAGTTCCCGTAGGATAACGTAATGTTGCTATTCCCTTGACATACAGATGGGTGTTTTGTGTGAAATTCCGGACAACGACTTCGGTATTTATCTTCTCTTCGATATATCCAACATAGATGGACACATTATCCGAGATTGCGTCTCCAGAGGAAGGAACCTCAAATGAACAACTTTTCCAAAACTCTTCTGTTATTGGAATTCTAACAGACGAACCAAATATTTTTTTTTCATCCTTAAGTCCATTTATCATCGGGACATTGATTTTTGAATTCACTCCCAAAGGCAATAGTTTCTCTATTTCATGTGCTTTATCGAAAGCTAACAGAGCATAAGCATCAGACAAAGGATACACTGTTACTTGGCTCTTGCCTTCTTCTGAATGTATCTTAATATCTTGCTTTTCAAAACAAGGACTTGCACTAAGTTTTTCCATGTATTTCACAGTATCAATCACACAGGAATCAGCCTTATCCAAAGTTATATCAAGTTTGTTCTCTTCATCGAAATCTCTATAAGAAACTATAAAATGTTGCTCTTGCAGCTCACGATTTTTACCAATCTCTACAAATAAACGTTGTCTACTAATATAGGCTTTTAAGTAATTATAACCTACGGTTTCAAGCGAAACAGAATCATTATTTTCACATTCCTTATAAACAAGAGTTTTCTTATCTTGTATATAAGAGATATGAGCATCACTTGACACTGGAAAAGACCGTTTTCCTCCATCAGAAGACATAACAAGCATCGTAGTATCCAGATTGCCCTCTGTCCCATTATCCTTACAAGAAATCAAACATGCTTGCAAAGAAAACATTGCAAGCATGCTCATTATACAACAATTATATCTTTTTTTCATATATCTAGTCAAATGTTACTCTAGTAGATGGTATTCCTTCAAATTTCTTTGATTTTAACACATTGCCAGACAAATCTTCCTCTTGCACGTCTACCAGTATATTTGTACATGATACGTTATTCCAGATACCTTGCTCAGTTAAAGTCACTCCCGTATTTTTCCCTTTAAGTACAGCAGTATATTTCAACTCACATGTTTTTTGCCCTACAGAAATAGTTACACGGATTCTTGTTTTAGGTGCAACTTTTATAGGGAAATCATAATTCCTACTATCTTCTATACTCTCGCTTTCTCCATAATTCCATGTACTATTCTTTCCAATCTCCACATGAGCAGAACCACTAACTATTCCGACACCAACCTTGACATCATGAGAGACTTTGGTATTTATACTTGTACTTCTTGAAAAATTGGAAACATTAGTCGCTTTCTTACTAACATTAGTTGTGAGTTCTTGCGCCAAACTAGAATTATTTGTATAAATTTCTTCTATTACAAAGTCTGGACTGTCTAGAAAACGACTAGCAGCATTATCAACCTTCAAACTCTTCACTTCAAATTCATCATTCGGAGTAATTATAAACTCTTGATTGCCTTTACTTGCATATTTCTGAAATTTTAATTGATTATCCTCCACAGCCAAGGCCAAACTATAGATATCGCTCCATCCTCCAGGACCTTGTTCTAGAACTTGTGTATTTTTTAAGACAAAAGAGTATTCTGTCTGCCCTTTAGAGATTTCCCAATAGCCCCCATTTGTCGGTTCTCCGCTTAAAGCATATAAAGACCAGACACTAGAACCTTTTTGAGTTGCAGCACCTAGATAATATTTATTATCAGAAAGTTTATATGGAGTTATGTAGACCTCATCTGTAAGAGGGTCTTCGTGCAAAACAAATAGATTATCTTCCGTATTCGAAGAAAAGTTACTTAAAGTAATAGCTTTGTGCAATCCATTATATTGCAAAAACTTTTTATTATAGATATTCTGAACAACCTGAATATTTACAGGAAAGCCTAAAATATCTTTTATGCCAACTTCTCCTGTTGAAGAGTAAGATGAGCGAGTTTTCAAGCTCTTCCTCATCTCGTTATAAAATGCAGAATAAGGAGATGATGCCACAACTAAAGAGTCCTCAAAATTTGAGAAAATTTCTTCATTAGACACACTATCAGTCCCAAAATCAACATCTTGCTTGCAACCACAAAACAAAAGTAGCGTAAATGCTAATAGAAATACTATTTTTTTCATTTCATTCATAAAAAATGCAATACTAATTTTTTACTTAAATACTATTTACGAATGGAATGATGCTATCACAAACGTACTGCTTTATCTGTAAATAAAACCATCCCAAATATTGTGCAAATATAATAAAAAAAACACCAAAAAGAAGCTTAACACCATAAATATAACGATATTTAACATACTTAACTATAACCTAGAGTTGCTAATAATTATCAAAAGGTCTACAAGAAATAAAAGAGGGTGCGCCATACTGTTTTTGACACCCTCTTTTATTTCTTGTTAACAGCGTCAACAGTTAACAGTTTATTTCCCCGTAGTCAGCAGCTGCACGGCGCGCTGAACTATCTCGTTTGTCTCGTTCCAAACCTGGAAGTATTGGCTCATATCCCAGATATCTCGCGCTACAAGGGCTTTCAGCTGCAGGGCGAGGTATTTCTTCGTCTGAATTAATTCAGCCTCATCCTTCGGCTCTATCTTCTCCTTCTTGCCCTCGGCGATAATGCCATCTATCAGCGAAGAAGGAACCTCGTAGGTGGCGAGGAACTTATCGAAATCCTTATACTGGCTCTTCAGCTCCTTACGATGCGCATCGATGAACTTCAGACTGTGGTTGATGACGATACTCTTGGCTGCCAACTGACGGTGCATCTTGGTGTACTTGGTTGTATCCAGCGGAACGAAATAATCTGGCATGATTCCACCACCACCATAAACTACACGATGCTTGCGCAAGGTATAATACTTCAGACTGTCTGAAAGATGGATGCTGTCCTGATTGGTGAACTCGCCATGCTTGTAACGCTTGTCCAGATCCATCGCATAATCCAATCTGTCACCTTTCTTATATGGCTTCTGGATACATCTGCCGCTAGGCGTATAGTAATGGGCGATGGTGAGACGAATCTCGCTGCCATCATCAAAGGTCAGCGGACGCTGCACCAATCCCTTGCCGAAGGTTCTGCGACCAACCACTACACCACGGTCCTGATCCTGGATGGCTCCGGAAACAATCTCGGCGGCAGAAGCGGTAAACTCATTGGTGAGCACCACCACCTTGCCCTTGCGCCATCTGCCGTTAGCCTGCGCCTTATATTCCTGGCGAGGCGCTGCACGACCGCTGGTATAAACGATGAGATCGCCCTTCTGCAGGAACTCGTTGGCAATCTGAGCCGCAGCCTGAAGATAGCCTCCGCCATTATCCTCAAGGTCGAAGATAAGGTCCTTCATTCCCTTCTTTTTCAGCGAATCCATCGCTATTGTTACCTCTTTATGACTGGTAAGACCGAAGCTTCCTAATCGGATGTATCCGATGCCCGGACGAATCATATAAGCCGCATCCATGGTGGTTACCGGAATTTTATCGCGCTTTACCTTGAAGATGAGCTTATCCTTGATGCCACGGCGCACGATGGTAAGGTTCACCGTTGTTCCCTTAGGACCACGAAGGCGCTTCATGATTTCCTCCTTGCTCATCTTGACGCCCGAAATGGCAGTATCGTTTACAGCCACAATGCGGTCACCGGCAATGATTCCCACCTTCTCGGAAGGTCCGTTCGTAACCGGCTGGATAACGAGCAGCGTATCATCTACCATGTTAAACTGCACGCCAATGCCATCAAAACTGCCGTTCAGCGGCTCGTTCATCGCCTTGGTTTCCTTGGCTGTAGCGTAAGAAGAATGAGGGTCGAGCTTTTCGAGCATGCCTCGGATGGCGTCCTCTACGAGCTTATTCTCATCCACACTATCCACATAAAGGTTGGTAATGGCGATTTCAGCCCTTCCCAACTTCTCTATCGGGCTGTTCTTGCCCATCTTGATACGCAACTGGGCACTGGCAGAAGTTACTGCCAGAAATGCTACCAGTGCTAAGAATAGATATTTCTTCATTTTTTTAAACTTCGTTCTTCACTCTTCACTTCATTTAATCCAGCGGTGCTGAGTCTTCCTCCGGAATATCCTCTTCTATCACCAGATTTTCGATGATGAAGTTCTGGCGCTCCATCGTGTTCTTACCCATATAATATTCCAGCAGCTTCTGCACCTGATCGGTTTTATGCAGCGTAACCTGCTCCAACCGCATGTCGGGACCGATGAAATGGGCGAATTCATCAGGCGAAATCTCTCCCAATCCTTTGAATCGGGTGATTTCAGGATCAGGGCCCAAATCGCGAATCGCCTGCTGGCGCTCCTCATCGCTGTAACAGTAATGCGTGATGAAATCGCTCTTTTTCTCCTTACTTCCCAGTTTTGCATCGGCATCAGCCACCGCCTGCTTGTTCTTGATCTTGGTTCGCTTGTTGCGCACACGGAACAATGGGGTTTGAAGCACGTAGACGTGACCCTTCTTGATGAGATCAGGGAAGAACTGTAGGAAGAAGGTAATGATGAGCAGTCGGATATGCATTCCGTCGACATCCGCATCGGTTGCCACAATCACCTTGTTGTAACGCAATGAATCCAAGCCGTCCTCTATATCGAGAGCCGCCTGAAGCAGATTGAACTCCTCGTTCTCATAAACCACCTTCTTGGTAAGACCGAAACTGTTGAGCGGTTTACCACGCAGAGAGAACACCGCCTGGGTATTCACATCGCGGCTCTTGGTGATGCTTCCGCTGGCAGAATCGCCCTCAGTGATGAAGATGGAACTCTCCTCCTTGCGCTCGTTCTTGGCGTCGCTGAAATGGATGCGGCAGTCGCGGAGCTTGCGGTTGTGGAGATTCGCCTTCTTGGCACGCTCACGGGCTAGTTTGGTAACGCCCGCCATCGCCTTGCGCTCGCGTTCGCTCTCCTTAATCTTATTCTCCAGAATCTCAGCCACATCCTTGTGGATATGGAGATAGTTGTCTACTTCCTTCTTCAGGAAATCGCCCACATACTTATTGATGGTTTCGCCACCATTCGGCGTCATCGTAGTACTTCCGAGCTTAATCTTGGTCTGACTCTCGAAGACCGGTTCTTCTACGTTGATGGCAATGGCAGCCACCAGTCCGTTTCGGATGTCAGCATACTCATACTTTCCGTAGAACTCCTTGATAGTCTTGGCAATATGCTCCTTGAAGGCACTCTGATGCGTACCTCCCTGAGTGGTGTGCTGACCGTTGACGAAGGAATAATACTCCTCGCCATACTGGTTGGTATGGGTGAAGGCAATCTCGATGTCCTCGCCCTTCATGTGGACGATGTCGTAGAGACCTTCGTTGGTCATATTATCGCTCAGCAAATCCTGCAGACCATGGCGGCTCAAAATGCGGCGGCCATTGTGCATGATGGTGAGTCCGGTGTTCAGATAAGTATAGTTGCGGAGCATCGTTTCCACGAAATCATCGTGGAAGGAATAGTTCTTGAAGAGTGTATTATCCGGCTCGAAGAAGATAAAGGTACCGTTCTCGTCCTCAGTATCTTCCATCGTGTCGCTCTTCAGAATACCTTTCTCAAACTTCAGATGGCGCACCTTTCCGTCGCGGTACGACTTTACTTCGAAGTGGGAACTGAGGGCATTGACCGCCTTCACACCCACACCGTTCAGACCGACGCTCTTCTTGAACGCCTTGCTGTCGTACTTACCGCCGGTATTCAGCACACTTACAGCCTCAACGAGCTTGCCCTGAGGAATACCACGGCCATAGTCGCGCACGCTGACACGCAGATTGTCCTCGATATCGATTTCCAGACGAGCACCTGCGCCCATCTTGAATTCATCGATAGAGTTGTCTACCACCTCCTTCAAGAGCACATAAATACCATCTTCCGGCAGATTTCCATCTCCCAGACGGCCTATGTACATACCCGGACGGGTACGCACATGCTCCATATCGCTCAAGTGGCGGATGTTATCATCGGTATATTCTACCGGCTGCTGCTCCTGAGGGGCATTGGTAAGCTCATCAGCGGCATTCAATTCGCTGTTACCTAAGTTTTTATCTTCAGACATGATTTCCTCCTTAGTTATTCTTATTTATTTTCTTATAACATAGCAAATGATGTTGCAATATTCTGTTTATCAGATAATTGCCAACATAACAATTGCTATTTACCTGATACTCTTAATATAGCAGTTGCGGCGCTTGTGAAGGACTGGATCCAAGACGCCCCATTGTCCCTGCACGGCAGCATTATCTTCCATTTCCACCTGTGTTTCTCCCCACTCGATTCCATACTTCTGATAGATAGGAATCAGGTCGGCAAAGAGCAGCGCATTGGCACCCTTAGCACGGTATTCCGGCTGGATACCGATGAGCAGAAGGTCGACAATCTTGGTTTTATGGAACTTGATGGCGCGCAGCAGATGCCACCAGCCAAAAGGAAGCAGCCTGCCCCTATGACACTTCTGCAGAGCTCTGGAAAGGGAAGGCATCGTAATACCGATACCTATCATCTTATGATCCTCGGTAGTCCAGTCTTCTATGGCTGTTACAAAGTTCAGGTCGAGCAAAGACAGATACATCTTGATGTACTGGTCTATCTGCTTCTGTGAAAGTTCGGAATAACCATAGAGATGCTTGTATGTATCATTGATGAGGTCGAAAATCTTCTGTCCGTATCCGCCCTGATAAACATCCTTACGGGTAAGTTTGCGGACATGGAGATTGTATCTTTTCTCTATCATCGCCGCTATCTTGGAATATTTCTCCGGGATGGTATCTGGCACCATCAGTTTATACTCTACATATTTATTATCTACGGTAAAACCCTCCAGAGCCTCGATGTGCTCCGGATAATATGAATAATTATAAATGGTAGGCATGGTGCCTAGCTGGTCAAAGCCCCAGGTAAGCATGCCTTCTGGATCCATATCGGTAAAACCCAGCGGACCTACAATATCTTCCATTCCCTTCTCCTTACCGTATTTCTCTACAGCATCGAGAAGAGCCTTGGAAACCTCGCGGTCGTCAATGAAATCAATCCAGCCGAAACGGACCGACTTCCTGCCCCATTTATTGTTTGCCTTATGATTGATAATGGCAGCGACGCGACCTGCCAACTTGCCATCCTTATAGGCAAGAAAATACTCTGCCTCGCAGAACTCGAACGCTGCGTTCTTGTCCTTGCTCAGAGTATTCATGTCGTCGCTGAAAAGATTAGGCACATCATATTCGTTGCCTTCGTAGAGGTCGTAATGGAAGTCGATGAACGTCTTCAAGTCCTTCTTTGTTTCGACCTTTTTAATTTCTATTAATGACATGATTTTCAAACTAGTTTGCAATATTATAAATGCAAAAGTAGCAATATTTTGGCAAATTACCAAATATTGCTACTTTTTTTGCAGTTTTTTAGGGGTTAAAATTTAATTACAGCCCCCAAACTAGCCTATATCACCCATTTAGTGGTGGTTTTGGCGGAATATCTTTACCTGATAATTTTAAGCACTGGCGGAAAACTAACACTCTCCAAGGAATCACAATAAGAAAAAGCTCGATCATCTATTCTCTCCAACACTGGCGAGAAGTGCGAAGTGTCGGATGAAGCGAGAGATGGTTCATCAAATGAGTAGTGAAATTATGAGGGTGGAGTCGATTACAGAAGACAATATGGAGCCAAATTGCTCCATGACCCGAAAATATTCCTCCAAAAGGAGTGAATTTCTCAGATTTAATTTGTATCTTTGCCATGTCATATCAGAGTTTTGCTTGTTTTCTTTTCGCAACATTAAGATAAGTGAAAATTCTGACATAGCAAAATCCAGAGTAACTTTTTGTTGCTCAGGCGCTTAAAATATTTAATTGATAATAGTGTTGCGGAATTAATGGAATAACCAGAAATGAAATTGAAAAGACATCTACTGACAGCTGCCCTGACACTCTTTTGCCTATCGGCAGCTAACGCCCAACTGCTAAGAACAACAGTGGAGCAAGGGGAAATTGAAGGTGTGGAACATGAAGGATTCGCCCTATACAAGGGAATCCCATACGCTGAAGCACCAGTGGGCAACCTCAGATGGAAAGCCCCAGTGAGCAAGAAGCCTTGGAAGGGAGTATTCAAAGCAGATAAATGGGGAGACCGTCCACCACAGCCCATTGACCCTAACCAAAATGGTGGAGAGCTGGGCATGAGCGAGGACTGCCTATACCTCAGTGTGGAAACGCCAGCCAAGAGTAAGAATGACAAACTCCCTGTTTTTGTGATGATTCATGGAGGAGCCTTTCTTACTGGCTCCTACAGTGGAACTCAGGAAAGCTTTGTCAAGGAAGGCATCATCTATTGCAGCATAGAATACCGCTTGGGAGCCTTGGGATTCATGGCACATCCAGAGCTGAGTAAGGAATCAGGCAAGAACATATCTGGTAACTATGGCATCCTTGATCAAGTGATGGCCTTAAAATGGATTCACGACAATATCGCTGCCTTCGGTGGAGACCCAGACAAAATTACCATTGCAGGAGAATCTGCCGGTGGTATCTCGGTAAGCATACTATGCGCCTCTCCCCTTGCCAAGGGACTCTTCCGAGGAGCCATCAGCGAAAGTGGTAGCTCCTTCTGGCCTGTGGGTGAAAGCAGAAATGGTAACACAGCCATGCTCACCACCAAAGCGGCAGAAGCAGGTGGACTTCTCCTTCAAAAGAAACTCAAGGCTAAGAACTTGAAGCAGCTAAGAAAAGTTCCGGCTATGGACATCGTGAAGAATACCGCCTTTGAGTCTTTTTGGCCGAACGTTGACGGCTACTCCATCACCGATGACCAGTATAAGCTCTATGAAAAGGGAAGCTACAATGATGTAAATGTCATCATAGGAACCAACAGCGACGAAGGAAGTATGTTTAGCCGCCCTGTCAGTGTAAGTGACTATGAGAGAAGAATCCATGAGATATATGGAAGTTGGGCAGACCAGGTTCTCAGTCTCTATCCTGCCAAGACAGAGGAAGAAACCTACTTCGCTCAATCCGACATTTTCCGTGATGGCTCCTTTGCATGGGGAACGTATGCCTGGGCTAACCTGCAGAGCAAGACCGGCAAGGGCAAGGTGTATATGTATTACTTTGACCAAGACTCTGAGAACACCATCGTGAAAAGCCGCAAGGGAGGAGCCAGCCATGTGGCAGAGATGCCATTCATCTATGGCTATAAGTTTGGCTCTGGAAAGATGACCGAGACGGAGCAGCACATGGAGCAAATCATGTCACGCTACTGGATCAACTTTACCAAGACTGGCAATCCAAATGGGGATAGCCTTCCTTTCTGGACTACCTACCAGGAAGGTAAACCAACGGTAATGATTATGAAGGAAGGACTGCATTTGGGTCCTGTTCAAAATCAAAAGCAAATGGACTTCTTCGAGAAGTTCTTCAAGGAAAAAAGAAAATAATACGTCAAGTTCCAAGTGGCATTTCTCCCACTTGGAACTTTTTCATTAAAGAGATAAAACGCCCCTGTGGCAGCACACCTCACCTATTTTTTCTCTATCAAGCTGTTGCTGATATATTTTTCTTTTCAAACCTTTATAATTTACACATTTTCGAGGTTTTCTAAGCTTTCTCCGTTATTACCAGCACATGGCTTTCGTCGCTCAATGTGGTGGCGAAGATATAGGTTTCGCCACCATCCTTCAACTTCAATCGCTTGCGCAATTCCGCTACGGAGAGAGGGAAGTTGCGGGTAGCGATGTTCGCCTTGGTAATTCCTGACAGATGGCGCTTCAACTCCTTTTTATTAAAGGAGGATACGGCGATGATGCGGAAACTTCTGCCGGGGAAGACGGCGATAGGCTCACGGCTCACGAAAAGATGACTGTTCTTGGAAAGCATCCTTGCATCATATCGCTCGGAAAGAACACCGAAACAGCCGGCTTTCATCAGAGAGGCATTCGGCTCGTAAAGATACTGCATCTCTTCAAGCGTGAATGGGGCAATCTTGACGGAAGAAGCCTCCATATCCGATTCTTCGCAGACGAAGGACTGGGCATCATTGACACAATAAATGCGGAGATTGCCCATATTTCGAGCTGAGAGCACTAAAAGGAGTTCCTTGCACTCATTATTCACGGAGATAATATGAACCTCTTTTACGCAGCTTAATTCGCTTACCGCACGGTGCCAGTCAAGCATCGGAGAGAGTTTGATGATAACGTAATCTGCCTTCGAAAGCATTTCTTCCTGCAAAAGGGTTACATCGGGCGTACAATCTTTCAAGGATACTACCTTGTTGCCCGCATCGTCTCTACGGGCAGGATCGATGAAGATCAGCTTAAGACCAAGCTTGGTCTTAAGTAATGACTGCGGCTGGTCTTCAGTTATGCCTAAAGAATCTGATGCAGCAGCCTCTTTCTTTGAAGCAAAAGAATGCAGAACCTCTATTCCGTCTCCATTCTTCACGATGGCGTTCTTCAAGCCCAACCGCCCAAAGTTTTCCTTCGCTGCTTCACAGAGATGAGTCTGACGCTCCACATACATCGACTTCACGCCCAATCGGGAAGCGATGTAAGAGAAGTCTACTCCGAAGCCGCCGGTCAGGTCAACAAACCCGGTTTCTTCAGAAAAATCTCCTTCATGAGGTTCTTCTTTTATTTCATTAACATTCTCTTCTGATTCTGTTAATATCTGTTGCTTTTCGCAAGTAGCTTCATTTTTGGCGAATTCTGAATCAACCGCCCCTTTACCGGCAAATTCGCAAATTTCAGAAAGATGAAGATTTGAGGCGTTTTCGCTCTCCTTCTCCTTTTCTTCTCCGTTTTCGGATGATGAAGGAGACAAAACGAGCAGTCGGGCAGCGAGTTCAGCCTTATAAAGTGCAGTTTGCTCTGACGAACATTGCTCCATCGAAATATGAGGGGGATAGATAATGCCATCGATACTTGCCCAACGGGGCAGTTTCACACGAGCCATCTTTCGCCCGCGAATCTGGTCAAGAGCGAAAGGCATATCTACCTCGGGATACTTGCTGCCGAGGAAAGCCAACTGGCGAACATCATCGTCCTGATGCTGGCAGATAAAATCGAGCGTTGCTTGGTTCATTATTTCTGTTGAGTGATTCGTCATTACATTACTTATTCTTAATAACCGCAAATTTACGATATTCTGATGAGATTACAAAATATTTCTCAGAATATCTGATAATTTATGTCGGGATGCACCAAAAACAGGATGCTCTCGGCTATAATCTACCCTTTTTCCTGGCTATATGATTCTAACAGCAGGCATAAATAAATACATAACTATCGGAGATAGAACAACTGACTAGGAAAAACAGAAGGCTGGCAGAAGAAAAACAGCATACTGGCAAAAGGCAAACAGCCGACTAGCGCAACAGAGGCTAGTCGGCTGTTCCTGTATAACAGTTTGCCAAACATCCTTTCTCTTATTTCAAGAGAAGTACGGTTGGCAGGAATATCGCAATCAGCTCTTCACTCTTCACCTTTCCAACATAAAGAACTGAAACACAACACATTACATAGGTGAAGAGATTTTCGGCACTCTTCACCCACTCTTCACCACTCTTCACCTTTTACGATTTTGGGAAAGGTATAAACGCAGAGCCGCTTAGCTGTCTACAGCCTAAAAAGGTGAAGGGCGGGTGAAGAGTAAAAAACCACTCTTCACCTGCCCAACTTCCTATCCTTCAACTACTTACATCCAAAAGGTGAAGAGTGAAGAGTTGTTGGGAAAATTCTCTCGCATCCGTAAAGATGCAGAGAGAAAATTCCGGTGTCTCAAAAGAAACGATGGATTAGTCTGCCAACTTAGCCTTCAAGAACTCACGGTTCAAGCGGGCGATGTTAGCGATAGACT
>OLRO01001550.1_pt1 | contig 12764 bp, 14 predicted proteins | sample 1673131 | NCBI WGS metagenome assembly OLRO01 (sample SAMEA3136757, study PRJEB25190) | human gut metagenome | biome: human gut; feature: human-associated habitat; material: faeces | place: Austria | collected 2013 | reverse complement strand
AGCTGGTGTACTCCATCCGTCAGGATGTCACCGTGAAGCTGCTGGATCAGGGCGTGATTCAGGATCCCTCCACCAAGGAGATCGTCTACAATCTGGCCCAGCAGGATATGGTGGCCCTGCGCGTTGTGATGCGTATGGGCTGGGCACTGCCCAACCCCGCCACCCGCATGAACGCAGACCGCTCCAAGGTTCCGTTCGCATTCCTGACCGCTGCGGCTGTCGCAGCATAAGGAGGCCGCCATGCTTTACTGCACCTACGAACAGTACCAGACAGCGGGCGGCGGCACGCTGGACGAGGCTGCCTTTGACACGCTGTGCTTCCGGGCCTCGAAGCTCATTGACCGGGCCACCTTTGGCCGGGCCGAAGCCCACACCAAAGGCTGCGCCGACTGTGCCGAAGCTCTGGCCATGGCCTGTGCGTCCATCGTGCAGAGCCTTGAACGGGCCGAAGCGGCACGCGCTGCCACCGGCTATGCGCCGGGCGTGACCAGCGTCAACAACGACGGCTTTGCCGTGACGTTCTCCGACGGAGCACTGGCCGAAAAGCAGGTCGCCGAAGCGTACAGCATTCTTTCCGGCTGCCTGGGGCACGACCCCCACGGCCTGCTGTATCGGGGGTGTTTCTGATGCAGTGCAGCGTTACCGTTGTGAACCTCATCCACGACACCGCCACCGAGATCGACCGGCCTGTCTGCCACGTCATCCCCGGGTGCAGCTGGCGGGAGAAGCTGGACACCTCCGGCGGCGACCCCCAGCGGACGGTGCACATCCGGCTGCCCCCTGCCGCCGGGTATCTGCCCTATTTCCAGTGGGCAAAGCTCCCGCCCGGGGAAAAGGCGGCACACTGGACGCTCAAGCGGGGCGGCAAGCTCATCTGCGGCGCTGTCCGCAGCCTGACCGAGGCCGAGTATGCCGCCCTCGAGAAAACACACATCTGCTGCACGGTGGCGGCGGTCTCCGACAACCGGGAACCGCTGCTGCCGCATTTTCATGTAGAGGGGAGCTGAGGAAATGAGCAAGCCTGTTTTTGATCAGCCCTACGGCCTGCGCTACAAGGTGGACGGCGTTCAGATGCAGCTTTCCTGGCGGCCTGACTTCGGTGCCGAAAAGACTGCTGCCCTGCAAAAGGCGCAGTATGCCATGGCACAGGAAGCGGCCCGGCTTATCGACAGCTATGTTCCGCTGGACACCGGCACACTGAAAAACAGCGTGCAGACTGCTTCCAAGTATGACGAGGGCCTTTTGGTGTACAACACCCCCTACGCCCGCAAGCAGTATTACCTGCACGCCGAGGGCAGCGACCTGCGCACCTTCATGGGCAACAAAGAACGTGGGCAGGAAGCCGACAAGTACAAAGGTCTGCGCGGCTCCTACTGGGGCCAGCGGGCACTTGCAGACATGGGAGAGCATCTGGCCCTTTATGCGACCCGTGCCGTTACCATGTTCTGGGGAGGGATGGGCCACTTATGAGCGAGAAAGCCACCATCACGGCCATGCGGGAGTGGCTCAAGACCTGCCCGCTCATCGCCGAAGAACAGACCGAGAACGGGGCAGCATTCCGTATCTCCGGGCTTTCCCCGGAGCCGGTGGCCGAGTTTTCCATTGAGGATTCCCCCACAGACCCTGTGCTGACCACTTATTTCTCCGGCAGGAACATGGCCAAAAGCTATGTATTCCTGAGCCGTCGGGAATACAGCGAGGCCCAGAGCACCCAGATCGCCAACAGCGGCTTTTTTGAGCAGCTGACCGACTGGGTGCTTGCCCAGAATGACCGGCATAACCTGCCCCAGCTGGAAGCCCCAAAGCAGCCCCTCAGCGTATCGGTCACCGCATCGGGCTATATCGTTACCAGCAGCGCCGGAAGCTGCAAAATGCAGATGCAGCTCCGGCTCGTTTATTACCAACCGAAAGGAGTTTCAACATGACTGTTACTGAAGCTGTTACCGCCTCCGGCATCACCCCCAGCGCCGACTACAAGGGCATCGAGAACACCGATGACTTTGTGCTGGCCATCTGCACCGAGGCCAGCAAGAAGGATGCCGTCAAGGATTGGACCGTCTGTGCCGACCATGTGCGGGAGCACAGCGGCGCACTGAACGCTTCCACCTCTGACAATACCTACATCCGCACCGGCCCCGTTACCACCAAGGGCAGCGTTCAGCGCACCCTCGCCATCAACGGCGACCGTTGCAAGGGCGATGCGTTCCAGGACTTCATTCTGGGCCACGAGATGATCTATGGCTTCGGCCAGAGCGTCATCCTGCCCTACATCTATTTCTCCCTGCGCACCGGCAAGGGCGAGAAGGGCGAAGCCGCCTTTATTGTCACTGCCGATGCCAGCGGCTCCGCCAGCAACTCCGCAGGTTTTGCCTGCGACGTGAAGGGCGTAGGTGTTCCGGCTGAGTTCAACTACCTGACCGTAGCCGCAGGCTAACCCGATTTTCAATGATCCATACTGCCCTCGTTCCCGGTGAACGGGGGCCCTTTTTGTAACAGGAGGATTCCCCATGACCATCAACGGCATTGAATTTGATTTTTCCACCCTGAACGCCAACGACGTGGATCGGATGCTGGCCGCACAGACCCGGCAGCAGGAACGTGCCCGGACGGAGGGCAGCCGCTACACCCCCGAGAGTGATTACCCTGCCTGGCTGCGCTTCCAGTGCCGCTTGTTCATGGATTACCTTGACGAGGTTCTGGGTGAGGGCGCATCGGCACGGCTCGGCTTGGACGGCAGCAATTTCAACGACTGCATGAAGGTCAGTCAGGCGTTCGCCGAGGCAATGGCCGCCGAGAAGCAGGGCGTTGTTGATTTTGTGCGCCCCGATCCGACTCCCGCGCAGCCTACCGCAGCCCTCATTTCTGCCCCCATGAACCGGGCACAGCGCCGGGCTGCAGCGAAAGCACACCCGGCGAAACTTGCCGCCTATCCGGCAGTCTCCGACTTCCAGAAGCGTGAAGCCGACAAGGCCGACCGCCGCAAGCAGTTGCTGACCGAACTGGCGGAGCTGGACAATGACTGACCTGCTGACAGAGCCGTTGCCGACCGTGTGGGAGGGGCGGGCCATCGACCCGGACTACCGGCATATGGTCCGGCTGCTGAACGGCATCCGCCGGGCAGAATCCGACGAAGAGCGGGCCCAGCTTTACTGCGAAGCGATCCAGCACTTTTTTGTGGAGCCGGTTCCCCCAGAGGCGCTGCCGGAAGCGTTCAGTTCACTGGTACGGTTCTGCCAAGGCGGAGCCGATGAAGCGCCGCAGAAGCAAACCGAAGCCTCCTCCGGGGGTTCGTCCGAGCCTTTGTTCGACTACCACTGCGACGCCGCGTATTTTATCGGCTCCTTCCAGCAAGCCTACGGCATCGACCTGACGGTGGACAGGGTGCACTGGTGGCGGTTTCAAGCGTTACTGCGCTCCCTGCCCTGCGACACCGCGCTGGGCCGGATTCTGGACTTCCGCGGTGCCGATACCTCCGAGATGGACGAAGCACACCGGAAATACTACGAGGCGATGAAGGAACGGTACGCCCTGCCGCCGGATTTGAAGGGGGTGAAGCGTGCTGAGACCCTGCAAGAACACGAGGCCGCTTTCATCGACCGCTTCGGCTGATCGCACCCCCATCCCCTGCCCGTTCTGCGGCCGTTCCCTGCCCGTGTGGGCAGCTTCCGAAGCCCATGCCCATGGAGTATGGGTAAAATGCAAAAATCCCGCCTGTAAGCGGGAGGTAGAGATCAAGTTATAACAGCCTGTGCCCTTGTGCCCGCGCTCTTTTGGAATGGAGAGAGGTGGACACAGTGGCAGATTTCAGCATCACCGGCGAAGTAAGGCTGAACAGCGACCCGGCGGAAAAAAGCACCAGCAAGTGGACGGTAGCCGCCGGTCAGATGATCGCGGACTTTGCAAAACAGGCTTCGTCCAAGCTGGCCGAGGTGGTCAAAAGCGGTGTGGATTACAACGCCACCATGGAAAGCTACCTGACCAACTTCAAGGTCATGCTGGGCAGCGAGGAAGCCGCCGCAACGAAGCTTTCCGAAATTCGCAAAATGGCGGCATCCACGCCCTTCTCGCTGGATGACCTGACCAGCGGCACCCAGACCCTTTTGCAGTTCGGCATTGCGGCAGACGACACCACCGGCGTGCTGCAGCGGCTGGGCGATATCTCGCTGGGCAACGCCGAAAAGCTGCAGACCCTGACCCGCGCCTACGGCAAGATGTCCTCGGCGCAGAAGGTCACGCTGGAAAACGTCAACATGATGATCGATGCGGGTTTCAACCCGCTGAACCAGATCTGTGATGCCACCGGCGAGAGCATGTCCGACCTGTACAAGCGCATCTCGGATGGCAAGGTCAGCTTCAGCGAGCTGGAAGCGGCGGTGGAAGCCGCCACCAGTCAGGGCGGGCAGTTCTACAACGGTATGCTGGAAGCCAGCCAGACCTTCAGCGGGCGCATGTCCACCCTGAAGGATAATGTCAGCGCCCTGACCGGTGAGCTGACCAGCGGCCTGTTTGCAGCTCTGGGTGAGCTGGTGGTCAAGCTGAACGAGGTGGTGGTCTCCTTCCTCGACAGCGACGAGAAGATGGCCCAGCTCAAGGAGACCATCGGCATTGCAACGGCTGTTGTGGCCGCTGCCGGAACGGCATTCCTGACCTACAAGGGCTATGTGGCTGCCGCTACTGCAATCGAAGTGATCCACACAGCCGCGACCACGGCCATGACCGCTGCTCACAAAGCCGCCGAAGCCGGGGCGACCGGTCTTGCAGTCGCGCAGGAAGGTTTGAACGCGGTTCTCAAGGCGAACCCCATCGGTCTGGTGGTGTCTTTACTTGCAGCTCTGGCGGCGGGTCTCGTGACGGCCTATAAGACCAGCGAGACCTTCCGCAATGCCGTCAACTCCGCATTTGCGTCTGTGAAAAAGATCGCACAGAACGCCATCGGCACGGTGGTGGACTGGATCAATGAGCTGGTCGCCAAAATCAGGGGCGCGGCGGCTGCACTGGCAAACCTGAAAAACGGTGTCGGTGCGGCACAGGACGCCTACAATGCCGCCTACAACGGCTACATGGACAACTATAACAAGCGCAAGAACGCGAAACAGTGGAACAGCTCCCACAAAGACCTCGAATGGGACGATGACAACGGATGGGTCCCGAAGGGCACAAGCAGCTCCGGCAACGGCAGCAGCCGTGCCGGGAGCCAGACAGCCGTGAACCCCTACCCGGCCATCACCAGCGGAGCCAAGAAGGCCAGCAAGGCCACGAAGCAGGCCGCCGCAGAAGTCGTCAAGTCCATCTCGGACACCACGACCGAAATCGACGGCAAGATCACCCGCACCACCGAAACCATCACCGAAACGCTCTCCAACGGCAAGACACAGCAAAAGCAGGTCATCACCGAGACTTCCCGGCAGATGGTGGATGGTGTGCTGAAGGACATCAAAACCATCACAGAGGTGGCTGCGGACGGCACCCAGACCGTCAAGCAGACCATGGAGACCGTCCGCGAAACCGCCAAGACGGTCACCTCCACCTTTGAGACGCTGGCAGACGGGGTCAAGACCACCACCCAGACCGTCACCGAGACCCTGACCGACGGCACCGAGACCCAGAAGCAGGTCATCACCGAGGTCTACGACGACGTGGTGGACGGTGCCCTCGTGACGGTGGAGAAGATCAAGACCGTCGCCGCCGACGGCACCGTGCAGGTGGCCGAGCAGATCAAAAAGTCCAGCGCAGACACCTTCGACGGCCTGTGGAAGGAGCTGCAGGACAGCGCCAACACCGGCGTGCTGGGCACCTTCGATGACCTGTACACCGCCGTCAAGAATCAGGACTGGCTCTCCGTCGGCAAGTGGGTTGCAAGCACCATCTACGGCGGTCTGACTGCCGACCAGAAGAAGCAGGTCAATGATTTTGCCCTTGGCATCGTGACTAAGCTCAACAAAGCGCTGGGCGGTGCCCGCGACCAGCTGGTGCAGGGAGCTATCGACCTTGGCGGGCAGATCGTGAACGGCCTGACCAGCGGCTTCTCTGAGGTCTGGCAGCAGGCGCAGGGCCTCGGCTCCACCCTGATAGAGATCTTCGGCGGGCTGAAAACACCGCTGAGCAATGCGGCCCTTGCCATCAGTCAGGGCATGAAAGGCGGCCTGATCTCTGCATTCCCGGAGATCCTTGCTTCGCTGGGCGGCCTGATCGGGTCTATCGGCGGCGCGTTCGTAGCAATGCTGGATGCCATCGCTGCGGCGCTGTTCCCTACCGGCTTTGGCACTCCGCAGGCTCTGCTGATGATCGCAGCGGGCGTAGCCCTTGCTGCCGTCATCGCGGGCATCGTTGCCTCGATCGGCGGCTCTTTCAGTAAGAAAGGTTCGTCCGGGCGCGGCAGCTCTTCCGGCGGGTCCTCCGGCTCCGGCAGCATGGGCAGCGTGGATATCACCACCGGCACCGGCAGTCTGGAAGATGCCATCAACGCCAACACCAAGGCGCTGGAAAAGACAAACTCTGCCCTTGCCGACATGATCCGGCAGGCGGGAGCGCTGGTGCTTTCCGACAACATGCGCCTCGGCTCAACCGTGGCCGCTTCCGGCACCGCACAGGTGGTGTCCGCTGCCAACAGCTACCACCGCGAGGGCGACACCAACATCACCCAGAACTTCTACAACGGCCACGACACCGCCGCCGCACAGCAGCGGGAAGCCCGCTGGGAAGCTGACAAGGCCAAGGCCCGCAAACGATGAAAGGAGGACACTGTGCTTTTTAAGGATCATCTCAAGATCGTGACAGATGCCGGTGCCGTCCTGCATCTGGGCTGGGACTACGACGCTCCCTACTTTCTCGACCCGCTGAACGGGGTGGATGTGGACCTGCAGACCGCGCAGGGCATCAATCAGGTCGGGGCAACCGTGGAGGGGCAGAGCGTCTCCGGCGTGTCCCGCACCCTGTCGGTCGTGTTCTGGGGCAGGGATGCGTTGACCCGTGCAAGAGCTTTTACCAAAAATCTGCCCTACTTCACCAAGGGTACCCTGTACTTTGGCGACCACTACTTCACCCGCTTCGTGCTGCAAAAACTGCCCTATTTTTCCAGCTACACGCCGGACCCGCGCTGTGAGCTGATGCTCTACAGCGAAAAGCCCTTCTGGTACGACCTCAACGCCGTCAGCAGCGTGCTGGGCGGGTATGAGAAAGCATTCCGTTTCCCCGTCCGCTACGACAGCCACATCTATGGCATCAAGCGGGACGGCACGGCGGCGGTGCTGCGCAACGAGGGCAGCCTTCCGGTGCCCTTCACGGCCACCCTGCGGTGCGACATGCCGGTGACACACCCCAAGGTGGTGGATCTGCAGACCGGAGCCTTCATCGGCTTTGACCTGACCCTGCAGCCGGACGAGACGCTGGAGATCTACCGCAGCACCTCTGACCGGCTGGCCTGCACCCTGACCCGGGCAGGCGTGACCGAGAACATCTTTGCAAAGCTGGACGAGGACAGCACCCTCACCGAGCTGCAGCCCGGCGATAACATGCTCTCCATGCAGGCCGAGAACGGCTCCGGCTACCTGCAGGCATCCGTGAGCTTTTACCCGATGGAGGCGGGCATCCTGCCCGAACCGCTATGAGACTGGACGTTTTAGACGCAGACACCCTTGCCCGCGTGGGCTGGGTGGACGTGTGGGTGTCTTTTTACTGGGACAGCCCCTATTACTCCGAGGGCAGCTTCACGCTGGAGGTGCGTCCCACCGCCGAGAACCTGCAGCTTTTGCAGGAGGGCCGCTGGCTGGTGCGCAGCGACGAAAGCCCGCGCATCCCCATGCGCATCTGCTCCCGCGCCAACCAGAACGAGGACGCAAACCTTGTGGTGTCCGGCTACCCGGCAACATGGCTGCTGACCAAGCGGGTGTCTGCGGTGAGCATCAAGAACCAGAACGCCGAAGCCGCCATGCGCAGCCTTGTGAGCGCCGCAAAGCCGTGGCCCCGTTTGGAGCTGGGCACCGAGTACGGCTTTGACACCACCTTTGAAAAGCAGACCTCCGGCGGCAGCATTTTCGACTACTGCCAGACCATCGGGCAGGCCTGTGATCTGGGGTTCCGCATCGTGCTGGACGGCAAGGGCAGCAAGAAAAAGCTACTCTTCGAGTGTTTCCGGCCCACCTTCGACCCGAACCGCAGATACAGCCCCCAGTGGGGCAATCTGCTGAATGCCGGGTGGAGCTTTTCCGATACCGATTACGCCAACGTGGCCCTTGTGCAGGGCGCTGGCGAAGGTAACGAGCGCGCCACCGTCTGGGTGGGCGATGTAAACGCCACTGGCTCCGACCGGCGGGAAATGTACATCGATGCCCGGGACATCAAGCCGGAAGAGGACAAAAACGAGACCAGCACCAGCCAGAGCTATCTGGCAAAGCTGGCTGACCGGGGCGGCGAAAAGCTTCTGGCCCAGCTGCGCACCGGAAGCATCGAGTTTGACGTGGACGATGATACCCTGCAGGTGGGCGACGTATTGAGCGCCAGCCTGCCCCAGCTGGGCTACACTGCCATGGTGCGCGTGGCCGACATCATCACCCAGAGCGAGGACAGCGGCACTACCCGCACCATCCGGCTGGGTACGCCCAGCTGGCACAAGACTTAGGAGGACTTTATGGCTGATATCATTACTTACCCCGAAAACGGCATTACCTACGATGCCGACGACGCTTCGGGTTACCTCGCCACCCGCCTGAGCGGCGTATACAGCGCTGAGGAGGATTTTGCTGTCACAGCACAGGGCGGCCTGAGCGTGCAGGTGAGCGCCGGTCAGGCATGGGTGCGCCCGGCACGGTTCAAGGGCCGCAGCATCATCATGGAGCAGCCCACCACCGTGGTGCTCACCGAAGCGGACCCTGTACGCAGCCGCATTGACCGTGTGGTTCTGCGCTACGATGCCGCTGCCAAAAAGACCAGCCTGCAGGTGCTGGAAGGTGTCCCGGATTCTGCCGGGCCTGCTGCTCCGGCCATCACCCGCACCGAGCTGATCTACGACCTCTGCCTTGCCGAGATCAAGCGCCCTGCAGGCTCCACCGCCGTTACCGCCGCCGACATCTACGACACGCGCGCAGATGAGACCGTCTGCGGCGTGATGCGGGACGGTGTGCATGGCATCCCGGCGGCAACGCTCATCCAGATGCTGCGGCAGAAGATCGCAGAGGTGGACAGCGGCAGCTTCTACACCAAAGAAGCCGTGGATGCCATGCTGGCCGTGATTCAGGCACAGGTCGCAAAAGCTGGCGCGCCGACCGAACGTCTGGCCTTTGTCACGCAGATCTCTGCAGGCGCATGGGGCTATAACAACACCATGAACTGTGAAGCCACCATTCCTGAAGGTGTGGATTTCATCCGCATCACTCCGAGGAATTTTAATTCTCCGTATGTGCTCCAGTTTTCTTCCGATAAAGATCTAAGCCTTACAAGTAGTAACAGCAAAGCGATATACAATATCTGCGGTGGCGGCACATACGAAACGAATTTCACTTATACCGCTGCAAATCGCAAGATCAAAATAACCCGGTTCAATTCCAGTATCGGCAGCACCTGCATTCAGGGATACAAATACGGCACTGCTGCCACTCCCTGCATCGTCTGGACTGAGGGCGACGGCACATCCGCTAAAGACCATGACATCGATTATATCGAGATCAAGGAGCAGTGGAACTCTGGAGACAGCAGCAACACCAATACGAAGGAAGCTGTTGCCCGTGTCGTGAAAGGCAGCAACTATACGACCGAAGGCGGTGCCACAGTCACTTTTGCCAGCGACGGCACCGTAACGGCCAGCAATTATTACGGCACGCTTGTGGGCTACCGGTACATGACGCTGACAGAAGTTTCAGAGCAGTTAGCATCCACTCAATCCGCTCTGGCCGACGCAGACGCTTTGAACCTTGACCAGGACTACCGCCTAACTCTTTTGGAGCTGGGCGTGACCGATGATGAAACCACCGCATGAACAGAAAGGAATGACTACTATGGCACTTTATAGAACCTGCAAACGTATGATCGAGCGCGGCCAGACCGCCGGTATGGAAAAGAAGCTGGATATCTTCTACGCCGCCGCCAAGCTGACCGATGAACAGTACGCAGAGCTGACCGAGATGCTGAACAAAAAGACCAGCGCCTGACCGGGCCGGAAAAGGACGCACCAAGGAGGTGTTGCTTTATGATCGAGTTCCCCATCACGCTGACATCCGGCGGCAGCGTATGCCTGCCAGGGCACGCATTTGCGCTGGCCCTCGGCTACACCAAGAACCGGGGCGTGTACCGCCTGCACGTCGATGCCACCGGCGAGTGGGAGGGGCTGGCTATCCGCTGCTTTTGGCACGTCCCGGACGGCAAAGCCCCGGCATCCTCGCTGGTGGTGGACGGCTATGTGGACGTGCCCGCCAGCGTGACCGCACAGCCCGGCAATGGCTGCATCACCTTTGAGGGCAGCGACGGCACCATGACCGTCACCAGCGCAGACCTGCGGTATCGTGTCAGCGCCAACAGCGGCACGGAGGACGGCACCACACCGGAACCGGGAACCCCTGCATGGCAGCAGCTGGTGGATGCCGTGCACACCGATGCCACCGCCGCAGAGCAGGCCAAGACCGATGCACAGACGGCAGCACAGCAGGCCGGGGCATCTGCCCAAAAGGCCGGGCAGGCCCTTTCTGACACCATCACTGCCAAAGATGACGCTCTGAAAGCCATCGGCGACAAGCAGACTTCTGCCACGCAGGCTGTGGACACAGCCCGGGACAAGGCCATCAAGCAGGTGGAAGCCTCCACCAAAGCCGCACAGACCGCCGCCAGTGAAGCCGCCGCCAGTGCAGGCAGTGCCAGCCAGAGCGCTCAGGAAGCCGCTGGCAGCCTGCAGGAACTGAAGGACGGCATTGCAAACGGAGACTTCAAAGGCGAGCCCGGCAACGACGGGAAATCCCCAGTTGTAACTGTAGCTGACATCGAAAATGGCCATCGTGTCAGCATCACTGACAAAGACGGTACAAAAACAATCGATGTCTTAAATGGTCAAACCGGCAAAACCGGTGCAACGCCTGTTCTGACGATCGGTACGGTGTCCAGCGGAGACAAACCTTCCGCCGATATTACCGGCACGCCTGAAAATCCGGTGCTTAACCTGAGGCTGCAACCCGGTCCTCAAGGCCCTGCCGTAGCACTGGACACCACCCTTACCCATGAGGGCGAAGCCGCTGACGCAAAAGCCACAGGTGACGCGATCAGCGCAGTAAAGGCCCGGCAGAACATCCTTGTGGGCACTGAGACGGGCAACCCGCTCAGCGTTGACGACGCTTTCCCTGCGCCCCTGTGCGGCCTGACCGTGTACGGCAAGAGCACGCAGGGCGGCACGCCCACGCCGGATGCACCTGTGCCTATCGTGAGCGCTGGGGATAGTGGGAGTGTGGCGGTGAAGGTGACGGGGAAGAATCTGCTAAACCCGTCGCTGTTCCAAAATAATAAATACCAGAGCTTCAATGCCGAAACCGGTTATTATGGAATTGACTATTCTGATTCGTATTGGATAACAGGACTTCAACCGTGCTTACCGAATACAACCTATCGCTTTAATATATCCGTAGAAGGCGGTTGTTTTTATGATGAAAAAAAGAATGTAATCGGTATTCTTGAATTTGAGTTTACAGTTAAAACGCCAGCGAAATGTGCGTATTACTGTGCCAATTTTTCATCAGTGACAAAGCCCTACGGCACGCCAGTCATTGCAACAGTGAGTGAACCTGCCACCTACTCTCCCTACCGTGAACAGCTTCTCACGCTCCCCACTCCCAACGGCCTACCCGGCATCCCTGTCACCTCTGGCGGCAGCTACACTGACAGCACAGGCCAGCAGTGGGTGTGCGACGAGGTAGACTTGGAAAGGGGTGTAAAGATACAGAGGGTGAACGCTGTAGACGTGTCAACCTGTGTAATTACAGGTTCCACTAACCTTGCGGCAACAAAACGACTCGCGATTCTGTTGCCACTCAAAGGTAAAGATTATACAGCAAAAGCCCTATGCAATAGATTGCCATATTTCGTTTCGTTTACTAGCGATACCATTCACTTTTATGTAGACACAAACAATGCGCAGGTTTTTATTCCCATTGGCGCTAAAAACCCGGAAGAAGGAGAATGCATTTTATTCTACATTCTCGACGATCCCATCGAAACCCCGCTCACCCCTGCCGAAATTGCCGCCTACAAAGCCCTCACAGCGTACAGCCCTGACACTGTGGTGCAGGCTGGTGACGGTGCCGGGGTCAAGCTGGAGTATCAGAGGGATGTGAATATCGTCGTCAAAAATCTTGAGGACGCAATCGCGTCCATGACAACGACCTAAAGGAGGACTGACTATGGCTATCAAAAGTAAAGCCCGGCATGACCTGACCCTGCGCTCCATCAAGCGGGAAATTGCCGCAGGACGCGACGTGGCATACTGGCTGGACAGGACGTATACCCATCTGGACAGCGGCCTGCTAACGGAGGACGACATCGCAGAGGTGGAAGCTCTGGCGCAGGCGTACTACGACGCACTGGATGCGAAGGACAAGGCGGCAGATCAGGAGCTGAAAGAGAACGTGAAAATCGGGGCCTGACCCCGTGAAAGGACGTGATACATATGGCAATCAAGCAGTATAGCCTGAAGAAGGACGGCGCAAAGCAGCTCTCTCCCGCATTCCGTGTGCGGGAGTTCCGCTGCCGCGACGGCACCGACACCATCCTCATTGACGAGGGCCTTGTGGTGC
>OLRO01001547.1_pt1 | contig 12795 bp, 9 predicted proteins | sample 1673131 | NCBI WGS metagenome assembly OLRO01 (sample SAMEA3136757, study PRJEB25190) | human gut metagenome | biome: human gut; feature: human-associated habitat; material: faeces | place: Austria | collected 2013 | reverse complement strand
AGTCCAGCCATCACAAGTCGTGGTATGGGTGAAGCTGAGAGCCGTAAAATTGCTGAATTAATGGTTGAAGCTTTGGAAAATCACGATAAACCTGAAGTTTTGGAACGCATTCGTGGAGAAGTTAAAGCTCTAACAGATGCTTTCCCACTCTATTAAAAGACTATGTTAGATTTATATATTAAACGCATTATCATTCATCAGTTTTCGCCAAATGATACGGAGCTGGTTTTAGCAGAAGGGCCTCTTGAAATAACGCCTCGCTTAGATGAGTATTTTCGAAAGAAACTCACTAAGGTTTTCTCTGATGAGGCTAAACGTGGCTATTTCGAAGCAGAAAATGTTTTCATCAGTCATCTAGGGGATGATTTGATGGAAAGTTCTGTCAAAATTGCCCAACTTTGGAAGGAAGAATTTGTCATTTCTGAAGATCAAAAGACCAATGATTTGGTCTTTATTCAGTTTGACAAAGAAGGGCAAGAGTATTTTGCTTTCTTGCGTATTGCTCTCAAGGACAGTTTGATTCATTCTTTGGGAGATAGTCAGCATCCTATTCAATTGTCACAAAATAATTTGCCTTCTGCGGCCCAAACACCCGATGAAGCTTTGGTAATCAATCGTAGTAGTAAGCAGTATTATTTGATTGAAAAGCGAATCAAGCATAATGGAAGCTTTGCCAATTATTTCTCTGAAAATCTCTTGCAGGTCCAGCCTGAACAATCTGTCAAGAAATCGATTAAGATGGTCGAAGATACTGCTCAGAAGATTGCTGAGAATTTTAATCAGGATGACTTTAACTTCCAAGGAAAAATGAAATCAGCTATTTTTAATAACCTGGAAGAAGACCAAGAGTTATCACCTGAAAAATTGGCAGACCAGCTCTTTGATAATAATTTGACAGCTCGTTTGACCTTCGTTGATGAGCTCAAAGAGGCCATACCTGAGCCTATCTCGGTATCAGATATTGACCATTCGCGTCAAATTAAGAAATTGGAGAATCAAAAATTATCGTTATCGAACGGAATTGAGTTAATCGTGCCTAATAATGTGTATCAGGATGCTGATAGTGTTGAGTTTATTCAAAATCCTGATGGCACCTACTCTATTCTCATCAAAAATATCGAGGATATCATCAATAAATAATATGTTTAAATGGATAAGACGTCTGGCGGTTTTTGTCGTAGTCCTCATCATAGGTATCCAATGCTATCGAATCCATGCCAATATTCAACATGTCTTAACCTATGAATCCATGGTTAAGGAGGTTTTGGCAGAGGACGACATTAATAATACAACCAATGTCGATTTGGTTCTGGCTATGATCTACACAGAAACCAAGGGGAAGACAGATGACGTGATGCAGTCCAGTGAAAGTTCTACAGGAGTGACTAACTCCATCACAGATCGAAAAGAAAGTATTCGTCAAGGGGTGACGGTGCTGTCAGAAAATCTGGAAGAAGCTGCCCACCATAAGGTGGATCCTTGGACAGCAGTACAAGCTTATAATTTTGGTAAGGCCTATATCGATTATGTGGCTGATAATGGTGGAGTTAACACCGTCGAATTAGCAAAAGCTTATTCAAAAAATGTCGTTGCTCCGAGTCTAGGAAATATCAGTGGAGAAACTTACACCTATTACCAACCGGTTGCCATGTACTATGGTGGCGGAAAACTTTATACAAATGGCGGAAATATTTACTACGCTAAGGAAGTACAGTTTAATCTCTTTTTGATGCGTATGTTCTCGCGCCTCTAAGAGTAAGGACGTTAAACTTAGGAAAGACAAATGAAAGCATTATTAGTTTATTTTAAAGGATATGTCAAAGACAGTATCCTGGGACCCGTTTTTAAATTAATCGAAGCCAGTTTCGAACTCTTGGTCCCTCTAGTGATTGCTGGAATTGTCGACACAACTATTCCAAATAAAGACCAAAATCATCTGTTTATGATGATTTTTCTCTTGTTCGGACTTGCCGTTATTGGGGTTGTTGTTGCTATTTCAGCACAGTATTTTTCATCCAGAGCAGCAGTTGGCTATGCCCGAGGTTTAACCAATGATTTGTATGCGAAGATCATGCGTTTATCAAAGGAAAAGCGGGATGAGATTGGAACGTCAAGTTTGGTGACACGTTTGACTGGTGATACCTTTCAAATCCAAACGGGCATCAATCAATTTTTGAGGCTCTTTTTGAGGGCACCGATTATCGTGACGGGAGCCATTATTATGGCATTCCGAATCAGTCCACGCTTGACCCTCTGGTTTCTTGGTATGGTCTTGGTATTGACCCTTATTATTGTACTAGCTAGTCGCATCGTCAATCCTTTATATGCCAAGATTCGAGTGATTAATGAGTCAATTGTTACCAATACGCGTCAACAACTTGAAGGCATGAGGGTTATTCGGGCTTTTGATCAAAGTGAGCGTGAATTAGATAACTTCACGACTGTAAATAAAGACCTGAAGAAGTGGCAACTCAAAACAGGCGTGATAGCAAGTCTCATTGGTCCTTTGACTTTCTTAGTTGTTAATATGACTTTGATTGCTGTCCTTTGGCAAGGAAATCTGCAAATTCAAGGTGGCCTTTTGTCTCAAGGTATGCTGATTGCTCTGGTCAATTATCTCTTGCAAATTTTGACGGAGCTTCTTAAATTGGCTATGATGTTGACCAATCTTAACCAGAGCTTTATTTCGGCGAAAAGGGTACAAGCTATTTTTGAACTCCAAGATGAGGATATTGAGGCACCTTTAACACTAAGAAAACCAGATCGGTCGGAAGAAGGACTTGCTATTGACCACATGACCTTTACCTATCCTACGGCTAGTTCGCCATCACTCCAAGAGATTCATGTCAGTCTTACTCAAGGTCAGTCACTAGGTATTATTGGTGGTACAGGTTCAGGTAAATCGACTTTGGTAAACTTAATCATGAACTTATATCAGCCTCAGATTGGTTCATTAGCTATTTTCAAAGATCAAAAATCACCAAAAAACCTTAAAGAGTGGCGTTCTTGGGTTGCCTATGTCCCACAAAAAGCTGAGCTATTTAGGGGAACCATTCGTTCAAACTTGTCATTAGGACTTGACCATGAACCGAGTGAGCAAGAACTGTGGCATGCGCTTGACATGGCTCAGGCTGCTGATTTTGTAAGGGATAAGGACCTTGGTTTAGATGAGCCAGTTGAGTCATTTGGCCGTAATTTTTCGGGGGGTCAACGTCAACGTTTGACTATTGCGCGTGCGCTGATGAGACCAGCACCATTCTTGATTTTGGATGACTCAACCTCAGCCCTAGATTACTTGACTGAAAGTCGCCTACTAGCGGCTATCAGAGACAATCTTAAATCAACGAGTCTGATTATTATTTCGCAAAGAACAAATAGTCTAAAAGCTGTTGATCAAATTTTGGTGCTTGATAAGGGACATCAAGTTGGCTTGGGTAATCATGAAGAATTGCTTGCCACAAATAAACTCTATCAAGACATTCATTATTCTCAACATCAAAAGGAGGTCGCTGATGAAGGCTAGAAATAATAAATCAACGCTTAAACGTTTAAGTAGAGATATCTTAAGTCAGCGTTACCTCTTTGCCTTAGCAACAGTTGGGACCATTATTCAAGTTGCCTTAACGGTTTACTTACCTATCTTAATTGGTGATGCAGTGGACGCTGTTCTTAAGATGAACGCCGTTCTATTGATGTCACGTTTAATTTGGCAGATGCTTGTAGTTATCTTAGCTAATAGTGCAATCCAGTGGCTTAACCCTTTGATTTATAATCGATTGATTTATTCATATAGCGAAAGTTTACGTGAACGAGTCATGATGAAAATTCATGCTATGCCTCTCAGTTACCTTGATCGTCAAGGAACTGGAGACATGGTTAGCCGTGTGACTACAGATAGCGATCAGTTAAACAACGGACTTCTCATGGTCTTTAACCAATTTTTCGTTGGGCTTTTGACTATCTTTGTCATAATCATTACCATGGCTCGCTTAGACTGGTTCATGATGCTCTTAGTTCTAGTGATGACGCCTCTGTCAATGCTTGTGGCACGTTTTATCGCAAAGAAGAGCTATCAACTCTATCGCAATCAAACTAAATGGCGAGGTGTGCAGACTCAGTTGATTGAGGAAAGTCTGACTCAAGAAGCTTTAGTACAGAGTCTAAATGCTCAAGACCAGATGGTTAGGAGTTTTAAAGACGTCAATGGTAAGTATGCTGATTATTCACAGGGTGCTATCTTTTATTCGTCAGCGGTTAACCCAGCTACACGTTTTGTCAATAGTCTGATCTATGCTCTCATTGCAGGTGTTGGTGCTTATCGAATCATGTCGGGTGGCGCTTTTACAGTGGGACAATTGACTACCTTCCTAAATTATGTCACCCAGTATACGAAACCTTTTAATGATATCTCATCTGTTCTATCTGAACTTCAAAGTGCTTTGGCCTGTGCTGATCGCCTTTATATGATATTGGATGAAGAGGAAATAACAGAAACAGGTAAGGCGGTTTTGGAAGAAGCAGATGTGCAAGGACGTTTTAAATTTGATCATGTTCAATTTGGTTATTTGCCTAATAAACCTCTTATCAAGGATTTGAGCATTGATATCCCTGCCGCAAGTACTGTTGCCATTGTTGGTCCAACAGGAGCGGGAAAATCTACCTTGATTAACCTGCTCATGCGTTTCTATGATTTGGACAAGGGGAACATTCTACTGGACGGTAGACCTATTACAGATTATACTCGTGAGAGTCTTCGGAAACAGATTGGGATGGTTTTGCAGGAAACTTGGCTTGAGGTCGGCACTATTCATGATAATATTGCCTATGGAAATCCAGAAGCCAGTCGTGAAGAAGTCATAGCAGCGGCCAAGGCTGCCAATGCTGATTTCTTTATTCAGCAGTTGCCTCAAGGCTATGACACCTACTTGAATGACGCGGGGCAATCCCTTTCTCAGGGACAACGTCAGCTTTTGACTATTGCCCGCATATTTGTCAATGTGCCTAAAATCTTAATCTTGGATGAAGCCACTTCTAGTATCGATACTCGTACAGAGCTTCTCATTCAAGAGGCCTTCGCTAAATTAATGAAAGGTCGAACAAGTTTCATCATTGCCCATCGATTATCTACCATTGAAAATGCGGACCTTATTTTGGTCATGAATAATGGGGATATCGTTGAACACGGAACCCATGAACAACTGATGCAAGCTAAGGGAATGTACTATCGTATGCAGACGGCCCAAAAGACACAAAATAGTTAAATCCGACAGAGCTTTTAAGCTCTGTTTTTTATGATTTTAGCCAATCATTTATCACGGAAGCTTATTAATGAAAAAGAAATGAAATTTAGTTATTTTTTCTTTTTTATTGGAAAAAATACTGATAAGATGGTAAACTAAAGAGGATATTATATAAAAAAAGGTATCGAAAATTAGAATGTTAAAACATAAAAACGTCCTAGTGTTTTTAGGACAAACCTTGCTTTATTTCGCCATTTTTATGGCCCTAATTTATCTCTACAATTACCTAGGACAAGGTCAAGGTAATTTTATCTATAACGAATTTTAGGAAGAATAATGACGAATACAAAAATTAAAGATATGATCGAAACGATTGAGCAGTTTGCTCAATCACAACCTGACTTTCCTGTTTACAATATTTTAGGGGAAGTTCACACTTACGGTGACTTAAAAGCTGACTCGGATAGCCTAGCTGCCAAGATTGATAGTCTTGATATTCCAGAAAAATCACCTGTTGTGGTTTATGGCGGTCAAGAGTATGAAATGTTGGCAACTTTTGTCGCTTTGACTAAATCTGGTCACGCTTATATTCCAATTGATAGTCACTCAGCTCTTGAGCGCGTGACGGCTATCGTTGAAGTAGCAGAGCCTAGTCTGATTATTGCTATCAATGACTTCCCACTTGAGGATGTCCAAGCACCAATCTTAACATTGGATCAAGTGACAACAGCTTTTGAAAGCAAGACTAGCTACGAAGTGACTCATCCTGTTAAGGGGGATGATACTTATTACATCATCTTCACATCAGGAACTACAGGTAAGCCTAAAGGGGTCCAAATTTCACACAATAATCTCCTTAGTTTCACTAACTGGATGATTACGGACAAGGAATTTGCGACTCCAAAACGTCCTCAAATGCTGGCTCAACCGCCTTATTCATTTGACCTATCGGTAATGTACTGGGCACCAACATTGGCACTTGGAGGAACACTCTATGCGCTTCCTTCAGCCATTACACAGGACTTCAAGAAGCTCTTTGAAACGATCTTCTCACTTCCAATTGCCATTTGGACATCAACACCATCTTTTGCAGATATGGCAATGTTGTCTGAAGACTTCAATGCAGAGAAGATGCCGAAAATTACGCATTTCTATTTTGACGGAGAAGAGTTGACTGTCAAGACTGCTCAAAAGCTTCGCCAACGTTTCCCAGAGGCACGTATTATCAATGCTTACGGGCCAACTGAGGCAACAGTAGCCTTATCAGCAGTAGCAGTAACTGATGAGATGCTGGCTAACCTTAAGCGTTTGCCGATTGGTTATACCAAGGAAGATTCACCGACTTATATTATCGATGAGGATGGCAATATCCTTCCAAATGGTCAACAGGGTGAAATCATCGTATCAGGACCAGCAGTTTCAAAAGGATATATGAACAATCCTGAAAAGACTGCGGAAGCCTTCTTCGAGTTTAATGGCCTTCCTGCTTACCATACTGGTGATGTAGGAACGATGACTGATGAAGGTCTCCTTCTTTACGGTGGTCGTATGGACTTCCAGATTAAATTTAATGGTTTCCGTATTGAGCTAGAGGATGTTTCACAAAACCTTAATAAGTCTAAGTATATTGATTCAGCAGTAGCTGTGCCACGTTACAATAAAGACCATAAGGTTCAGAACCTCTTGGCTTATGTGATTCTTAAGGATGGTGTTCGTGAGCAGTTTGAACGTGAAATTGATATCACCAAGGCGATTAAGGCAGACTTAGAAGATATCATGATGTCTTACATGATGCCTACTAAGTTCCTCTATCGTGAGAGCTTGCCTTTAACACCAAATGGGAAAATCGATATCAAGGGTCTTATCAGTGAGGTTAACAACCGATGATTGACTTCTTGAAACAGCTCCCCCATTTAGAAGCCTACGGTAATCCCTTCTATTTTATCTATCTTGGATTAGCTCTATTGCCAATCTTTGTGGGTCTCTTCTTTAAAAAGCGTTTTGCAATTTATGAGTGTTTGGTCAGTCTAGCCTTTATTGTTCTTGCTCTGACAGGAACACATGCTAGCCAATTACTAGCCTTACTCTTCTATATCGTTTGGCAAATCATCTGGGTTTATTCCTACAAACATTACCGCAGTAAAAAGGACAATAAATGGGTTTTCTATTTACACTCATTTCTTGTAGTCCTTCCCTTGATTTTTGTTAAGGTAGAGCCTGCGATAAATGGTACTCAGTCCCTTTTAAACTTTCTTGGTATTTCTTACTTGACCTTCCGATCAGTTGGTATGATTATCGAGATGCGGGATGGTGTCCTTAAAGAGTTTACACTTGGAGAATTCCTCCGATTCATGCTCTTTATGCCAACCTTTACGAGTGGTCCTATTGATCGTTTCAAACGCTTTAACGAAGATTACAAAGCGATTCCTGAGCGAGATGAGCTGATGAATATGTTGGAGCAAGCTGTCAAATATATCATGCTTGGTTTCCTCTATAAGTTTGTTTTGGCGCAGATTTTCGGAAGTATGCTCTTGCCTTCACTGAAAGCACAAGCTTTGGCTCAAGGTGGTATCTTTAATTTACCAACACTTGGTGTTATGTATGTTTTCGGTTTTGATCTCTTCTTTGACTTTGCGGGTTACTCGATGTTTGCCTTGGCAGCATCTAACCTTATGGGGATTAAGAGCCCAATCAACTTTGACAAACCTTTCATCTCACGAGACTTGAAAGAATTTTGGAATCGTTGGCATATGAGCTTGTCTTTCTGGTTCCGTGACTTTGTCTTTATGCGTTTGGTTATGGTTTTGATGCGTAACAAGGTTTTCAAAAACCGTAACACGACATCAAATGTTGCCTATGTCATTAATATGATGGTTATGGGATTCTGGCATGGAGTTACCTGGTACTACATTGCTTATGGTATTTTCCATGGTATTGGTCTAGGAATTAATGATGCCTGGTTACGTAAGAAGAAGACCATTAATAAAGAACGTAAGAAAGCTGGTCTTGAGCCACTTCCTGATAATAAATGGACGAAGGCTTTGGCAATCTTTATTACATTTAACACTGTTATGTTGTCATTCTTGATTTTCTCTGGATTCTTGAATGACCTCTGGTTCACTAAAAAATAAGTAAAGGAATTATAAAAATGGATGTAAAATCAGAAGTTATTGAAATTATTGATGAACTCTTCATGGAAGATGTTTCAGACATGATGGATGAAGACCTTTTCGATGCTGGTGTTCTTGATTCTATGGGAACAGTTGAGCTTATCGTTGAATTGGAATCACGTTTCGATATTCGTGTGCCAGTTTCAGAATTTGGTCGTGATGACTGGAACACAGCTAATAAGATTGTTGAAGGGGTAACGGAGCTTCGCAATGCTTAAGCGTTTATGGCAAATTTTTGGCCCTATAATCTGTGCCTTAGTCTTGGTAGTAGTAGTTATTTTTTCCTACCCTCAAGGCAGAAAACATAATTATGAGGTTGAAAAACGTAACGCAGTAACCTTGACAACTGAGAACTTTAAGAGCCGTATTAATAAGACGACAGCTCTTTCTGATAAGAATCATCGATTTGTCCCTTTCTTTGGGTCTAGTGAGTGGTTGCGTTTTGATGCCCTTCATCCAGCTGTTTTAGCTGAAAAGTACGACCGTAACTATCGCCCATATTTTATTGGACAACGTGGGGCTGCCTCTCTAAACCAATATTTGGGAATGCAACAAATGCTTCCCGAATTGAAAAATGGGACAGCAGTCTATGTCTTGTCACCACAGTGGTTTACTAAAAAAGGTTACAATTCTGCGGCTTTCCAGCAGTTCTATAATAACGACCAACTTAGTAGTTTCTTAAGTCAAAATCAGACGGATGCAAATTCTCAGTATGCAGCTCAGCGCATCTTAGAGATGAAACCTGAGATTACTATGAAATCTCAACTTTCTAAAGTGGCTAATGGGCAAGATTTAAATTCTCTTGATAAGACTTATATTCAATTTATGGCAGAGCTTAATAAGCGAGAAGATGCCTTGTTCAGTCCTTTTGCAGCATCAAATAATGCAAATTACGACAAGAAGGTTCTTCCTTATCTTAAAGAGTTGCCAGACAAGCTCTCTTATGAGGCACTTGATCAGGTTGCTGTAAGAGATGCAGAAGCCCATACCAAGTCAAACGACTTTGGTATCGATGACCGTTTCTATAAGAAACGTTTGTCTAAGAAGATTGGTAAACTTAAAGGTTTCCAGAAAAATCTTTCTTATGAAGTTTCACAAGAATACGGTGACCTACAGTTGGTGCTAAATCAATTTGCTAAGTCAAATACTAATGTCATTTTTGTCATCCCACCTGTTAATAGCAAGTGGATGGCTTATACGGGACTTAGTCAAGAAATGTATGATGCTACGGTTTCTAAAATCCGTTATCAATTGGAAAGTCAAGGCTTTACCAATATTGCCGATTTTTCAAAAGATGGAGATCAACCTTACTTTATGCAAGACACCATTCATATGGGATGGAAAGGGTGGGTAGCCTTTGACAAGGCTGTTGATCCATTTGTAAGTAATCCAACACCTGCACCTAGCTATAACTTGAACGACCGCTTTTATAGTAAGGATTGGGCAGGTTATACAGGGACTCCTAGTCAATTTAAGTAGAGTAACTTAATAAAAAATCAGGATATAACAAAAAGGCTTTAGCAAGCCTTTTTGTTATAGAGTAATAGGAGAATAATATTGCTCTTATTATTTTTTACCTTCAGAATTTATTAAAAAGGATTGGGGTAATCCCCAATCCTTTTTGTCACTTTGAAGTTTTGTATTGCCTTAAACAGATCTTATTTGTTTTTAGTTAGAGCTTTTCGAATTAAATCTGCAGGGATAATCAAAACCGCGATAAGAAGTGCAACGATATAGTGTTGAACGTCCATAGGAACGGTACTAAATACTTTACCACCGAATTGAATAATCAAGGTTTGAACGACAGCAATAGAAATCATTACAATTGAGAATTTCTTGTTTTCGCCGATATGTTCAAAAACATTGAATCCATTACTACGTGTATTAAGTGAGTTGAAGATGACAGCATAGATAAATACTGTAAAGGTGAATGTTGTTACCATTTCAAAGTTGCCAGTTCCATTTGTGATAAAGTCTTGGATACCACCAACATTTTTAAGAATGGCTAAACATACAAGAGTAATGAAGACGCTGGCTACACCAATAGCAGATTTCATATAGCCAGTAAGAATATTTGCCTTCTTAGCAACTGGCTTTTCATTCATGTAACGATCTAGGGTAGGCTCTTCACCAAAGGCAAGGGCAGCAAGTGTGTCCATGATAAGGTTAATCCAGAGAATTTGGATAATTGTAAATGGCTCTTTGAGGCCCAAAAGTGGTGAGAGAAGTGACATAGCAATTGTAGTCACGTTTACGGTTAACTGGAAGATAATGAATTTACTTACTGACTTACTCATAGTACGTCCATAGAGGACGGCTTTTTCAATCGAAGTCAATGAGTTATTCAAGATAACGATATCTGAAGCTTCACGTGCAACTTCAGTACCATCACCCATTGAGAAACCGACATCAGCTGATTTTAGGGCAGGTGAGTCATTGACCCCATCACCTGTCATACCAGCGACCATATCGAGGTCTTGAGCTGCCTCAATAAGACGTTTTTTATCCATTGGAAGGGCACGACTGACCACTTTTAAGTGAGGCAATTGTTGTTTGAGTTCTTGATCTGAGAGGGCAGAGAGTTCATCGTGAGTAAGGACAAGGTCATTTTCTCCAGTGACGATACCGGCTTCTTTAGCGATAGCAACAGCGGTTTCTTTACGGTCACCAGTTACCATAACTACTTGAACACCTGCACGGTTCATTGTTTCAACAGTTTGTTTAATTGAAGAACGAACGTTATCACGGATACATACGATACCAATCAAGACTTTATCATTTCCATCTGTATTTAGGATAGCAAGCAAACGCATTGAACGGTTAGCTTGTTCCAATGATAATTCTTGGAAACGAGCTTTAATATCATCTGTAAAGTTTTGTTTATTACCATCTTTATCAAGATAGTAGTAGCAGTCATTTAGGATGAATTCTGGAGCACCCTTGATGTAAGTTTTTCCGTCCTTAGTCGTTACACTTGCGAATTTTGTTGCTGAGTTGAATTGTTGCTTCTCAGTAATTGTATTCGTATCGAAATCAAGTTGAGAACGACCAATAAGGAAATCAAGAAGTGCACGGTCAGTGGCGTTACTACCAACAGCACTGCCATCAGCTACCATGGCATCGTTGTTAAGACCGATACCATTAATCATTTCAGCTTTAAGGCTATCTGACATAGTGTCAAAATCAGGAGCCTCAGTTTCACCAGTAGCTGCATAAAGTGTTCCATCAGCAAGGAAGAAGTCAACTACAGATAGTTTACCTTCAGTGATAGTACCAGTCTTATCACTGAAGAGGATATTCATGTATCCGGCTGTTTCAATGGTATCAGGATGGCGAACCAAGATATTTTGTGCTAAAAGTCGACCTGAGTTCATTGAAGAAACGAGTGCCAACATCATTGGAAGACCTTCTGGAACGGCCATGATGATGATTGTAACCGCAAAGAGAATCGTTTCAATGATAAGAAGGAAGATTGAACCACCATTGAGGTTATTAGCCTTATTGAGGGCAATAAAGCCTAAGACAAGGTTGATTACTGAATATGCAACACCTGCACTATAACCGAGGACACCGATGTTTCCAGCAAGCTTGTTGAGTTTTTCTTTGGATGGTGAATCTTTACTATCTTCTTGAAGAGAAGTATTGATGCTTCCTAGAACGGTGTTATCACCAATTTGTGTAGCTTCCATAACGGCTTCGCCTGAAGTAACAACTGTACCACGGAAGACTTTGAGCTCTGTAAAGAGGTCGGAAGAGTCTGGCTCTGCTTGATCACCAAGAGGAAGTTTTTTAGCATCTTCACTTTCACCATTAAGGACAGCTTGGTTTACTTTTAATTCACCTTCCAAGATGATACCATCAACTGGAATCTTGTCCCCTGATTGAAGGAGAATCTGATCACCTTTTACAATATCATCAACGAGAACCTCTTTAAGTTTACCATCACGATAAACCTTAGCATTAGTTTTTGAAGCCTCTTCTTGAAGAGTGTTGAATTTTTGCTCATTTCGGTATTGTGAGACTGCTGAGAATCCTGTAGACATCAAAATGGCGAAAATTAGTGAGATAGCCTCATACCAATTAGCTTCACCAATAGCAGGGAAAATCATTCCAACAAAGTTGAAAATGATTTTTAATCCTAAGGCAGCCAAGAGGATAAGAATCCATTGATCTTGGAAGGCTTCGATAAAGATTGAGAGGAGCGAGTTAGCCTCTTTACTAGAGAGCCTATTATCGCCATGGGCGTTTTTACTTGCTTGAACTTCAGCAGAAGTCAAGCCTTTAAATTTTTTCATTTAAGGTTTGTATCCTTTCTAAATTATTACTGAATTTTAAGGCTAGTAAATTATAAGCCAAAAAGCTTATCATTACAGTCACGATAACTG
>OLRO01001540.1_pt1 | contig 12815 bp, 11 predicted proteins | sample 1673131 | NCBI WGS metagenome assembly OLRO01 (sample SAMEA3136757, study PRJEB25190) | human gut metagenome | biome: human gut; feature: human-associated habitat; material: faeces | place: Austria | collected 2013 | reverse complement strand
ATCGGACCGATACGACGGCATTGTATAAACGTAGATACCCCCGAAGCAAAAAGGGACATAGATACCAGAAAGCTTGTTTTTTCAACATCCAGCTTCAGTGCGCTCGCAATGATAAGAGGAGGTGTAATGATGGCTACAAAGATAGCCAGCAGATGTTGCAAGGCAGCAAACAGGGCATCTTTAAATGGAGGGCGGTCTTCTACGCCATAGATCAAATCTGTTTTCATTCGATATTTTTATTCAATAATTGATGTATATCCGTTGGGGAATTTTGTACTTCGAAGTTTAGTTCAGCGTCCACTTCAAAGCCAGTGTCGGAATTACATAGAAGCCGTCACGACCACCGAAGTTATTGCTCAGTTCCACTTCGGAGCCAACACTCAGGTTAAAGTTTTTATTCACTCCCTTGATGCGGTTCAGGTTTACCCAAAATTGCGGTTCGGAGAGGAAGATGGTTTTTCCATACTTGGTTTCTTCACGCCACCAGTCGGCAAAACCGGAGAAGGTGAGCAAATCCTTGCAAAAGTTCATGTACCATGTTCCTGTCAACTGGAAGTTATTCGGGGATGGGTGCTTCTGTATATATTTGTACATCGCTGTCAATGTGAAGCCTCTGGAGAAAGAAGCGTTATTATAGGTATAGGTGGCTCCCGCCAGGTAAGCGTTGTTGTAGGAGAATCCTTTCGCCAGTCCGCCATTGTATTCGAGATGGGCGGAGAAAGGACCTTTCCAGAATTTCACTTCACGGGCTATTTCCCAATAAGCAGCAGCGACACCTTCGGAGGTATAATCCATATCGACAAAGAAATACGTGCTTCCCCACTTGTCGGCCTTGAACATTTCGACCGTGGTGGTTACCCAAGGACGCTCGTCGAGTGATTTGTACAAGGCACGTCCCAAGTCGTAGTGTAACTGAATGTTCTGCGCCACGGCTCCTCCCACGAAGGCAGACAGAAGAAGTACGAAAAGAAATAATTTTTTCATTTGAATTTAACTTGTTTTTAATGGTTTTTAAATCGGCTGCAAAATTACATAAAAAAGCACTATAAAAGCAAAGAACTCCTTATCTTTGCTTTCAAGAATACAAGTAAAAGCCCATGAAAAAGCTATTTATCCTCCTATTAATGTGCATAATCGGTCTGGGAGCGAAAGGTCAGGTATCTTCAGCCGCCTTCCAGAAATGGCACGGTGACAAATATTCCATGTTCATTCACTTCGGACTCTATTCCCAGCTGGGAGGAGTGTGGCACCAGAAACAGATTCAGGATGGATACAGTGAACAGATTCGGGCCTTTGCACAAATTCCACAAGCAGAATATGAAAAGATAGCACGTGAATTCAATCCTACGGAATTCAACGCCGATTCTATCGCCCTGCTTGCCAGGAAGGCCGGCATGCATTCCATTATCTTTACCAGCAAGCATCACGACGGATTCTGTCTGTTCAAAACCGCTACTACCCCGTTCAACTCCTACGATGCCTCCCCTTGCAAACGGGACTTCGTCAAAGAACTGTCGGAAGCGGCCCGGCGGCAAGGACTGCGGTTCGGACTATACTTTTCACTCATCGACTGGCACTACCCGTATGCTTCGCCCATGTCACCGCACAATGCAGATTTCATCACGGAGAGTCACCATAATTACTCCAAACAGCAACTGAAAGAATTACTTACCCCCTACGGAACCATTTCGGAACTATGGTTCGACATGGGTTCCAATACGCCCGCACAGAGCAAAGAACTTTACGAAATGGTTCACCGGTACCAACCCGACTGCATGGTCAGCGGGCGACTGGGAAACGACCAATACGATTTCTGTGTGATGGCCGACAATGACTACCCGGAGAAAACACTTCATGCTCCCTGGCAAAGCGCCGCTTCCATGTTCGACGAGACATGGGGATATCGCTCCTGGCAAGCACGCGGCAACGTGGAAGACAAAGTACGGGAAAAGACACGCAGTCTGATTAATGTAGTTTCCAGAGGAGGAAACTACCTGCTCAACATCGGCCCTAAAGGCAACGGAGAAGTGGTCGACTTTGAGAAAGAAGTGCTGGAACAAGTCGGCAACTGGCTTTCCCATTACGGTTATGCCGTATATCAGACGGAAGCCTCTCCCTTTCAAGAAGAGTTCGACTGGGGAGAAGTGACCCGCAAAGACAATCACCTGTATCTCTTCCTATCGGGTACTTATCCCAAGGATGGAAAAATCACCTTCTCCATGCCTGGATATATTCTGCAAAAAGGAGACGGAAAAATGGCCACCTATCTGCAATATGGTGACGAGGTGGTACTCACCATACCCGCCTCAGCCTACAAAGACAAACAAATCCATGTGCTGACACTCTCGTTCGACAAAAAGATTGAACCTCTTCCGGGAAATACAGTCAGAAGCACGATGCTGACCGCACAAAATGCCACTCCGCAATACAGCTATTCCTGCTTTGACTATTATACTAACTACCGCAGTGTCATCGGTTACAGCTGGGATTTTGAACAACTGCTCCTCAAACAGCTGGAACTCATTTACACACCACAGGAAGCCGGACGGAAAATCGATCTGATTCTGGATGGAAAAACCTATCACGTCACTTTGAACAAAGGAAAAGAACAGAAGGGTACCTCGCTTTCCAATACGGAATGGGGAAAAACTTACATCTGTGGACCGGGCAACGGGATATTCCACGCAAAAGATTCGTTAGTTGCCAACCTGCAACAACCCCCTCTTACCGGTAAAACTTGGAAACCCGCAGCAGAGAGCGATACGTTAGATTGCCCCCAATTCTCCAGCTATTACATCCTGAGAGAGGTAGAATCACCTCGCTCACAGCACATCCTGGCTGAAATCGGAGCAGGAAACGGCATGGAAGTCTATGTCAATGGAAAACTGATTGCCAAACACCTGAACCCGTATCGGACTCCGTTCCGTATGGAAAAAATCGTGCTCCCGCTCAAAAAGGGTATGAACCAAGTCGTGCTCCGCACTTACAACCGCTTTGAAGACCAAACCACCTACCTGTTGCGCCCGGCAGAAGAACAGAAAGTCTACCGGCAGGATGTGGTACTACCCGATGCACTCAACGGGAAAGACCATCATCTCGTATTGAAACCACACAATCCCTCTTCCCCGCATACTGACGCAGAATTGTCCAATCTGCGCATCCGGTTAAGAAGGATTGCTCTTAAAGGCCAAAGAGATTAATAAATCTCCTTGGCTACCTTATATACACTGTCGGAAGCCATGAAAGTGTAGAAATGCAGACCGGGAACTCCATGTGCCAGCAAGTCCTTGCACTGTGCCTTGCACCATTCCACTCCTACAGCTTTCACTTCCTCGTCATTCTCACATTTACGGAGCTCTGAAGCAAAGGCTTCGGGTATATCCGTACGGAACACTTTAGGCAGCACATTCAACTGGTTCTTGAAGACTACCGGCTTGATGCCCGGGATGATAGGTACCTCAATACCTTCCTGACGGCAACGGTCTACAAAAGCATAGTATTTTTCATTGTCAAAAAACATCTGAGTCACCACGTAATCAGCTCCATTGCGTACTTTCTCTTTCAGATAGAACAGGTCCGATTCCATGTTGGGCGCTTCTTCATGCTTCTCCGGATAGCAGGCCATGCCGTAAGAGAAAGGAGTTTCAATGCCTTCAATTTTCGAACCGTCCAGTGAGATGCCTTGATTAAAACGGTTCACCTGCTCCTGCAAGTCGGTGGCGTGTTCGTTGTACAGATACAAGTCCTTGGCCGCAATGTCCAACGGTTTGGAGTCACCTCTCAGCAACAACAGATTGGTAATGCCCAGAAAGTTCAGGTCGAGCAAGGCGTATTCCGTTTCTTCCTTGGTAAATCCCTTACAGATGATATGGGGAACCGCCTGAATGCCGTACTTGTTCTGAATGGCTGCCGCTATGGCGACCGTTCCCGGACGTTTCCGGACCGTAGTCTTCTTCAGGTTGCCGTCGGGTTGCGGCAGATACACAATCTCACTGTGGTGGGCCGTGATATTAATGTACTTGGGGTCGAACTCCCGCAACTTGTCGATGACGTGATATACTTTTTGTATGCTGTTTCCTTTCAAAGGTGGCAAAATCTCAAAGGAAAATATCGGTTCCTTACTATTCTTTATCAAATCTATTACTTTCATCGTACATTTGTAAATTTATACCGACAAAGATACAAGCATTTGATTTATCCACCAACACTCTGGTGATATTTAGAAAAAAGAGAGTGTTTAACCCACAAAACACCTGTCAAAACAGAATAATATTCTATTCAGAGCTTCGATTATAGAATAAAAGAGCAGTAAACCGTACAGAGGTCTAAATATGAAGTCCGTAGTCGTGCTTCACTTCATCCATCACAAACATGCTTTCCAACGAACCCAGACTGTCTACCGTACCCAATACATTAATGATAAATTCCTGATAGTATTTCATGTTCGGAGCATGGATTTTCAATAGGTAATCGTAGCTACCGGAAATGTTGTAACACTCCGTCACCTCCGGTATCTGCTGCACAATACGGGTAAACTCCATGGCAATGTCCTTGTTCATCCGGCGCAGCTTCACATTACAGAACACGACAAACCCCTGATTCAGTTTGTCGGCATCGAGCACAGCAATGTATTTCTTGATGTATCCTTCCCGTTCCAGTCTTTTCAACCGCTCGAATACGGGCGTGGACGACAGACTGACCTGAGCCGCCAGTTCTTTGGTAGTCAGCCGGGCATTCTCCTGCAACGTGCGGAGAATCTGCAAATCTACTTTATCCAATTTTTCCGTCATCAGAATATTATTCTAGCAAAGTTTGTTTTATGTGTGCAAAACTAATTGTTTTTTCTTTCATAGCAGAACTTTACAGATGAATTTTCCATATTTCCCGCACATATTGGAGGATATGTCCATCAGAACTACTTTTGCATTGTATTTAAAACCTCTAAAAACTCACAGCAATGGAAAAGACTAAGCTACACTTCGAAACACTGCAACTACACGTAGGACAAGAAACTCCCGACCCCACTACCGACGCACGGGCCGTACCTATTTATCAGACCACTTCGTATGTGTTCCATGATTCTGCCCATGCGGCCGCCCGTTTCAGTCTGGAAGAAGCCGGAAACATCTACGGTCGTCTGACCAATCCCACACAAGACGTACTGGAACAGCGGGTTGCCGCACTGGAAGGCGGAGTGGCCGCGCTGGCCGTCGCCTCAGGAGCCGCCGCCATCAGTTATGCGTTTGAGAACATCACCTGCCAAGGTGACCATATCGTATCCGCCTGCACCATTTATGGAGGCACCTATAATCTGCTGGCACATACTTTCCCTACCCGGGGCGTACATACTACCTTCGTAGACCCGGAAGACCCGGAGAACTTCGAGCGGGCCATCCAGCCGAACACCAAAGCATTATTTATCGAGAGTCTGGGAAATCCCAACAGTACACTGGTGGACATTGAACGCATTGCGGAAATTGCCCACCGCCATCAGATTCCCCTTTTGATAGACAACACCTTTGCCACGCCTTATCTGTTGCGCCCCATTGAACACGGAGCCGACATCGTGATTCATTCAGCCACCAAATTCATCGGCGGGCACGGCACCTCGCTGGGAGGTATCATCGTGGACTCCGGCAAGTTCGACTGGAAGGCTTCCGGAAAATTCCCTCAACTGACCGACCCCGACCCATGCTATCACGGACTCTGCTTTACCGAGGTAGCCGGAGCTGCCGCCTATGTGACCCGCATCCGGGCCATCCTGCTTCGCGACACCGGAGCCGCCCTCAGTCCGTTCAATGCCTTCCTTCTCCTGCAAGGGCTGGAAACCCTTTCTTTGAGAGTGGAACGCCATGTGGAAAACGCCTTGAAGGTAGTGGACTTCCTGCAACACCACCCCAAGGTGACGAAAGTCAACCATCCGTCATTGCCGTCACACACCTCTCCGACACTCTACCAGAAATATTTCCCGAAAGGAGCCGGTTCCATCTTTACCTTCGAGATTCAAGGAGGACGCGCCGAAGCCCACCGCTTCATCGACCACCTGAAGATTTTCTCCTTGCTGGCCAACGTAGCCGATGTGAAATCGCTGGTCATCCATCCGGCCAGCACCACTCACTCCCAGCTCAATGACGAAGAACTGGCCGCACAAGGAATCACGCAAGCTACCATCCGCTTGTCAATAGGTACCGAACATATCGATGATTTGATTGCCGACTTGACACAAGCCTTTGCACAAATCTGACAAACGAGTAAAAAAATCCCCCTCGCTTCTGAATTGAAGTAATCCCCAAAGTTTTGTATTCCACTTTTTAGGGTCGCTTCAAATTCCTGAAAACAAGGGGGATTTTTCCATCATTCAGGAGCGGGAATACTCCCGACAATTTCTTTCCACTTTATTCCAGCTCGTCTACTTCCAGTTCCTCACTTTTCCGGTACCCCGAACTGGTCAGTACGGCAATCAGCTGCTGCTGTTCATCCACCAAGTGTACTTCGATAAAAGGCACCCGAGCATGATTATACGTCTCAGTAGCCTCCGCATACACATAACCTTGGCTCACCGCACGCAAGAACGTGATATTCGCATTCAGCGACAAGGTCAGCCTCCCTCGGCTGTTTGCCACCGCGGCGAAAGCCAGGTCAGCCAGTGTGAACAACGCACCTCCCTGGCAAACCCCTCCGGCATTCAAATGTTTTTCGGTCACTTTCATCCGTGCCTTGGCATATCCCGGACTGATTTCCAACAATTCTACTCCTGCCTCCGCCGCAAAACGGTCGGCCGACAGCAATTCTTTCAAGGTTCCCATATCTCTTAATGTATTGTCACCATCGTAGCTCCAAATCCGTATTCCCGGAAAGAAGCATCCTGCCATTGGTAAGTCTTGTACTTCCGCTTCAGTTCATCCAGAATGGCCCGGCGCAGCACGCCGTCTCCCTTGCCATGGATAAACACAATCCGCTGGCCTTTCTTCTGCTTATACTCTTCCAGCGTCTTGCGGAACACCTCCAGCTGATAGTTCAGCATTTCCGCATTGCCCATGCCGGTGGTATCGTCCAGCAATTCATGGATGTGCAGGTCCACCTCCACAATCTCGTTCTTCACCACATGCTGCTTTTTCTGCACCTTGGCCGGTACGTCCTGCACGCTCTTCTGCAACAAGGCATTCTTGATGTCATCGGCCGATACGAAGACCTGCTTTACCGCCTCATCGTCCTTCACAATCTCATAAATCAATGCCGGTTCTTCAAAGAAATCGGAAGGCTGGAACGTATGCAGCTTGTAGAATTTCACCGTGTCGATGCGCAATTCCTGGCTCACCGCCGGCTTAAACAGGAAGCTACGGTCGTCCTTATAAGCCAGAAGCTGGACCGCCACACGCTCCATACCGTTCAAGGCACTCTTTTCAAATTCTTCCAGATGCTGCTTCATGTTCGGTTTCACTGTACCCCGGCTGCGCAACGTCCAGCTGTTGCCTTCTGCCGAAAGATACAGGTAATCCACGAAATAATTGCTGTCATTCACCAGATAGGCATCAAAAGCGGTAGAGGAGATGGCCTTCACATCCTGCGGCACGTAGGCCAGGAACACGTTCAGCACATCATTCCCCCGGATTTCCGGAGCCCGATACGTAATCGGTTTTTCTTCTTCCACCTCTTCTTCCTCTTCCACCTCCGGAGCCGACGGCTTCTTGGTTGATTTCAACGGAATATTATAGTCATCTGTCTGAACCACCACACATTCTTTAATCAGCATGGGGATTTCAAACCCGTCCTCCCCTTCTACCAATGCCACATCTTTTCCCTGAAAGCCACGGACAATCCCGCCGCCCACTTCGCTCAGGAAACGTACTTTATCTCCTATTTTCATATCTTTACTCTGATTTTATAACTCTGACAAATGTAACGACTTTCATCGGAATATGGAAATTATTCAAGAAGCCATGAGAGGAAGTCCACGAAAAAAATATTCTGCTAGGAGGATTCTGCTAATTATTGTACTTTTGCAAAAAAATAAACGACATGGAAGATACAAAGCATATAAAAATCAGCGATTACAATTATCCGCTGCCGGATGACCGCATCGCAAAATTCCCGCTGCCGGTCCGCGACCAGTCCAAGCTGCTGGTGTATCGGCACGGACAAATCAGTGAAACCCATTTCACTTCCCTTCCGGATTACCTGGAACCCGGAACTCTCATGATTTTCAACAACACGAAAGTGATTCAGGCCCGTCTGCATTTCCGCAAGGAAACCGGTGCCCTGATTGAGATATTCTGCCTGGAGCCCATCGAGCCCAACGATTATGCCCTCAACTTCCAGCAAACCCAGCATGCGGCCTGGCTCTGCATGATTGGCAACCTGAAGAAATGGAAGGAAGGCCCGCTGCACAAGGAAATGACAGTCAAAGGCAAAACCCTGACCCTGACGGCTACCCGCGGCGCCTGCCACGGCACCAGCCACTGGATTGATTTCACCTGGGACAACCCCGAAGTGACCTTTGCCGACATTCTTGAATTCTTCGGCGAACTACCCATTCCTCCCTACTTGAACAGAGAGACACAGGAAAGCGACAAGGAGACTTATCAGACGGTCTATTCCAAGATAAAAGGTTCCGTAGCGGCCCCGACCGCCGGCCTGCACTTCACCGAGCGCGTATTGAACGCCCTGAAAGAAAAAGGAGTCGACCTGGAGGAAGTGACCCTCCACGTGGGAGCCGGCACGTTCAAACCTGTGAAAAGTGAAGAAATTGAAGGACACGAAATGCATACGGAATACATCTCCGTGAACCGGAGTACCATCGAGAAACTGCTGGCACACGGAGGCGAGGCGGTAGCGGTGGGCACCACTTCCGTCCGTACCTTGGAGAGTCTTTACTACATCGGAGTGACCCTTTCACAGCATCCCGACGCCAGTCAGGAAGAGCTGCACGTACAGCAATGGCAACCCTACGAAACCCATCCGGCACTGAGCACGCTGGAGGCCCTGCAACACATCCTCGACTACATGGACCGTCACGGACTGGAAGCCCTGCACACCAGTACCCAGATTATCATCGCTCCGGGATACGAATACCACATCGTCAAAAAAATGGTGACCAACTTCCACCAGCCGCAGAGCACGTTGCTGTTGCTGGTTTCAGCCTTTGTAAAAGGAAACTGGCGACCGATTTACGACTATGCGCTGGCTCACGATTTCCGTTTCCTGAGCTACGGCGATTCGTCCTTACTGATACCCTAAAATTTAAACGCCTCAACCGATGAAAGATAATAGCGAAGAAATGTTTCCCCTCGTAGACGAGGAAGGAAACCTCATGGGAGCGGCCACCCGAGGAGAATGTCACAACGGCAGCAAGCTCCTGCACCCGGTGGTCCACCTGCATGTATTCAACAGCAAAGGAGAACTCTATCTGCAGAAACGACCGGACTGGAAAGACATCCAGCCCGGCAAATGGGATACTTCCGTGGGAGGACATATCGACTTGGGAGAAAGCGTGGAGATGGCCTTGAAGCGAGAAGTCCGCGAAGAACTCGGCATCACCGACTTCACTCCTCAGCTACTGACTCATTATGTATTCGAATCCGCACGGGAAAAAGAACTGGTATTTTCCCATAAAACCGTGTACGACGGTCCTATCTTTCCCAGTGAAGAACTGGATGGGGGACGTTTCTGGCCCCTCGAAGAAATCCGAGAAAACCTGGGGAAAGGCGTATTTACACCTAATTTTGAACGGGAATTCACCACTGTACTCCAGAATAACGCTCAGTAAGACTAATCTGAAAACGCCACTGACTTTTCAGGAAAATACGCTTATCCTTACTAGGTTTCCCCACCGGAAAACATACGTTTCCCCTGGCAGAGCCATAAGTTTCCACCAAGAGAAACGTACGGTTCCGCCAAGGGAAACCTAAAAAACGACAAGACGCTACCGCCTCCTTGCCGAATCATTTTCAATATTCCACCTTATCCGTTTTGGCCGTCCAGTCCTGAAAGGCTTTGATGGCTTCTTCCGGCAGCAATACCTCTGAAGGCAAGCGTCTTTCTGCCGGTTTCAAATCCAATTCCTCGTAAATAAAGGCATCATCGAAACCGATGGCTGCCGCATCATGCTTGTTGTTCCCATAATACATCCGGTCCAGGTGCGCCCAGGCACATGGGACAAGGTTCACACGAAGTATAGATTTCACATCCGCTCAAATCAAACGTCCCCAGGTTCTTGGCAGCTGCCCGAATGGCACTCACCTCCGCATGGGCCGTCGGGTCACAATCCGGAGTGACCCGATTTACTCCCGTGGCCACAATTTCCCCATTCCGGGCAATCACAGCCCCGAAAGGACCTCCTCCTTCTGCTACATTCTTCACAGACAATTCGATTGCTTTTCGCATCAATTCTTCTTTTGTCATACGATTTAGTTTTAAGTCCAAGTTTCTATCTGCGGAAAATAGGAAAAAACTTAGAATTATCCAAATTTTTTCTTTACATTGCAGAATCCACCTTAACCGTCATAGCCTATGAAAACCTATATGCTTACCTTCCTGCTTGGTTTGTCCTGCTTCCTGCTTTCAGCCTCCCCCTCGAATATAGAGAAACTCACGGAAACCGCCGATGCATTTTACCAAGCGGGAAAGCCTGATTCCGCTTTATGGGCCATCGACCAGGCCATCCAACAGGCTTTGACCGAAAAGGATACCTGCGGCATGGTGTCCTGCTACACCTCACAAGGGGCATACTTGCGTTCTTCCGGAAAGATTCCGGAAGCAGTAGCGGCGTATGACAAGGCCCTGCAACTAGCCGTCCGCCTGCCTGAAAACTCGGAAGAGAACCTGCAGGCCCTTGTCACACTCTACAACAACCTGGCCACCATCCACCTGGATATGAAGGATTCGGAACAAGCCTTGAAATATGCACACGAAGCAGTCGCCCAAGCAGACCAATGTCAGGACACAGCTTTCCGTACTCAGATTTACAATGTATGCGCTTCAATCTTCATCACACAAAAGGAGTATAAAGCAGCCAAAACTTATCTGTCTAAAGCCATAGAGCTTTCGCAACAGCTTCAGCAACCGGAAACCGAACTCAGTGCACGCACCTACTACCTGCTGGCCCTGTTTCGGGAGGGTGCATCCTCCCAAGAGATTCAGCCACTCGTCCAACAGACTAACCGGCTTGCTTCCAAAGTACGCTCAACCATGGCTCTCGTCAATTACTATCAGGTGCTCTTTTATGTGCAACAAACCCAGAAAGAATGGAAGCAGGCCGCACAGACCGCCCAAAAGATGCTGCAGCTGCCGGGTATCGAAAATTATCCGTTCCTGGAATACGACATCTACAACAATCTTCACCTTGTTTACAAGGAACTGGCCGACTACCGACAGGCTTACCACATATTAGGGCTGGCCAAAACCCTCGGCGACTCGCTGTTCGTACAAGACAAAAGCCGTCAGCTGGAGGAACTCTCCGTGAAATATGAAACCCAAAAGAAAGAACTGGAATACCAACAGCTACAAGAAAAGCGACAGAAAGAAAAACAGAATCTGCAACTGAAAATCACCGCCTTGCTCATCCTGCTGGCAGTCATGGCCTTCATCTCGCTCTATTTCATTCAAAAACAGAGGCTACGCATCGAACGCCAGAAAAGAGAGGCGGAGACACAGCGCAGTGAATTTGAAAACTTACAGCGTGAAACAGAACGCAATGCCACACGCACGTATCTGAAAGAACTGGAAGAAGAACGCAACCGGCTGGCAAAAGAGCTCCACGACGGGGTATGCAACGACCTGTATGCCTTGGAAATGAATGCTGTTTCTCTTGATGAGCCCTGGAAGGAAGTGCTACGCAACAGTCGGGAAAACATCCGGCGGGTATCGCACGAACTGCTTCCTCCCACCTTCCAGGAAACCACGCTCAAACAAGTGCTGCAAAATTATGCGGAACGCATGACCTCAGCCGCTTGCCAGGTCAGCTTTACCACCCAGCCTGAAGAATGCGACTGGTCGGTGCTTCCCGAGACCTACAGCCTGAATATCTACCGCATTATTCAGGAAGCCACCAGCAATGCGCTCAAACATGCTTCTCCAACCGAGATTCATCTCTCGCTGGAATGGAAGCTTCCTAACCTGGAGCTCACCATATTCCACAACGGACACTTCATCTCCACCTCCGGAAAGGGTATCGGATTGCAGACCATGAAGGAACGTGCGATGGCCTTAAAAGGAAGCATTTCACTGGATTCTCAGAAGATGACAATCATTATTCCACTGTTCACCTAGAAAACTACGGGTTACCGTGGGGAGAATCTCAAGAGGGTTGCGTACTTTTGTTAATAAATAAAAAGACGACACACAAATGAACCTGAATGTAGCCATTATCGACGATCATCCTCTTGTGTTGGAAGGGTTGAAAAGCTTGTTGTCCCATACTCCGGGGATAACAAGCATACATACGGCACAGACAGGCTCTCAACTGAAAAATTTAATGGGGCAATTTGATTTCCAACTCTACATCATCGATTTGGATTTGCCAGACATAGATGGATTTATGCTTATACAGCAGATAAAACAAAAAGCCCCGACAGCCAAGATTGTGGTCAGTACCATGCACGAAGAGATTTGGATTGTCAACAAACTGAAGAATCCGGACATCGATGCAGTCGTATTCAAATCGTCGGCAGGAAAATACATAGAAAAAGCCATACAGGCTGTCCTCAAGGGGAAAACATACTATTGTCCGCAATTCCAAAAAATCTATAAAGAAAAAGAAAAGGTCAGCAATACGACCGACACGCTTGATTCCGCCCCCACCATTCGGGAACTGGATG
>OLRO01001531.1_pt1 | contig 12865 bp, 15 predicted proteins | sample 1673131 | NCBI WGS metagenome assembly OLRO01 (sample SAMEA3136757, study PRJEB25190) | human gut metagenome | biome: human gut; feature: human-associated habitat; material: faeces | place: Austria | collected 2013 | reverse complement strand
TTAACGCGTGAATTTGATCTTACCAGTGCCGGCTTCAACTTCGAATACTATTGAATATCGTTCTTATAAAGGATTTGAATTATGTTTGTTTAAACAAAAAAGAAGTATTACTACTTCTTAGGTGTTACATTAACTACCACATACTCACATATGCTCTCTGTTCTTATAGGAAAACCCCAACCAACAAGGCCTGAGCTTATGATTTTTGTATAGTTTTTGAATATTTCTTTTCCGTAATTACCGGCAAAGTCGGGTTGTAGATGGTACGAATAAGAGAGTGGAAACAATTGACCGTTGTGGGTGTGGCCACTGAGTTGAGGTCGACATTATTTTTAATGTTTTCTTTTGTTCCTTGGGGTTGATGGTCTAGGACGATGTTGTAGTCTTTTGTTTTCTTTTGGTTTTTGTTTGTGTAGTCTTTTCTACCAATAAGGATAATGTTATTTAAATGTACTTCTTGATCATTTAGAATGGTAATGTTGTTTTTAGCGATTTCTTGATTGAGCTTATTTCTTGTGAATTTTATCTTGTTTTCATGGTTACCATATACAAAATAAATAGAGGCTACTTTAGTAAGTCTTCCGAGTCGTTTAAATAGAATTTCCATGTCATCTTTGGATGTGGATTCATAGACGAAGTCTTTGCCAAGTAGATAGAAATTTGGTGTTTGTGATTTCTTTTGTTGTTGTGATGTTGTAGGTGGACATATTCACAGAACCAAAAGTTACGATGGATGTGGATATGATAGTTGAAAGAAGTATACAGAGAATTGGCTTTCTTTTTTTGAATATCAATAATAGGATTAGTAAACAGAATAATGTATGTACAGCCCACATAGCTTGATATGTACGCATGTTCCAACAAATTAATAGTAATGCGATACAAATGGCGTATCGTATTTTTTTATTGGTTTTATTCTTTAAAAGATTATTTAGTAACATACATAATCCGATTTCTAGAATGAGAATTCCCATTTGAAGATAGATCATACCATCATTTCCTTTTGTTTTATCTTACAGCATTGTTAGAAAGATTTCCTGGCTTATGCAGTATAATAGAGTGGGTGAGAATATGTATAAAATATTGATTATCGAAGATGATGAACTCATCTCAAAAAAGTTAGAATCGTTTCTTAAATCTTGGAACTATGATGTTAATCGAGTTGTTGATTTTTATAATGTGTTGGATGCATTTCAATCCTTTAATCCAGACTTAGTATTAATGGATATAACACTACCTTATTTAAATGGATATTTGTGGACAGAAAAGATTCGTGAAGAATCCAAAGTTCCAATTATCTTTATTTCAAGTGCTACAGACAATATGAGTATTGTGATGGCTATCTCTAAGGGTGCGGATGACTTTGTATGCAAACCATTTGATTTAAATGTTCTAGCTGCTAAAATCACGGCAATATTAAGACGTAGCTATGATTTTGTATCCAATCATAATATCCTTGAATATCAAGGTGTACGCTTTAATCTGGATGATAATACAGTAAGTTTTCAATCTTCTCAAATGGAATTGAGCAAGAATGAGGCTAAGATCCTACGTTTACTTATGGAAAAGAAGGGGACGATTGTATCTCGAGATCGTTTAATGGAATATTTGTGGAAGACGGACTTTTATGTGGATGAAAATGCACTGAGTGTAAATGTGAATCGTTTGCGTAAAAAACTAGAGAGTATTGGAATTGTGGATTTTATTCAAACAAAAAAAGGATTGGGATATAAGATATGAAGTTGTTTAGTCATTATTTAAAAGATCGAGCGTTCTTTATCGCAATTTATGTTGCGAGTGTATTTGTCTGTTTCTGTGTATTTAAACTCTATAATTTAGAACTTGAAGCCTTTACATATGCCTTTATGCTTTTATGTGTACTGTTGGTGGTTTGTTTCTTTTGGGATTACTACAAATACTATAAGAAACACCAAACACTAGTAACACTTCAATCCAATAGTAATGTTTCTTTGTCTTGTGATCTTCAAGATTCTTCATTGATGGGAGAAGACTATCATAAAATCTTAGTGGCTATGAAAGAGTATCATGATGAGTATGTTATTTCTTCAGAAAACAAAATGCATGATCTAGAAGATTATTTTACGATGTGGGTACATCAGGCTAAGCTTCCCATTGCTGCTATGAAATTACTACTTGAAGATGAGGAATTGAGTCGTAGTGAAATTAAGCTGCAACTCTTACGCATGGACCAATATACAGATATGGTTTTAGCCTATTTACGATTACATAGTACGCACACCGATTTCTTATTTAAAGAATTAGAATTGGATGATTTGATTCGACAATCGATTCGTCGCTTTTCTACAGAATTTATTCGTAAACACATTCAGTTGAGCTTTAAAGAAACCGGGGATGTTATTTTGAGTGATGAAAAGTGGCTTGTGTTTGTGTTGGAACAAATTCTTTCGAATAGTCTTAAATATACCAATGAAAATGGTTCTATATGAAGTCTAAACATGTCTTAGTGATTGAAGATACGGGTATTGGTATTAGTGCAAGTGATCTAAATCGTGTATTTGAAAAGGGATATACAGGCATAAATGGGCGTAGTGATAAAACGGCAAGTGGTCTAGGTCTATATTTGTGTAAGAATATTTTAGATATGTTGAATCATAAAATAACAATTGAATCGAGTGTTGGTAAAGGCACTCGAGTGATATTGGATCTTACGCATTTTGAAGGAAGAATTGACTAATCTTACAATCTTGTAAGATGAGTGTTAGCTGAATCAATGGCTGCATTTTTGAATTCTTTGTAGAATTTTGGTGTACATGGAGGTAATGAATATGGCATTATTGGAAGTAAAAAATTTAAAAAAAGTATATACAACAAGATTTACACAGAATCAAGTACAGGCATTGACCAACGTTAATTTTAGTGTGAATAAAGGCGAATATGTCGCTATCATGGGAGAGTCTGGATCAGGTAAGACAACACTATTAAATATCTTGGCCGCTTTAGATAAACCAACAAGTGGACAAGTCTTATTACATGGTAAAGATATTACGCATATTTCAGAAAAGGAAATTGCGAACTTTCGAAGAGAACACTTGGGCTTTGTATTCCAAGATTTTAACTTATTAGATAATTTTAATAATCGCGATAATATTTTCTTGCCTTTGGTTTTAAGCAAGAAAAAATATCCAGAAATGAAAAAAAGATTGGAACCTATCGCAAAACAATTAGGAATTGAGGGTATTTTAGATAAGTTTCCATATGAAATTAGTGGTGGACAAAAGCAGCGTGTAGCTGTAGCTCGTGCCATCATCACAAATCCAGATCTAATTCTGGCCGATGAGCCAACGGGGGCTTTGGATTCAAAGAGTACAGAGGAACTTTTACATTTATTTGGAACAATCAATGAAAATCAACAGACGATTGTGATGGTTACCCATTCAACAAAGGCGGCAAGTCATGCGTCTCGCGTTCTGTTTATTAAGGATGGAAAAATCTTCCATGAAATTTATAAGGGAAACAAGAATTTAGATCAGATGTACCAATGTATTAGTGATACGTTGACATTACTAGCTACAGGTGGTGTTCATCATGAGTAGAGCTTTCTATTTAAATTTAGCTGTAGATAATTTGAAGAAGAATGCGCGTACCATCATTCCTTATATATTAACGAGTGTCTTAACGACAATGATGTTGTATATGGTTGTTTCTTTGGCAAACAATCCAAACTTAAATGAGATGTTAGGGGCAATGACACTAACGCAGATGCTAGGCTTTGGAGTTGTGATTATTGAAATCTTTGCGTTTATCTTCTTGTTCTATACACATAGCTTTTTAATTAAAAGAAGACAAAAAGAGTTTGCGCTATTCTCTATATTAGGAATGGAAAAGAAACACTTAGCTCGTGTCTTATTTTATGAAACTGCGATTACTTTATTTGTATCATTAGCTTTAGGTATTGGTTTAGGTATCTTGTTTGATAAAGCGATGTTTTTAATCATCGCAAAAATGATTGGTGCAGATATTATATTAGGTTTCTATTTCTCATTTATAGGTATGAGACAATGCGTTCTTGTGATTGGATTGATCTATGTATTGATCTATTTCTATTCTATGATTCGTATTCATATTTCAAGTCCAATTGAATTGCTTCATTCGAGTCATATGGGTGAAAAAGAGCCTAAGGCAAAATGGTTTCTTTCTATTATTGGCATTCTTTGTCTAGGTATTGGATATTATTTGTCAGTTACCACAAAAAATCCTTTAACGGCATTCTATTTTTTCTTTGTGGCTGTTGTACTTGTGATTATTGGAACGTATTTATTGTTTACATCCATATCAGTGACCTTCTTAAAATTAATGAAGAAAAACAAGAATTACTATTATAAGACGAATCACTTTATTAGTATTTCTGGCATGATGTATCGTATGAAACAAAATGCGGTAGGACTTGCGAATATTTGTATTCTTTCTACAATGGTCTTAGTCATGTTGTCGACAACACTAAGTATGTGGTCAAGTATTGATCGTGTTGTGGATTCACAATATCCTAGAAGTGTAATGGGAAATGGATATGGGGATGCTTCAAATATTGATTTTGATGAAATGAGTGAAGAATTGATTCGTATGGGCATCGTTCCAAAGAATCTTCTTGCGTATAAGAGATTGGATTATGCTGGATATTTAAAGAATGGCACTTTGATTACGGATTATAGTAATGAGGGGATGAATGCAGTAAATGAGATTCAAGAATTTTATTGTCTTCCATTAAAGGATATTCAAGATTATGAAAATATCAAGGGTTCTTTAAAGCCAAATGAAATCTATGTGTATTCCAATGTAGAAAAGGTTAAAGAGAAAACTTTATCTTTATTTGGTAAGGAATATGTAGTTAAAGGTCAATTGAACCACTTGAAGATGGATGAGAGTAATCCAAATGTGACAGAGCATTATTATATTATTGTGGATTCAGAAAAGACTTTAGAAACGATGCAACAAGATCAGATACATGTGTATGGCGATAATGCGAGTGCAATATATGCGAGTTATTCATTTGATTGTGATGCGAATGAGCGTGAAGTTATTAAAAAGTTAGGTCAGAATGGAAATATAAATAATTTTATTTGGTTAAGTAAATCGGATCAGAAACAAGGTTTGATTGAATTATATGCAGGCATCTTATTTATTGGAATCTTCTTAAGCTTCTTATTTATCATGGCAACCATTCTGATTATGTACTACAAACAAATTACAGAAGGCTATGAAGATAAGGATCGTTTTGAAATTATGCAAAAAGTAGGTCTTGAACAACAAGATGTAAAGAAGGCTATTCATTCACAGGTATTAACGGTATTCTTTATGCCACTACTTGTTGCAGGACTTCATGTTTGTTTTGCGTATCCAATGATTGAAAAGCTACTTCATTTATTATTTGTGAGTGATGCTTGGCTTTATATTCGAACAACAGCTATGTGTTTTGTGGCTTTTGCCCTAGTCTACATTGTGATTTATGTATTAACTTCAAAAGTCTATTACGGAATTGTAAAGAGAAATGCTTAATTGGATATTGGGATTTATCTTGATTGGATTATGTATCTATATATATTATGTGAATCATCATGGAATTTAGTACTCGAATAGAGTACTATTTTTTTAGGTGATATATATGTTTATAAATGGCTTTGATATCTTGTGGGATGAAATTGATGATTATGTGGCCGATATTAAAAGTATTCGAAGTATCGATCAATTTATGTTTACTAAGCCAGTCACTTTCTTTTGTGGCGAAAATGGTAGTGGTAAATCCACCTTATTAGAGGCTCTTGCGATTAAAAATGGATTGAATCCAGAAGGTGGAACAAGAAACTATAATTTTTCTACGTATGATTCGTATTCGAATTTGCATAAGCATATGCGTCTGTGGCGTTCTAGAAAACCGGATTGGATGTATTTCTTGCGTGCAGAAAGCTTTTATAATGTTGCGACAAAAGAAATGGAATATAGTGGTGTTTTTTCTGAAAGATACCATGATCAATCGCATGGTCAGAGTTTCTTTTCTGTATTGATGAAACAAACGAATAAAAATGGACTTTATTTGTTGGATGAACCCGAAGCGGCTTTATCTTGTCAGAATCAATTGGCATTATTATACTTGATTGAGGAATGTGTGAAACAAAATTGTCAATTTATCATTGCGACACATTCACCTATATTATTGGGTTTTCCCAATGCACAAATCTTATCATTTGATGAAGATAAGGTAGAAGAAGTGGATTATAAATCTACGTCTAGCTATCAAACAATGAAATTATTTTTGGATCGGTATGATTATTTTGTGGAAGATATTAAAGAAAATGAAATTTGAAAATCATTTATGTTTTTAGGATAATGTATTTGTTTGGAGGGATATTGTGATTAAATTAATTGCGATTGGAAAGAATAAAGATAAGGCGTTGCAGTCTTTAGAGAAAGAATATATGAAGCGATTGTCGGCTTTTTGTAAGTTTAGCGAAATTGAAGTCAAGGATGAAGCAAATGAGCATATTTCTAGAGAAGCTGAAGTTTTATTGGTGAAAGAAAAAGAGGGAAATCGTGTTCTAGAAAAATTGTCGGATCAAGATTTTGTGGTATTGCTTGATCTTCATGGCAAGATGATTGATTCTGAGACGTTTGCGAAAAATTTGGATATGTGGCAAATGAAGCATTCAAATATTGTTTTTGTGATTGCGGGAAGTCTAGGACCAAGTGAAAAATTAGTTTCTAGAGCGAATTATCGTTGGAAATTATCGGATCTAACTTTTACACATTTAATGACGCGAGTCTTGATGTTGGAGCAGATTTATCGGGGTTTTATGATCAATAATGGTCGTAATTACCACAAGTAAGTGATGTAAGCGCTTTTTGTGAAAGATTTTACTTGTGAAAAACTAGTCAATCAATTTATGTAGTGTTATAATGGATGTGCAAAAATGACAGTAGGAGGAATATACATGACAAAGAGAACTGTTAAAGACCTTGATGTAGCTGGAAAAAAGGTCATCGTACGTTGTGATTTTAACGTGCCAAGAAAAGATGGTGTTATCACTGATGATAACCGTATCGTAATGGCTTTACCTACAATTAAATATTTAGTAGAAAACAAAGCTAAAGTTATTTTGATGTCTCACTTAGGAAAAGTTAAGACTGAAGAAGACAAAGCTAAAAACAACTTGGAATGCGTAGCTGTACGTTTACAAGAATTGTTACCAGATGTAAAAGTAACTTTCTGCCCAGTAACTCGTGGTGAAGAATTAGAAAACGCTGTAAATGCATTAGCTGATGGAGAAATCGTATTAATGCAAAATACTCGTTACGAAAAAGGCGAAAGTAAAAACGATCCTGAATTAGGTGCATATTGGGCTAGCTTAGGTGAAGTATTCGTTGAAGATGCATTCGGATCTGTTCACCGTGCTCACGCTTCTACTGTAGGTATCCCTACAAACATTAAAGAAAATGGATTAGGATTCTTAGTTGAAAAAGAAGTTACAATGTTAGGAAAAGCTGTTGATGAACCAGCTCACCCATTTGTAGCTATCATTGGTGGATCTAAAGTATCTAGTAAGATCGATGTTGTTGACAACTTATTGAAAAAAGCTGACAAAGTTATCATCGGTGGTGGAATGGCTTATACATTCTCTAAAGCTGTTGGTGGTTCAATCGGTACTTCATTAGTTGAAGATGACAAATTGGATTTAGCAAAAGAATATTTAGAAAAAGCTGGAGACAAATTAGTTCTTCCTGTAGATAACGTAATCGCTGATGCATTCAGTGAAGAAGCTAACACTAGTGTTGCTGATGCTGGACAAATTCCTGATGGATGGATGGGATTAGATATTGGTCCTAAATCTGTTGAATTGTTCAGAAAAACTTTAGCTGGTGCTAAAACTGTAGTATGGAATGGACCTATGGGTGTATTCGAAATGCCTAAATTCGCTAAAGGTACTGAAGAAGTATGTAAAGCTATCTCTGAATTACCAGAAGCTATTACAGTAATCGGTGGTGGAGACTCTGCTGCTGCTGCAAAACAATTAGGATATGCAGACAAATTCTCTCACGTTTCAACTGGTGGTGGAGCTAGTTTGGAATATATGGAAGGTAAAACATTACCTGGTATCGCTATTATCAGCGAAAAGTAATAAGGAGATGTACTTAAGATGAGAAAACCTATTATCGTTGGAAACTGGAAAATGAACAAAAACAACGCTGAAACAAAAGCTTTCTTCGAAGCTGTTGATGGTGTTGCTGCTAGCAAAAATGCTACTTATGGAATTGGATGTCCATTTACTGATTTAAGAACTGCATTGGATCACGCTAAAAACTTAGTTGTAGCTGCTGAAAACTGCCACTTTGAAGATAGTGGAGCTTTCACTGGTGAAGTTAGTGTTCCTATGTTAGAAGAAATGGGAGTTAAATACTGCATTATTGGTCACTCAGAACGTCGTGAAATGTTCGGTGATACTGATGAAACAGTAAACAAAAAAGCAAAACGTTTGATTAAAGCTGGAATCACTCCAATCTTATGTGTTGGTGAAACAGAAGCTGATTACGATGCTGGAAATTCAGAAAAAGTAATTCGTGAAGAATTAGCTGGTTCTTTAGCTGACTTATGTCCAAAATGTGTTGGTGAAATGGTAATTGCTTACGAACCAATCTGGGCTATCGGAACTGGAAAATCTGCTTCAGTTGAAATTGCTGAAAACTGCTGTAAGATCGTACGTGACCAAGTTAAGGTTATGTATGGTGAAGAAGCTGCTGAAAAAGTACGTATCCAATATGGTGGAAGTGTTAAACCTAATAACATCGTTGAATATATGGCTCAACCAGATATCGATGGTGCATTAATTGGTGGTGCTAGTTTGAAGGAAGATAGCTTCACAGAAATCATTGAAAAAACAAAATAATTGATGATTATCTAGGCCTCTTTGAGGCCTTTTATTTTTAGTTGTTTCTAACCGAAAATAAAATTTAGGGTTGTTTGTGAAGTGGTTTCGTGGTATACTAATCGTGAACTATTTTAAATAGGGGGTAGAATAAAATGAACTTTGTAGAAAATAATGGTAAAAAAGTCGCAGCGATTTTATGTGTAGCATCTGCTTTCCCTGTTGTGGCAACAGTAGTTGCAGCTAAGGAAGAACCAGGATGGCATGGTGATCGCTATGTCAATGAAGATAAAACTGTGGCAAAAGGATGGCAAGAAATCGAAGGAAAATCTTATTATTTCTCAGAAGATGGAACAGTAAATTCTTCAAAGACTGAAAAAGCAACAACAGCTAGCGTTTCAAGTAACATTACAGGGGAAGTGAAAGAAACAGTAGCAACAGCTAGTCAAGAAGCTGTAAAAGAAGAAACAGAACAAAAAGCCGCAGAAGTAGTTGAAACTCCAGTAACTACAACTGAAGCAACAGATACAACTGAAACTCCAGCAGAAACACCTGCTCCAGAACAGACTGAGACTCCAGCTCCTGAACAGACTGTAACACCTGCTCCAGAACAAACTGAGACTCCAGCTCCTGAACAGACTGTAACACCTGCTCCAGAACAAACAACTCCAGCACCAGAAGTACAAGCTCCTGCAGAAACACCAGCAACTAGTACTTTAGGACAAAGAATTTCTGCTGAAGCACAGAAATTAGTAGGTGTAACTGATGGATTATGGTGTACACAAGTTGTACAACAAGCCTTGGCAAATGCTGGTGTAAGTGATGCTTATCAATTATGGCCAGATCAATACGCAGGTCAATATGGATACTACACTAACGATCCTCAAGAAGGTGACTTATTGTACTACAACAATGGTGGACGTGGTGTTGACCACATCGCTATCTATATTGGAAATGGACAAGCTGTTCATGGAAACTACGAAGGTAAGACTGTAATTGCTAGTGCATATTTAAGCACAGCAGCATCTCCACAATTCATTCGTGTTGTTAGATAATTTTAAATTTTAGCTTGGCTTTTTAGCCAGGCTTTTTTTGTATAATAAGATTTTGTATTGTATAATATGAGGTGGTTTTGGAGGCAAAATATTATGAATGAAGCATATAAAAATCTTGTAGAGAGAAGAAGTGTAAGAAAATATAATAACAAAAAGGTGAGCCATGATTTGGTTGAAAAAATTATTTATGCCGGGCAATGTGCACCTAGTGGCATGAATCGTCAAATCTTTGCCTTTGTAGCTGTTGAGGATGAAGAATTAGTAAAAGAATTATCTAAAAAGAATGCAGAGGTTATGAATTCATCGGCAGACCCATTTTATGGTGCAAAAAGTTTGATTATTGTCTTCGCAGATACCCATGCACCTACATATTTATACGATGGAGCTTTGGCTATGGGGAATCTAATGAATGCTGCAAATGCCTTAGGTGTTGATTCATGTTGGATCCACCGTGCTAAAGAAGTGTTTGAAACAGAATATGGTAAAGAATTAAAGAACAAATGGGGAATACCAGAATCTTATGAAGGTATTGGACATTGTATTTTAGGCTATAGAGACGAAGAGCTTGGAAAACGCGCTGAAAGAACGTCTAAGGTGGTTTATGCATAATATACGTATTGGACAAGCCGTAGATATTCATCAGCTTGTAGAGGGTCGCAAACTTATTTTGGGCGGAGTAGAAATTGAACATTCTAAAGGACTTTTAGGACATTCGGATGCTGATGTTTTAACACATGCGATTGGCGAAAGTATTTTAGGCGCTCTTGCCCTAGGTGATTTAGGAAAACATTTTCCAGATACAGATCCTAAATATAAAGGTGCGAACAGTCTTGTCTTATTAGGACATATCTATGATATGATGGATGAAATGGGATATCAGATTGGTAATGTAGATGCGACTATTTTGGCCGAAAGACCTAAAATGGCACCGCACATTGTTTCTATGCGAACGAATATTTCAAATGTATTGCATTGTGACATAGAAGATGTTTCAATTAAGGCTACGCGTGGAGAAAAACTTGGTTTTGTAGGAAATGAAGAGGGCATTGTAAGCCTTAGTGTTTGTATATTGGAGAAAAAAGGATGAGAGTAGTAATTCAAAGAGCAAAGAACGCAAAATGTACGGTAGATGGTCAAATAACAGGTCAAATTGATTATGGATATTGTATTTTTGTAGGATTCAATAATGAAGATACAAATGAAATTATTGATAAAATGATTCATAAGATTTTATTCTTGCGAATTTTTGAAGATGAAAATGGGAAGATGAATAAATCCATACAAGATGTAGAAGGAAGTATTCTTTCTATTTCTCAATTTACCTTATATGCGGATTGTAAAAAGGGGAATCGCCCAAGTTTTACAAATGCAGGTAAACCAGATTTAGCTACAACATTGTATGATCAATTCAATCAGAAACTACAAGAACAAGGTATGCATGTTGAAACAGGTATTTTTGGTGCTGATATGAAGATTGAATTATTGAATGATGGTCCAGTAACCATTGTATTGGATTCAAAGGAGTTATTTTAATGGAAATTATATATGGAAATACACTTGCGGATCGATTCAAGGCGGATATGAAACAAAAAATTGATGACATCCGTGCAGAAGGGGCAAGGCTACCATTATTAAGTGTTGTACTTGTTGGAAATGATCCGGCAAGTATGTCTTATGTTCGTGGTAAAGAAAAGGCTTGTTCTTCTATTGGGATGCTTCAAAGAACAATTCGTTTAGATGAAAATGTATCGCAAAAAGAATTAAATGATGTGATTATGAGTTTGAACCTAGATTCTGAAGTCGATGGTATTTTAGTGCAAATGCCTTTGCCTTCGCATTTAGATGAAACAGCAGTTTTAGAGTTGATTGATCCACAAAAAGATGTAGATGGCTTACACCCCATGAATGCTGGTTGTTTACTTACGAATCGCCCAGGCTTTATTCCTTGTACGCCACAAGGTGTTATGGCTATGTTAGATTCCATTGGATGTAAAGATTTATCTGGTAAACGTGCTGTGGTCTGCGGAAGAAGTAACCTTGTAGGCAAACCAGTTGCCCTGTTGCTTCAAAATCGGAATGCGACAGTGACAATCGTTCATTCAAAGACACCGGATATTGAAAAGATTGCTTCACAAGCCGACATTTTAATTGTTGCGATGGGTGTTGCTCAAATGGTCAATGAAAATTGGGTAAAAGAAGGGGCTGTTGTTATTGATGTAGGTATCAATCGTGTCAATGGAAAACTTGTAGGGGATTGTGACTTTGAATCGGTTGCGAAAAAGGCAAGTTATGTAAGTCCAGTGCCAAAAGGTGTTGGTCCAATGACGGTTTGTATGTTATTATCGAATACGCTGGATGCATATCATATGCATGTGCAAGGAGAATAATTATGGAATACAAAACATTAAATAATGGAGTGAAAATGCCAGTTGTTGGTTTTGGTGTTTTCCAAGTTAAAGATGAAGAAGAATGTAAAAGAGTTGTTTTAGATGCGATTGATGCAGGATATCGTTTAATTGATACTGCACAATCTTATGGAAATGAAGAAGCTGTTGGTAAAGCAATTCAAGAAACAAATGTACCAAGAGAAGAATTATTTATTACTACTAAAGTATGGATTTCTAATTATGGTTATGAAAAGGCAAAAGCTTCTGTAGAAGAATCATTAAAGAAAATGCAATTAGATTATTTTGATTTAGTTTTATTACATCAACCATTTAAAGATTATCATGGAGCTTATCGTGCTTTAATTGATTTATATAAAGAAGGAAAAATTAAAGCTATTGGTGTATCTAACTTCTATCCAGATCGTTTAGTGGACTTAGCTTTAGATACAGAAGTTGTACCAGCTGTTAACCAAGTAGAAGTGAATCCTTTCCATCAACAAGATACAGCTTTAATTTACAATACAAAATA
>OLRO01001530.1_pt1 | contig 12868 bp, 8 predicted proteins | sample 1673131 | NCBI WGS metagenome assembly OLRO01 (sample SAMEA3136757, study PRJEB25190) | human gut metagenome | biome: human gut; feature: human-associated habitat; material: faeces | place: Austria | collected 2013 | reverse complement strand
CATGTACAACGCGGGGTGGTGAAATTGAGCCACCAAGAATCAATCACTAAGGACCCCAAGACCAGCAGCGGTGATCGCATGGTGTATTTGAGCAAAGAAATGTGCCAGCTATTGAAAGCGTGGCGGAAAGAGTGTGAGTGGGATAGGCAGCAAACTGCGAACGAAACCGTATCTGAAGATGACTACCTGTTTCGTCAGCCTAACGGCAAACCGATGAATCCCTGCACATTTACCTATCGTTTTAAGCTGATATTGAAAGCAAACAACTTGCCGCTGGATTTGAATGTGCATAGCTTGCGGCACACAAATGCCAGCCTGCTGATTGCACAGGGTGTTGATGTCCGCACGGTTGCCAGTTTGCTGGGTCATGCACAGGCCAGCACAACGCTGGATATTTATGCCCATGCGTTTGACAAGAACAAGCGAAAGGCACAGGAAAAACTGGGAAAGGCGATTGGATTATGAGAAAAATCAAATTGACCCGTGCGAACAAAAGTATCCTGTTGAAAGCGCTTGCACCTTATTATTACCGTGAAAAAGCGCTTGGGCATAGCACAGAAAAATCGGGGCGACTGATACTAAAAATCAATTCTCCCCCAGCCGATAAAAAAGCTATTTTTTCCACAGAAGAAATTCGCCTTATGTGTACCACTGTAAATCAACTGAGAAATGAACGGCTGTTAAAAGGACAGTACACCGATGCGGCAGATGATATGCTACTAAAATTATTCTAAAATCTGAATAAAAAAAGCGCATTACAAAAGTACATTGCAATGCGCTTTTTGGCGCGCCCGAAGGGATTCGCCAAGCCGCGCCCTAGAAACGCCCCGGTGGGGCGTTTCTGCCCCGCGGGACGCAAAGCGCGGGGCACGGGCTGTTCAAATCCCTTCTTTTACTGCCCCATAAAATCCGCGCATAACAAAAAGAGCATCACTCCATAAGGTGCTGCTCTTGGTGCGACCGGGAGGATTCGAACCTCTGGCCTTCCAGGTCGGAGTATTACGGCCAAGAGGCGACCGTCACCCTGCTGGACGCGAAGGACGAAGGGGTGCAGACCTTTGAACAGGCCAAAGACAGCCTGAAGGTTTTCTACGCGCGGCAAAAGCTTCGGAATACGGAGAAGGATTCCGTGAAATCTCGATAAAACAGGCACTTCGTTCATCTCCTTGCTATTACTGTATAACGGTATCGTGAATTCGTCAAATGCGTTATTTCATCGAGTTAGGCTACTTTAATGGCGGAAAGAACGAGTAACAGATATGTACGAAGGTAATTCTGCATAATTTCAAATTCTGCAGCAGTGTTTGATACACAAGAAGCAAATCACACGGGGTTGAAAGAGGATAGCTCTTGGTACACTGTTTCACATAGTCCGCGGTTCCCATGCCGCCTCACGGCTTTTGATACGCATCAGTCCATCATCCTCTTTAATAACGTCATAATAACGCGCAAGAATCACAAACGATTATTTGCTTTTGCAGGACAAAAATGGTATCATAAAAGTAAAAAATGAAAGGGGTGTATGCTGTGATTCATATCGCCATTGTGGAGGATGTAAAGGCTGAAGCTGATTTGCTGCAAGGCTGTCTGGAGCAATATCGGCAGGATAACCACATTGTGTTCCAGCTGCACTTTTTTCCTGATGCAGACACCTTTCTGCAGACAGATACCCACACTTTTGATATTGTCTTTATGGATGTGGATATGCCCGGCCGCAATGGAATTGAGGCAAGCAGGGTGTTGCGGGAGACGAACAAGACGATTGTGCTTCTGTTTGTAACCAATCTGGCGCAGTATGCCATAGCCGGTTATGAGGTAGATGCCCTGGACTATATCTTAAAGCCTATTAATTATTATTCCTTTAAGCTGAAGATACAAAAAGCTCTGGAGGCCGTACACCACTTGCACGGTATCATGCTTACCATTTCCGGCGAGCACGGGCCGCAATATGTACGCAGCACAGATGTACTGTATATTGAGGTGCAGAATCACAGCCTGATTTACCACACACAATACAGCGATCTGACTGCCACAGGCACTTTGAAGCGGGTAGAGAATCAGCTGGCAGAAGAAGGATTCTTTCGCTGCAATTACTGCTATCTTGTCAATCTGCGCCATGTGGATTTTTTGGACGGCAATACCGTAATGGTTGGCGGACATCCGCTGCAGATCAGCCGCAATCGCCGCAAGGATTTTCTGCAGCAGATGACCGGATTTTACGGCAAAGGAGGGCGATAACCATGATAGCGTATCTGTTCCGATGCTTGTTTTTCCTGATGATTTTGTTTACGGGGTTGCTGTATACCTCGAATTTTCCCAAACGGTCCCATTATCTGCCCCGCGTTGTTGCAACCACCGCTTTCGGCATACTGGTATCCTCTTTCTGGGCAGCACTGTTTGGCGGCAGCCCGCAGCCACTGCTCCTGTATCTGCTGTATCAAGCCGCAGGCTTTTTGGGGCAATTTCTGATTGCACTGTTCTGTGTTTATCTTTGTGTGCAGATGCACCTTTGGACCTGTCTGTATATGGGCACCCTTTTCTGGTTTACCCAGCAGGCCTCCTGCAGCCTGACCTGCATCCTTACTGGGGAAAACAGCTCTACCTATCAGGGAATCGCTACCAGCATAGGAACTTGGCTTGCTGTTGCCCTATTGCTGTACGGGCTGCTGATCCGCAAGGTGGATGCCTCTGTTCTGGAGCGCATCCACAGCCGGACGGTTTTCCCAAACTGGGTTCTGATGCTGCTGGCCTGCCTGTTGCTGAACAGCTATGCCAGCTATGGCGGCAATACCGGCGGCGCCTATTATTTTGCCTTGCTGCTGATTGATACGGTTGTGCTGTTTTATCAGTACAGCATTTACCGGACGCTGGGACTGGAGCGTGAAAATGAGGCAATCCACCTGTTGTTGGAGCAAAGCGGCAAGCAATACCAGATATCCAAGCAGAATATGGAACAAGTCAATATAAAATGCCATGATCTGCGGCACCAGATCCGGGTTTTCCGCAGCGAGGGGCGTATTGACGAGTCCGTGCTGAAAGACATGCAAAAGGCCGTGGACGCCTATGATACGATCATTAGAACCGGAAATCCCGCGCTGGATGTGCTGCTGACCGAAAAAAGCCAGATGTGCCGCAGCAAGCAGATCGGATTTACCTGCATGGCAGATGGTCGTGGACTGCTTCATATGGAACCGGCAGACTTATATGCATTGTTTGGTAATGCGCTGGAAAATGCAGTCGAGGCAACCGAACAGCTTAGCAACCCCGATCAGAAACAGATTGCACTTACCGTTCGGTCAACGGAAGGTTTCTGCTCGGTACATCTGCAAAACTATACAAAGGAACCCTTGCGGTTGGAAAACGGCCTGCCTGTTACCGGAAAGTCGGATAAGGCAAACCACGGTTTCGGCATCCGCAGCATGCAGCTGCTTGCAGAAAAATACGGTGGAGAGCTGACTTTCCGGCAGGAAGGCGACATAGTGAATACCTATATACTGCTGCCCCTTGCCCCGGCAGAAACATGACAACTTACGAATTGTAGGCAACACATTATGCAGGAGTCGTTGACTCCTGCTCTTTTTTTTGCTAAATATGATTTTAGGAGAAAAAATGCACGATGCAAAAGGGGAAAGCTATGCGTGTTGCAATCATTGAAGACGATGAAGCCACTCGCTGCCAGTTGGTAAATTATCTTCAGCGTTATACCCGGCAGTATGAGACAGAGTTTCAGATTCAGCAATTTTCCGATGGAATACAACTCGCCGAAAACTACCGCCCTGTTTATGATATTCTGCTGATGGATATCGAGATGGCGCAGCTCAACGGAATGGAGACAGCCAGACGGATTCGCAAGTTCGATGAAGAAGTGCTGATTGTCTTTATTACCAACACGGCACAGTATGCCATTAAGGGATATGAGGTAGGCGCACTGGATTACATATTGAAACCAATACCGTACTTTTCTTTTTCTCAGCAAATTCGAAAAGCCGAGTTGCAGCTGCAGAAAAGGAAAACATTCAATCTGACACTTTTGGCAGAGGGCGGAATGCACCGCATGAACACTGCAACAATCTACTATATAGAAAGCGACGGTCATACGGTTCATTTTTATACACAGGAAGGGTCAATTACCGCCAGCGGTTTATTAAAAAGTTATGAGGAAAAGCTGGCCGGGCATTCGTTTGCGCGGTGCAGCAATTGCTACCTTGTCAATTTGGCGCACGTTTCAGGCATTGCACAGGATACGGTAAAGGTCGGTCCTTACCAGTTGCCGGTCAGCCGTACCAAGCGGCACGGTTTTCTTGATGCGATGTCAAGCTACATCGACAGCAGTATTTTTGCTTAATAAAGAAATGCTCGTATGTCAACAAGATGCACAAACACATCGGCACATATTTGTACTTGTTGTACAAAGAAATTTCGGCTGTTTTGCAAAATAATGTGAGTTATGTATGTGGAATGACCAGTTATGAAAAAGACATTTAAAAAAAAGGACGCTTTCGTATAATTATTTTATCGGAAAGATTTTCATGGCAGAACCAGTCCGGAATGGTTACGCCAGGCAAGATCTGATGAATAAATCCTACCCTACGAGATTTGAAGGAGAAAACGATTATTTAGGAGGTACATATGAGAAGAATGCCTGTGGTACGGGGAACTGCAGCAGTAATGGCGTTTTTTACGCTGACAACTGTATCTGCATCAACCCTGATGTTTACCTATTCCGGTGCCATCAACAAAGCGCTGAATATCAACACAAGCAAGATCGTAGAGACCGACGACGCCAGTGCCGTGAACACTGCCTATTATGACAGCGAGTTCGGCACCGACTACACCAACAAACAGGCCGCCCTGAAGGTAGAAATGGAAGTGGCTACAGAAAACGTAGCCCAAGCCGAGGAGGGCACGGTTCTGCTTCGCAACGAAAACGCAGCCCTGCCGCTTGCCGACACAAGCCGTGTGACCATTTTCGGTAACGGTGCGGCTCATTCCACCATGGGCAAAAGCACGACTTCCAGCGTGGCGTCGATTCCTACTATGACCTTCGGCGCTGCTATGCAGAAAGTTTTTGGCGCGGATAATGTCAACACTACGCTGCTGGACAATGCTTACGCATCTCTGGGTGCCACCACTGCCACCGAGGTTGTGGAAGCTCCCATTTCTGACGTAGAAAAATATGCCAGCAGCTGGTCCGGCGATTACAACGATGCCGCCATTGCCGTATTTACCCGTCTGGGCGGCGAGAGCAACGATACCGCCATGTTTGGCAAGGACGGCTCTCACTTTCTGGGTCTGCAGGCCAACGAAAAAGACCTGATGTCCTATCTGAAAGCCCAGAAAGCCGCCGGTGTGTTCAAAAAGATCGTTGTCATCATCAATGCTGACCAGATGATGGAACTGGATTGGCTGGACGATTATGATGTTGATGCCTGCGTGCTGGCCGGCGTGCCCGGTGTTATCGGCTACGAGGGCGTTGCCAATGTGCTGGCCGGTAAGGTTTCCCCCAGCGGTCATCTGGTAGATACCTACGCTGCCAACTCGCTGTCTGCCCCTGCCACCACCTATGCCTGCGAGAATATGCAGTTGTGGGGCAATGTGGATTACGTCAACAGCAAGGCCACCGACCTTTCCAACGATGGAATCAACGTAGATTACTACACCATCTGCGCCGAGGGTATCTATGTGGGATACAAATACTACGAAACCCGCTATGAAGATGCGGTCATGGGCAGCGGGGATGCTTCCTCCTCCGTTGGCTCTTCCACCGGAAACGGTTGGAATTACGCCGATGAGGTTGTCTATCCCTTCGGTTATGGTCTGTCCTATACCGATTTCACCCAGACGCTCAAGGGTGTGACTTTCAACGCCGATACCGACAATTATGAGGTTGAGGTGGAAGTAACCAACACCGGCGATGTGGCCGGTAAGAGCGTAGTCGAAGTGTATGCCCAGACGCCCTACGGCGATTACGAGAAGCAGAACAGCATCGAAAAATCCGCCGTACAGGTTGTCGGTTTCGAAAAAACCGATACGCTGGAGCCCGGTCAGAGCCAGACCGTCACAGTCGAGTGTGAACGCTATATGCTGGCCAGCTATGACGCCAAGGGTGCGAAGGGTTATATCCTGAGTGCCGGTGACTACTACCTGTCCGTGGGCGATGATTCCCATGATGCACTGAACAACATTCTGGCCGCCAAGGGCTACACCACCGCCAATGGTATGACCGCAGACGGCGATGCCGCCAAGGTTTACAGCTGGAATCAGGCCGAACAGGACACCACCACCTATAAAATGTCCCGCGCAGATGACACCGTGGAGGTCACCAACCAGTTTGATAACGCCGACCTGAACTACTACGGTGTGGACTTTACCTACCTTTCCCGCAGCGATTGGTCCGGCACTTACCCCGCCAGCGTTGTCAGCATTGATGCCACCGATGAGATGATCGACGACCTGAACCTTGACTGGTATGAGACTCCTGCCGACGCCCCTGCGGTTTCGGACTTTACGCAGGGTGCCGACAACGGCCTCAAGTTCATCGATATGCGTCTGGTGGAATGGAACGATGATGAGCAGTGGGATGCTTTCCTCGATCAGCTGACCGTGGCGGATATGACCGCCCTGATGCCCGATACCTTTGGTGTGGCCGGACTTGACAAGGTCGGTATGCCTGCCCAGAAGCGTGCAGACGACTGTCTTGGTGTCGGTTCTACGATGATTGCCACCGGTGATAATTGCCTGAGCTGGGTGTCTGAGGTGATGACCGCCCGCACATGGAACCGCGACCGCATGGAGCGCAAGGGCAGTCTGATGGCAATTCAGGCCGCTTACGCCGGCGTCAACGAAGTCTGGTACGGCGGCGGCAACACGCACCGTACCCCGTTCGGCGGCCGTAACCAGCAGTATTACAGTGAGGATTCCAACTACGGTTACATGGTCGGCGCTGTTGAGGCTGCCGCCATGCAGGCCAACGGTGTCAACTATTGTGTCAAGCACTTTGCCATGAACGATCAGGAGTCCGGCCGTGAGAGCCTGAGCACCTTTGCCAACGAACAAACTGTCCGCGAAACGTATCTGCGTGCCTTTGAGGGTGCCTTTGTTGAGGGCGGCGCTCAGAGCGTAATGACCGCGTTCAACCGTATCGGCGTTGTCTATGCCGCTGTCAATGTGCCTCTGCTGAAGAATGTCCTGCGCGGTGAGTGGGGCTTCAAGGGTCACATCACTACCGACGGTTTCGCTAAGACCTCCACGTACAAGACCCACTATATGGAAATGATTACTGCCGGTGTTGACTTCGTCTGCTTGGATCCCGGCGAAACGGCCGCTGCCGTTACCGCTGCCATTGATGGTGGCGATGGCTACATTATGCAGCAGTTGCGCCGTGCCACCAAAGCCAATGTGTACGCTGCCAGCCGTTCGATTTCTGCCAACGGTCTGAGCAGTAACTCCATCGTTGTCAACATTGTCCCGTGGTGGGAGATGGTTTTGCTGGTGGTCACCGCCATCTGCGGCATTACTTTCATCGGCTGTACCGCAGCCTGTGTTGTGATGACCTACGGCAAAAAAAACAAGAAAGTGGAGGGCTGATTCCATGAGTAAAGTAAAAAGTTTCAGCGCAAAATCTTCGCTGGTCGGTGTCGTTTTATCTGCGGCAGCCCTGATTGGCTTTACCGTGTACGGCATGGTCTATGACTATTTTGACACGGTCGTTTTCCTGACTTTGGCACTGGGAATGGTCGGCATGGCCGCCTACGCATTGGTTGACCGCGCATGGAGCGAGTTGCTCAACCTCGCCGCCGTGGCCTGCATCACCTTTGGCATGGGCCTGTTCTTTCTCAACAGCTATCCTGTCTGGGCTGACCGGCTGAACAACATCTCGATGTATGGTTCCCGCGGTACGCTCCTGCCGGTCATTACCCTGCTGGTGCTGATGGTTGCCGCCATTGTGGTCGGCATTGTATCCTGCTTTACGCAGAAGGAGGGCAAAGCGAAATGAAAAACAATACTGCGCCCCGCAAGACGCTGACTGCTGTGCTGGCAGTCGCTATGGCGGCCGGGCTGACCGGCTGCGGCAGCTCGTTGGCTGCTAACACCAACAATTACTTCACCAATGTTTCCTCCATCCTGCACACCCTGCAGACAAACGGCAAGCAGCAGGCGGCTTCTTCCTCCACTGTCTCCAATGATGGCAGTCAGTTGGCGACCCCAACGGATTTCACCGTGGACGAAAGCGGAAACTACAGCTTTACCGGTGTAGAAAACGCAAAGTATTATCTGCTGTACTTCTGCGCCCCGGATGCCACCGGTGACAACGACAGCTTCATCTACACCAGCGAACCCATTGACGCCACCGAGAGCAACACCTACAGCGGCAAGTGCTCGGATGAATTTGATTATGCGTTCGGTTCCTATCTGGCTAAGGTCTACGCTTTCCCTGATCTGACCGATAAAGAGCACAGTATGTCTAAGGCCGCCACGGCGGAATATTCTTGCAGCGGAAATCAGAGCGCCCCTGAACTGAACTATTACTGGAATACCTTTGACGGCACGATGGGGATTCAGGTTGCCAATTTGGATGTTTATGAATTTGAAGCATACCCGGACAAGGTGGATATTACTTTCACCAACACCGAGAACAGCGCCGATGTTGTAACGCTGACGATGGAAAATGTCACCCCGGACAACAATCAGTTGGATACCGATGCTTTGACAGCCGGTGCAACCTATGATGTGACCGCTGTATCTACCAGCAATAGCGAATATGTGCTGAACCAGACGTCCGACACCACCAAAGTGGCCGAGGGGCTGCATCTGGGCGAGAGCAGCGTTATGACGGCCGGTTACAGTTACAGCGATGGCTTTGCCAACAACATCTTCAACTGGCCCCGCGTCTGCGAGAGCTTTGACTTGGAGAACGGCGGCGTAGCCGGCGTAGTCGTCGCTGCTCCGGAGGTGGGCGGCGGCACATGCGACTTTGTCGCAACACCGGTTTCCTCCGGCGATGGCAACTATACTTATGACCTTATTGCCGGACTCTATACACGTAGCGGAAAATTGGAACTGAAAGCAGACGGCACCTTTACCGCCGAACTGGAAGGTTGGGGCCCTGTCAACTCCAGTGAGTATAGCGGAAGTTGGATCGATAACGGTAACGGCACCGCGACTCTCAGCTATGATCCCAGCACACTTGTTATCAAGTAATACGCAAAAAAATGTATAAAGCAATACCGCACAATTCCGAATTACGGTCTGCGCCTTGTTTCGATGGCTGCGGCCCTCGGAACTGCGCGGTATTGTGTTTTGTGTGAACAGGGAAGGATTTGTGCTATGCAACACAAAGAATTGATACAACAAATGACACTTTTGGAAAAGTGCGCACTGCTCAGCGGTGATACGGTTTTTACCACGCGAGCCTATTCTAAGCACGGTATCCCTGCCATTACCTTGTCGGACGGTCCTAACGGGGTGCGCAAGCAGGCCGGGGCAGCAGACCATCTGGGTCTGAACCCCAGCGTACCGGCCACCTGCTTTCCTCCGGCAGTTACGATAGCCTGCAGTTGGAATCCGGCCTTGGGCGAGGAAATCGGCAAAGCCATGGGGGAGGAAGCCGCCGCGCAGGAGGTGTCCGTGCTGCTGGGCCCCGGCCTGAACACCAAGCGCAGCCCGCTTTGTGGGCGCAACTTCGAGTATTTCTCGGAGGACCCGTATCTCTCCGGCAAGATGGCCGCGGGCTATGTGCGGGGCATCCAGTCCAACGGTATCTCTGCCTGCCCCAAGCATTTTGCCGTCAACAATCAGGAACTGCGCCGCATGGCGTCAGACTCGGTAGTGGACGAGCGCACCCTGCGTGAACTCTACCTGACCGGCTTTGAAATCGTAGTCAAGGAAGCCGCCCCCAAGACGGTTATGTCCAGCTATAACCTCATCAACGGCACCTACGCCAACGAAAACGCCCATCTGCTGCAGGATATTCTGCGCAGGGATTGGGGCTTTAACGGGGCGGTCGTGACGGACTGGGGCGGTTCCAACGACCATGCCTTGGGCGTGAAGAACGGCTCTACACTGGAAATGCCCGCCCCCGGCGGGGACGCCGTGCGCGAGCTGTTGAAGGCTGTCGAGACCGGTAAAATTTCCGAATCTGATGTGGACGCCCGCCTGGACGAGCTGCTGACACTGGTACTGGACACCCACGCCGCCGTGGAAAACCACAGCCGCAGTTTTGACGCAGAGGCTCACCACGCACTGGTGCGCCGTGCCGCCGCCGAAAGCATTGTACTGCTGAAAAACGAGGAGAACCTGTTGCCGCTGGCAACCGGCACAAGGGTGGCTGTCATTGGTGATTTTGCCGAAACCCCGCGCTATCAGGGTGCAGGCTCCAGCGCCGTGAACTCCCTCAAGGTCGATACTGTGCTGAATAACCTTGCCCAGAGTGGCTTGCAGGTACTGGGATTTGCCCCCGGCTTTGACCGCCGCGGCAGGGCAGACGCCGTCAAAGAGGCAGAGGCTGTCGCGCTGGCCAGGCAGGCGGATGTTGCCGTGCTGTTCTTGGGGCTGGATGAAATCAAGGAAAGCGAAGGCCTAGACCGCGGCGACATGAAGATTGCCGATAACCAGATTGAGCTGCTGCGGGCTGTACAGGCGGTCAACCCGAACACCGTGGTGGTGGTCAATGCCGGTGCGTCCATCGAAACGCCGTGGCTAAAGCACTGCAAGGCGTTAGTCTATGGTGCGTTGGGCGGGCAGGCCGGTGCCGGTGCCATTCTGGACGTGCTGACCGGCAAAGTCAACCCCAGCGGCAAGCTGGCCGAAACCTGGGTCAACGCCTATGCGGATACCCCCGCCAAGGATAACTTTGCCGGGCCGGGCCGCATGGTGCAGTACCGCGAGGGGCTGTATGTCGGCTACCGCTATTACCAGACCGCCGGTGTGCCGGTGGCATTCCCCTTTGGCTATGGGTTAAGCTACACCAGCTTTGCCTACAGCAATTTGCAGGCCGCGTCCAATGGCGTGACCCTGACCGTAACCAACACCGGCAAGCGCGCCGGAGCAGAGATCGTGCAGCTGTATGTGGCAAAACCCGGGGCAGAAGTGTTCCGCCCCGCACAGGAGCTGAAAGGCTTTGCCAAGGTGCAGCTGCAGCCCGGCGAAAGCAAGACCGTGACCATCCCGCTGGACGACAAGGCATTCCGCTACTGGAACACCAAGACCGACAGCTGGGAAGTGGAAGGCGGCAGCTATGAGCTGCGGGTCGGCGCGTCCAGTGCGGACATCCGCCTGACCGCCGTGGTGGAAGTGGCCGGTACCGGCGCACCCAACCCCTATGCGGGCAAGCATCTGCCGCACTATACCAGCGGCAAGGTGCAGAGCGTGCCGGATGACGAATGGGCCACCCTGCTGGGCCGCCCGGTGCAGCAGGGAAAAGTTAAAATTGACCGCAACATGACCCTGGGCGAGCTGAACCACAGCCGCAGCCCGCTGGGCTGGCTGATCTGGCTGGTGCTTACCGCACTGCTGAACGCCAGCTACAAGCGCGGCAAGCCGGACCTGAATGTGCTGTTCCAGTACAACATGCCGCTGCGTGCCCTGGCCAAAATGACCAGCGGTGCCATCAGCATGGGCATGGTGGACGGCATCGTGATGGAAGCACAGGGCTTCTGGATCATCGGCCTGCTGCGGGCGCTCATCGGCTTTGGGCAGAACGCAGTCTCCAACCGGAAGTTCCGCGCGGCACTGGACGCCGAGCGCGGCGGCCCGGCGGTGTAAAACCATCTGACATTCCCGGATTTTCTCCTTCATTCTAAACAAACAGCCCCGGACTTGTTGAAAAGTCCGGGGCTGTTTGCGTGTGGGGCTTAGTAAATGTAGGGCTGCACGGGCGGCTGGTCGGGGCGGTGCTCTCCGATGATCTTTTCCATCCAGATCATGTCGTACCAGCGGCCGAACTTGTACCCGCAGTTGCGGAAGGTGCCGCACAGCGCAAAGCCGAGATGTTTGTGGAACTGGGCGCTGTTCCGGGTCAGGTATTCGTCCTCCACCTGCGGGTAGCCGATGCAGGCATACAGGTTCAGGATGCCCATGGCCTGCAGCCGGTCGGCCAGCGCCTCGTACAGGGCACGGCCCATGCCGTGTTTCCGGGCGTCGTGGTCCAGGTAGATGGTCAGCTCGCAGGCCCAGTCGTAGGCGGCGCGGCCCACAAAGGCCCCGGCGTAGGCGTAGCCCTCGATGCGGCCGTCCTTCTCGATGACGAGATACGGATACTTTTCCATGGTGTGCCGCATCCGGCCCTCAAATTCGGCGAGGGACGGCACGGTGTACTCAAAGGTGATGACCGTGTGCTCCACATACCAGGCGTAGATCTCCAGAATGCGGGGCGCATCGGCCAGAGACGCATTCCGAATGGTAATATCCTGCATAAAAACATCTCCTTGTAGCAATAAATATCCCGAAATCCGGTCTGATTATAGCACAGCCCACTTTAAAAGGACAGCGCAAAGCAGCAGAAGTGCCGCTCCGCACAGGCGGACAGGGGAGAAATGCTATTGGCAAAGTGGCAGAAAATGCGGCGTTCCGGCCCGGAAATCCCCACAAAAGCGCGAAAATCGGCCGTGCAGGCGCAAAATGCTGTACTTTGATACTTTACTGTGATAAAATAACACCATCCTTTCCCCGCGCGCTGCGCGGGAAAAGCCAAACGAGAGGGGGAACCTTTATGACAAATGTCTGCATCATTGCCACCATTGTGATCTATCTGGTGGGCATGCTGCTGGTGGGCTTTGTATACAGCAAGTCCAACGAGGACAGCACCGACTTTTACCTCGGCGGCCGCAAGATGGGCCCGCTGGTCACTGCTATGAGCGCCGAAGCCAGC
>OLRO01001527.1_pt1 | contig 12877 bp, 5 predicted proteins | sample 1673131 | NCBI WGS metagenome assembly OLRO01 (sample SAMEA3136757, study PRJEB25190) | human gut metagenome | biome: human gut; feature: human-associated habitat; material: faeces | place: Austria | collected 2013 | reverse complement strand
TCGTATTTAAAAATTCCGATGGGGAGATTATCGACGAGGAAAAGATAAAACAATCAAAATCTCTTAATTGGGAAATGATTACGGGAACGGTTACAGTTCCGAAAAATACAGCTTATGCGGAGCTTGTGCTTGAAAACGGTGCAAAAACGGGTAGTGTGTGGTATGATGATGTTATTTTTACACAATCGACCAATCCTGTTCCGACTTACTTAAAAATAAATGCACAAAATTCGCAAGTAGTAAGTCCGTTAAACGGAGAAAACAGATATTTCTTCTCTGTTGATGTAACCGACCAATACAACAATCCTTGTGATGCTTCGGTAAAATGGAGCATAGATTACAATGGTATTTCTGTTTCTGATAACGGAACACTTATCGTTTCATCTGATGCTGTTGCGGGAGAGGCGGTTATAAAGGCTGAAATAAACGGAAATGTTTCAGACAGTATGAAAATAAAGGTACTAAAGCAGTCTGAAAACTCACCTGCCGTAACACTTCAAAACGGTGATTTTTCAGAAAAAGATGAAAATAATATGCCTGTCGCATGGACAGACAGTGACAAAACATTGTCGATTGCAAACAGTACGTTTGATACGGCTATATCAGGCTGGAAACTGAATTATACCACTTATTCTGCTGCAGACACTTCATCCTTAATTGAATGGGACAAAAATGTTGACCATACAGGCAATTCAGGAGGAAGCGCAAGAATTTACAATGCCGACAGAGCACAGGGGTCTATGCAGATTTCTGACAACATCGCTGTTACCGGCGGTCAGATTTATGATTTGTCGGTATGGGTAAAGACGGAGAATATTTCAACCGACTCAAATGTATATGCTAATATACTTATTTATGATAAAAACGGTTCAACAATAGAGGAAAATAAACAGCTTATAAGCCTTTATCCTAACGATACCGATAATAAGGGCAACAATACGTCAGACTGGACAAAGTTGTCGGGTTCTATGTATATAAACGAAAATGCCGTTAAAATGAGAATTGACCTGCGTTATCGCGGAGGTGCCAATAATCAGAACGGTACAGTTTGGTTTGATGATTTGACAGTTACAAAGCAAGCGGGAATTGACAGTGAGAAATCATATAACGGTAAATCAGCGTTAATGATTAAAGGCTACGGCTTTGAAAAAAATGATTACTCAAGAACTTACGGCGAAAAATGGGACAGCGATTTAATTACCGGAATAACACCAGGTCAGGAGTATTACTACTCGGTAAACGCACAGACTCAAAACGCATCTGACGGTGCATATGTTATGATAACATATTATAATGCTGCAGGCAAAGCCATAGGAGTTGATAAATCAAATAAATCAACAAACACTGAATGGGATATAATTAACGGAGCATCTACAGCTCCCGAAGGAGCTGTCAGTGCAGTAATGAGCCTATGTATATATGGGGACGGTACAGCATGGTTTGCAAATGCTCAATTTGAAACAAAATCTGCAACTGAAGTAAAATCATTAAAAATAGAAGGCAATGATACGGTTATGGCATCGAGTGATAATTACTATTATGCAGTTGTTACGGACCAGTACGGATTAAATTCAGATAAGATGAACATTCTTGTTACTGCCGATACCGTTCCGTCAGGTATGCAGTATGATTCAAAATCAGGCAAACTGACAGTATCAAACAATGTTTCGGGAGGAGCAGGGCTTACCCTGAAAGCTTCTTATAACGGTTTGACAGCAACCAAAAACGTTAAAACTCTTGCAGAGACAACGTCTATTACAATCAGCGGTTCTGAAAATGTAACAATACCTTCTTCAGCTGCTAAGACAGTAGCATATAAAGTATATAATCAGCTTAGCCAGCAGATAGATTCATCAGCTGTCAGTTGGACAGTGTCATCAAATGATGTAAGCATTGCCGACGGAATTTTGACAGTTCCAACAGGTGTAAGCAGTAAGAGTATAACAATAACAGCTCAATATAATGGGTTAAAAGCATCTGTCAAAGTAATGCTTACAACCGCTTCGCTGTCGCAAGGCAACACCGGCGGCGGTGGCGGCGGTGGTGGTGGCACCTGGACCGGTGAAAAAATCCAAATAAGTGCTACACCTGCACCAAATGCAATGGGTAATTTTGATGTAAACGGAAATAATGACGGTACAAATGGTACTGTTGGCACAAATACAGGCACGACAATAGAAGAATTACTGCCTCAGCCGGACCCTACATATTTTACGCAGGGAATGGACAATGTAGCAGGCTTTACGGATATTGGAAGTGTTAAATGGGCACATAAAGCAATAGCAACACTCCGCAGTGTAAATGTTATTAACGGAAAAGAAACCACAAAATTCTGCCCTGATGACAGTATAACAAGAGCCGAATTTGTTCAAATACTGATTGGAATGTTAAGCTATGCAGAGCGTATAGACACCTCTGATGCAGAATGTAGTTTTACCGATGTTGAAAATGACGCTTGGTATTATAATAGTGTTGCTGCAGCGGTAAAATACGGTATAGTATCCGGAATAAGCGAGAGCGAGTTTGCTCCGAATGTGCTTATTTCAAGACAGGATATGTGTGTTATGATTGACAGAGCATGTACGGCGGCAAATATTACTTTGCCGAATGGAGCAAGTATAATATTCAACGATGAAAGCAATATATCCGGCTATGCGTTAAATGCAGTAAGGGATATGTCTAAAGCAGGCATTGTATCGGGATTTGAGGATGGAAACTTTAATCCGCTTGAAAATGCGACAAGAGCACAAGCGGCGGTAATTATTTATAGAATGGCAGGTGGAGCAGAATGAAAAAAAGGATTATAAGTTTGCTTATAGCATTATCAACAGTAATAACTTTGTTTGTTCCATCTGCGGTGGTTCACGCCGAGCTTGGAATAAAAAACGAACTTCAAGTAAGCCTTATGGCAGCATTAAATATCGTACCCGGATATCCTTCTTCATATGATGCAGAAGCAAAGGTGTCGGCAAAAGATTTTGTCAGTTTTGCTTATAGGTTGATAGGAATAGACAATATGAACATATCGTCGTTTATGAAGAAATATGATTTGGACGAAGAAAGCGACACAATCGGTGCTTCAACGGCAATAAAGATTATACTTGATATTATAAACTATGATGAAATTATGGGGAATACAGACAATTATTTTAATTTTGCATCGCAAATGGGTCTGACAAAGAATGTCGGTGTATCTTTAAACAGCAGTGAGCCTCTTACATATGACCAAATGGTTATGCTATTCTGGAATACGCTTGATATGAAAGCACTGAAATTAGATGGAATAAACTCATATAGCTATACTGATGAGACTGTAATGGAGCATTATTTAAAAATCTATGAGGGAAAAGGTGTTGTAAACGCCAATGAAACAGCGGCTATTGACGGTAGAGGAACAACCGGAATAGGAGTAGTCCGCATTGACAGTGAAGAATATTTTGTGGGAAATACGATAACCGAACATCTCATAGGCAGTAATGTCAAATTCTATTATCATGATGATAATGAAAAAACTTTAAGATGGATAGAGACAAACAAGTCAAAAAATCAGACCGTTTCTGTTTATGGCAATGATATAACATCGGCAACCGATAAGGCTATTATTTATGATGGGGACAGCAAGAGCAAAACCCTAAAGCTTGATGATAAATATATGATTATTTATAACGGAAAAGTATCAGACGGCTCTATCGGAATTGAAGCGGTGATGTCGCTTAATTCTCAAAATTATTTTATAGATAATGACAGTAACGGTAAATACAATGTTGTTATAATAAACGATTATGAGTATTATTTAGTAGATGCGATATCAAAAAATACATATACAGTTAATGATTATACGGCAAAAACCTCTGTAGAACTTGGAGAAGCTGATAGACTAACAGTATATGAAAACGGCATAAGAACTACTGCTGATGCTATAAAACAAGGAAGTGTCATCGCAGTTGCAAAGAGTGCCGATTCAAGTGTAATATCAGTTCAAATATTAGACGGACTTGTTACAGGAGAAATAACCTCATTAAGTTCAGGAACAATGACTATTTCCGGAACAAAGTATAATATATCACCGTCGTATGCCGGTGATGCTTTGAAAGTCGGACGTGGGGGAAGTTTCTATTTCGATAATTATGGAAGAATAGTCAGATGTGTAGGATTAAAAGAGGCCTCATCTCAATACGGCTATTTGTTAAATTTCTACCGAGGAGATGATCCTAACGGAGATTGTTTTGCTGAGATTTTAACCGCAGAAGGAACAAGAGAAACATTTACTGTAAAACAATCTGTAAATGTAAACGGAGAAAAATGTAATCTTGGAACAGCTCTTCAGCGTATAGAGAAAAATCAGCTGGTTACATATAAAGTGAGTTCCGATAAAAGAATAACAAAAATAAATACTGCTAATAAATCATACATAGGCAGAGATACGGCGACGGAAATATTTTCAATGCACTTTAAAGGTGCAGGAAAGTACAGAAAGAATAATATGTGCTTTAATTCCAAATATCTGTTGGATTCAACAACGCCGATATTTGTAATTCCTTATAACGAAGATAAATATGATTATACCGTGATGAATCCGTCATTACTTGTAAATAATACAACATATGATATATCTGTATACGATATAGATGATTATATGTATGCTTCATGCATAGTTTTAAAGGAAAACTTTTCAGAACCGGAGAATATGCGTTCAAAGCGTTCTCTGATTATAACTGATATATATTCCGGCATAAATGATGACGATGATGAAATAATAGGTCTTGAAGGTTATCAGCAGGGCAGAAAGGTTACATATCAAGTTAAGAATAAGGAAATGAAAGATAACAGGGGCAAATATTATGTCAGAGACCTTAAAGCAGGCGACGTAGTACAAGTAAGCGTAGATGTGAAAGGCGATGTCAGAGCTGTTCAGCTTTTATTTAAAGCTAACGAACAAAAACTTGCCATTGCTGAAGGTAGCGATACTCCTAATAAATATTGGGAAGGCGGAACTCTTGTAATGCCTGATTTATGGGTAAGTTTCGGAACCGTAACCGACAGAAACACTAATGTGTTACTTGTGGATGCTGACGGAAATGATAACATTGTAAGCAAAGATCCGCACAAATTTGCATCTGCAACCAATGTTTACATATATGAAAACGGAAATGTATACCCATCAAACAAAAATGAAATATTTAATGATGACTTGGTATATGTTCAAGAATATCAGGGCAATTTACATGAGGTAATGATAATAAGATAAATATTACAAAGCCGGTAAGTATATACTTACCGGCTTTTGTGTTAAATAAAATAATAGTGTTAAATATTTAATATTCAAAAAGGTTTAACTTTATGATACAATATATGTATATCAAAACAAAGGAAGTGCTGTAAAATGATAATAAAAAACAAAAATGTTTTTCATCTGCAAGGGAAAAATATAAGTTATATAATGGCAGTTAATGAATGTGGAGATTTATTGCATTACTATTACGGTAAGAAACTTCGCGATAAAAATTATGAGTGGATTAAGCAAAAATGGTCTGTATGGAACGGTTATGGACCGGATAAGTGGACTTTGGATATATGTCCGCAGGAATATCCCGCATACGGCTATACTGACCTTCGCACACCGGCATACAGTATTGTCAATAGGCAAGGAGGCAGTGTTTCAAGGCTTACATACAAGACGCATAAAATTATCCAAAATGCTACTCAGGAAATCGACGGTATGCCGAATTTGTTTATGGGTGATAAACACGCTCAGACGCTTGAAATCACATTGGAGGATAAGAATGCAGGATTTGAAGCAATATTGAGTTATACCGTTTTTGATGAATATGACATAATTGTAAGAAGTACGAAAATAGTGAATACATCTAATGTTGAAATAACAATAGATTCTGCATACTCTGCGGCACTTGATATTTCAAAAGATAATTACGAGCTTATCCATTTTTCGGGAGGATGGGCAAAGGAACGCGAAATGTATAGGAGTGAAATTCGTCAGGGTGTCAAAATAGATATATCAAACGCAAGAGGTGGGAGCGGTCATAACATAAATCCGTTTGTAATGCTGGCAAAGTCGGGTGCAGACGAAATGAGTGGTGAGGTGTACTCGATGACTCTTGTATATAGCGGTAATCACTCGACTATGCTTGAATGTGACCAATTTGGAAATATACGTCTTATGCAAGGGATAAACCCGTTTGGTTTTGAGTGGAAACTTAAAGAAGGCGAGAGCTTTCAGACTCCGCAGTCCGTTATGTGCTACAGTGACAAGGGAATAGGCGGTATTTCGCGTGAACTGCACGATGTAATCCGACAAAATTTGTGTCGCAGTAAATGGGTAAATAAAGAGCGTCCGATACTTATAAATAACTGGGAAGCGACATATATGGATTTTAATGAAGAAAAGCTTTTAAATATCGCTAAAACGGCAAAGGAACAGGGTGTTGAGTTGTTTGTGCTTGATGACGGCTGGTTCGGAGATAGATATGACGAGGAAACATCTATGGGCGATTGGTCTGTAAATCTAAAAAAGATACCATCGGGAATTGACGGATTGGCACAAAAAATAAACGATTTAGGTTTGAAATTCGGGCTTTGGTTTGAACCGGAATCTGTTAATCTGGAGAGTGAGTTGTACCGCACCCACCCAGAGTGGGCTTTACAGCAGCCGGGACGGCAGCCCTCTATGGGACGGCACCAGCTCCTGCTTGATCTTACCCGTCCTGAGGTGCGGGATTATATCGTTCACCACATTACCCATCTTTTGGACCATTGCCCCATCACCTATGTCAAGTGGGATATGAACCGCAGCATGGCAGATGTTTATGCCGGAAATCTTTCCTATGATTATGTGCTTGGTGTCTATGATTTTCTGGAACACCTGTGCAGCCGCTATCCGGATCTTCTGCTGGAGGGATGCAGCGGTGGCGGCGGCAGGTTTGACGCGGGAATGCTTTATTATTCCCCACAGATCTGGTGCAGCGACAATACCGATGCGATCAACCGCACAAGAATCCAGTACGGAACTTCGTTTTTCTATCCGGTTTCCGCGATGGGGGCGCATGTTTCGGCGGTGCCAAATCACCAGACCGGACGGGTGACAAGTTTCCATACCCGTGGGGTGACGGCGATGGCGGGAACTTTCGGTTACGAATTAAACCCGGCGCTTTTATCGGATGAGGAAAAACAGCAGATCCGGGAGCAGATCAAAACGTACAAGAAGTATGAAACGCTCATTAACGAGGGAACGTACTGGCGGCTGTCGGATCCGTTTACGGATGAAATTGCGGCATGGATGTCCGTCTCAGAGCAACAGGATCATGCACTGGTAAGCGTAGTGCGTCTTATGGCAGAGGCAAATCAGGCGACCGTTTATGTCCGCCTGCGTGGGTTAAAACCGGATGCTGTGTATCTGGAAGAACAGAGCGGCAGACAGTATTCCGGTGCAGCACTGATGCATGCGGGAATTCCGCTTCCGCCGTTTACCAGAGAATATGAGGCATATCAGTTTTCTCTTACAGAGCTGAAAGAGGCTGGAACATTATATGAAAAAGTGCAGAAATGGCGTGACGGGAATGTCAAAAATCGAGTGGTCATCAGCCTTTACGGTGGCTCCGGTTCCGGAAAAACAACACTTGCAACGGCATTGCAGCAGTACTTTTTAAATGACGGAACGGGTTGTTATCTGCTCTCTGGCGATGATTATCCACACCGGATTCCAAAACGCAACGATGAAGAACGGATGCGTGTGTATAAAGAAACCGGGGAAGACGGACTGCGTGGATATCTCGGAACAAAGAAAGAGATTGACTTCGACCGGATCAATGAAGTGCTTGCGGCATTTCATGAGGGAAAAGATACGATCACATTGCGGCATATGGGACGGGAAGATGGCGAGATCTCATCGGAAGAAACCGATTTTTCCGGAATATCCGTATTACTTCTGGAGTGGACACACGGAGGCAGTGATGATTTACATGGTGTGGATCTGCCCGTCTTTCTGGAAAGTTCCCCGGAGGAGACAAAGGAGCGGCGCATCCGCAGAAACCGCGATGAGAATGCTGCAAGCCCGTTTATCTGCCGCGTGGTAGAGCTGGAACAGGAAAAACTTGAAGTGCAGCGCAAAAATGCAGGATTATTCGTGGGAAAGGACGGAAGAGTTTATGAACCATAAACCGATGCTCAATGCATATCCCGACAGCCTTGGAGGAAATCTGGGAGATGTTGTAACATTGCTAAAAACTGAGGCAATGCAGGATGTATTTTCTTCTTTTTACATTCTGCCGAGCCTGTACCATTCCGATCTCGACCGGGGATTTTCCGTGATCGACTATGACCTGAATGAGCAGCTTGCCAACCGGGAAGACCTTGACCAGTTAAAGAATATGGGGATTGACCTGAAACTGGATTTTATTTTAAACCATGCTTCCGCACAGTCCCCACAGTTTCAGGATCTTGTGGAAAAAGGGGAGGCTTCTGCGTACCGCGATTTTTTCATCGACTGGAACCGCTTCTGGGAAGGGCATGGAACCATGACGGAGGAAGGCTATATCCAGCCGGAGGAAAGCTGCCTGAAGCAGATGTTTTTCCGCAAACCCGGGCTGCCGATCCTGATGGTGGAATTTCCGGATGGAAAAAAGGTGCCGTACTGGAATACCTTTTATCAGGAAGTGCATGGCAGACACTATCTTGGACAGATGGATGTAAACATCCAGTCGCCAAAGGTGTGGGAGTTTTATCGTGAAACACTGGAGAAAATAGCTTCTTATGGAGCGGCGATCGTGCGGCTGGATGCCTTTGCCTATGCGCCGAAGACACCGGGAAAGAAAAACTTCCTCAATGATCCGGAGACATGGGAACTTTTACAGAAGATTCATGCGCTGGCAGAACCTTTGGGACTTACGCTTTTGCCGGAGATCCACGCAGCGTATGACGAAAAAATATACCAGACGCTTGCAGAAAAAGGCTATGCGACCTACGACTTTTTCCTGCCGGGACTGGTCATTGATGCGATTGAGAACAGGCGCGGAACATACCTTGCGGCATGGGCGAAGGAAATTGTGGAAAAGAAGATCTCCACGGTCAACATGCTTGGCTGTCACGACGGCATCCCGCTTCTGGATTTAAAGGGACTGCTTCCAAAAGAGGAGATCCAGTCGTTAATTGACCGGATTGTATCCCGCGGGGGCATGGTCAAAAATTTACATGGACAAAAGAATCTGTATTATCAGGTAAATGCCACGTACTACAGTGCATTGGGAGAGTCGGATGAAAAAATGCTTCTGGCGCGGGCCATCCAGATGTTTATGCCGGGCAAACCGCAGATCTGGTATCTGGATCTGTTTGCCGGAAAAAATGACCATGAAGCGGTGCAGCGTGCGGGGGAATCCGGACATAAGGAAATCAACCGGACAAATCTTTCCGGTGATCAGATCGCGGAAGGACTGAAAAAAGATGTGGTTCAAAAACAGCTTGCGCTAATCCGTATGAGGAATACCCATAAGGCATTTTCGGAAGGCGCAGAGGTGACAATCTCCGGAGAGGAGAGTTCTCTGGAAATCCGCTGGGAATATGACGGGGCATATGCCGAATTGCATGTAAATTTTGAAGAGGGGACTTATACAATAGAAAGTAATTGAGAACAGAACGATATTACATGTAAAAAATAACATGAAAGCAGGAAGGAGATGCAGAAATACAGGCATCTCCTTCTTATGGGTTTAAATCCATAAGCTCATTGCCATGTTCCCGTAACCATTTGCGGGAAACCTTATAGTCTGGAAGCACACGCTCCACCTGTGCCCAGAAGCGTGGTGAATGGTTCATCTCCAGCCGGTGGCACAGCTCATGGACAACCACGTAATCCAGCACTTCCGGCGGTGCTTTCATCAGCAGGCAGTTAAAGTTAAGATTGCCCTTTGCACTGCAGCTTCCCCAGCGTGTACGCTGGTTTCGTATGGTGATCCTGCCATAGGTCACGCCGACAACCGGGGCATAAAACCGTACCCGTTCCGGAATTATGCGCAGTGCTTCATCTGCAAGCACCTGCAATTCCCCGGGATTTAAAGGTGCGGCTTTCGGGCGTGCAGCTTCCAATTTTTGTTTTTGTTCCATTTCCCGGAGATGGGCATACAGCCAGTCTGATTTTTCATCGACAAATTTACGGATCTGCCAGTCTGCCATCCAGTAAGGTGCCCTTACCAGAACCGATAAATCCGGACGGATTTCCAGTGCAACGGTTTTTCTTTTGCTTCGGATTATTCGAATCTGTGCTTTTTCCATTTCATTTCCATTTCCATTTCCAACAATATATGTAAAACAGATGTTTTGTGTTATGTCATCATTGTACCATCATTTTATTGGAATGCAAAGGGGACAAACCAGGGGGGAATTTCTGAGTGTGGAAAAAGATAAAATTCGCATATTTTCGACAGAAACATTGCAGTGGGAGGGAAAAAGGCGTATGATAAAAATAGTATTTTAAAGCGGAATAAAGAAAGGAACAGAGAAAATGGAAGGACGAAAAAAAATGGAAGAGTTTTACCGAAAACTGAAGGTAGGAATGAAGTTGAAGTATGCATTTACTACAGTCATTGTAACGTTTGCTGTTGCTATGGTTGTTTCGCTTGTTTCCATTGTAATGATGAATGTGGATACTTATCAGTTTTACAAGGAAGCATATGCAAACAGCACATTGCAGATGGAAATCCGTAAAGATATACAGCTTGTGGGAAAATATATTTTGTGGTCGATGACAACCGATGATACAGGTTCCACACAGAGTTATCTTAATTCGGCACAGAAGTATGCAGATCAGGTTGGAAAAAATGTTACCACACTGGAGAAGTCTTATAATGATAAAAAGAAAGTTGCGGAATTAAAAGATGCGATAGAAGAACTGAAAAAACAGCGGGTAGCGCTCATGGAACTGGCGCAGCAGAATAAAAATGACGAAGCTCTGGCACTGTTTAATTCCGATTATAATGATGCAACAGAGAAACTTCAGGATATATTGGTTGATATCGGAAAAGTGGCATCCGCAGAGGCAAAGAGTCAGTATACATTTGCCAGGGTAACGGGAATTGTGAGCATTATTCTGATGATTCTCATAGGAACAGGAGCAGTGGCTTTCTCCACTGTCATCCGGACCACCATTACCGGAATTATGCTAAAGCCAATTCAGGAACTGGAAGGTGCAGCTGAGAAACTGAAAGCAGGACAGCTTGATGTGGAAATAAATTATGAATCTCCAGACGAACTCGGAAAACTTGCCGGTAATTTCCGGCAGGCATGCAAAACTCTGGAGGTGATTGTGCAGGATACCAGTTATCTTCTGGGAGAAATGGCAGAAGGAAATTTCAATGTATCCAGTAATAATGCACAGATTTATATTGGAAATTTCAGACAGCAGTATGAGTCCATAAGCAAATTAAAACATGAACTGAGTGATACCCTGACACAGATTAATGAAGCATCCGAGCAGGTTGCATCCGGTTCCGGGCAGCTGGCAGGCGGGGCACAGGCTTTGGCAGAAGGTGCCACCGATCAGGCAGGTGCAGTAGAAGAACTGACAGCAACGGTAGAGAGTGTCAGCGGAATTGCAGAATCCAGCGCAGAGAGCGCTTCCGGGGCTTACCAGATGGTACGCACTGCCGTAGAACAGGCAGATCAAAGCAGAGAAGAATTACAGGCATTGACCAATGCCATGGAGCGGATCAGCAGTACCTCACAGGAAATCCAAAACATCATCGGTTCCATCGAGGAGATTGCAAGTCAGACCAACCTGTTGTCCCTGAATGCTTCCATTGAGGCAGCACGTGCAGGGGAAGCCGGAAAAGGTTTTGCGGTTGTGGCAGATCAGATCGGAAAACTGGCGGGTGACAGTGCACAGGCGGCAGTCAATACTCGCGATCTGATTGAAAAATCTCTGCAGGAAATTGAAAACGGAAACCAGATTACAGAAAAGACGGTTGCTGCATTAAATAAGATTCTTGGATCCATGAATGATTTTGCGAATGCGGCAAAGGGCGCCAGCGAGAGTTCTACTGAGCAGGCAGATATGTTAAAGCAGATCGAGCAGGGAATCGAGCAGATTTCCAGTGTCGTACAGAGCAACTCCGCAGCTGCAGAAGAAACTTCTGCAACAAGCCAGGAGCTTTCCGCACAGTCGGAAGGACTGAAAAATCTGGTTGGCAGGTTTAAGCTGGCAGAGTAGGAGAACATAATAAAAAGGAATCCTGTCCGGAAAGATATCCGGACAGGGTTCCTTTTTTTGTAACCTTTCCGATTTTTCGTTTGTATTATTAGTGAAAGGCCTTTGAAAATGAAACATAAAGGAGCGGCTCATGAGACAATCCGTATAGGGTAAACGCATTTTTCCGGGTGGTCAGAATTCCTTCGTCCCGCATTTTGCCAAGCTCTTTGGAAAGCGCACTGCGGTCGACATTCAGATAGTCCGCCAGCCCCTGCCGGTCATATGGAATCACAAAAGTATTGCTGTTTTCCTGCTTCGCCTGCTGAAAGAGATAAGCAAGCAGTTTTTCTCGGGTGGTACGTTTTGCCGTGATTTCGAGTTTCTGGTGAAACAAAACATTTTTCCTTGCCAGCAATTGAATGACATTGAATAGCAACTGCTGGTGAAAACCGCAGGCATTGCAGCAGGGATGCAGAAGCTTTTCCCCCTCCAGCCATAGAATCGTGCTTTCTGTGGCTGCAATGACACTGATCGGGGCAGCATCAACACCAGCACAGACAAATGCCTCCCCGAATGGCTGTGCAGGTGACAGACTTGCAGTAATACTGCGGTTTCCGTCGTAGTCCAGACGGACAAGCTGCACTTTTCCTGTGAGAACAATGCCCAGCTGATGCAGTGGTTCGC
>OLRO01001524.1_pt1 | contig 12897 bp, 14 predicted proteins | sample 1673131 | NCBI WGS metagenome assembly OLRO01 (sample SAMEA3136757, study PRJEB25190) | human gut metagenome | biome: human gut; feature: human-associated habitat; material: faeces | place: Austria | collected 2013 | reverse complement strand
CCATGTGCGACTGCTCGTGGTTGCCCCATGTTGCCATGGGGATGGGCGCAAGGCTCACCATGCAGTAGATTTCAATCATACGCCCGTAGACGATGACAAAAATGATGATGCTCAATATCCGCATGGTGATGCCGATGAAGAAACTTTGCAGGAAAAGCCCGAAAAGCGGGCCGACATCCATCTGCATCAGGCTGGCTTCCAACATGGACAGTCCAATGTCGTTGACACGGGTGTTTCCGGCAATGATGCCGCTGGAATCGGACACCACCTTCTGTGTCAGATCAAAGACTGCCATCACAATATCGAAGGTGTTGGAGATCATCCAGACCGAAATGGCAGTCTTGAAGATCCATTTCATCAGCAGGACAGGCTCAAAATTTGCCATGTTGTTATGTTCTGTGATCATCTGAATCAGTTCATAACAGGCAACGAAGGTCAAAATGATGCCAGCAATCGGCAGCACCACATTGCGGGACAGAGCCTCGATCATGGCGAAAACGCGCGGCTCAAAATTGGATGGCTTTGTGCCGACCTGCTGTGCGATGCTGCCCACCTGTGTATTGACATCATCAAACAGGCCGGACAGATTGGACATGATGGCCGCAGTCAGCAGCGACTTGATCCAATCTGAAATCGCTTTGAGAACAGTTTCCACTCAGAGCCACCACCTTAAAAGAAATGGTTGATGAGGGTCTTGAGCAGGTTGAGAACAAAGATGAGGTTCGTCAAAAAATTCATAGAAACATCTCCTTTTTGATAGAACGTATGGCTTGAAAATTCGCTCCACAAGTACAAAAACCGTTAGCCACGGTGAGTTGGAGCAATATGTATGGGCGGCAGATGCCGCCCGCAGTTTTTAGCCGAACAGACCGCTCAGCAGGGGGATCAGGGTAATGCCGATCAGGGCGACACCACCGCCAGCCATGAGCTGCTTCATGCCCTGCGACTTCGCAGAGGGGTTATCGCCGCCATAACCTTCCATGAGGTTGACGGCCCCCCACACACCCAGACCGGCACCCAGAGCGACCACCAGAGTCTTCAGAACGTCCACTGCACTATTGAAAAATTCCATATTTCGTCTCCTTTGTTTGGCAAAAAGTGCCCCTGCGCACACCCGAAACCCACTTGTGAACTGCCGTAAACTGCGGCAAGGGCTGATTTGCTGGTGCGCCTTTTGGGTCAGGATAAAAAATAACCGCTCGTCTTTGTCAGGCGGGCGGGAGTGAATCAACATCCACGAGGACGAACTGATCGTCCGGGCGGATTTTTTCTTTATGGCTCAGATATTTTTCAATATCCAGAGCATTTTTGGGGTCAGCATCCGATGTCATTTTATAGTTCGGATGCTGGGTCAGATCGTATTTGTCTGAAAGAAACGGTCTGACACCACGCAACTGCAAAATGCACTTGCCGCCGTCCAGCACTGCAAGCTCATCCCGGCTCATAAGTTCATGACCGAGTTTTTGATAGTTGGTGCCATAGCTTGGGCTATTGCCGCGGGTATCGGAATTGTTGTAGCTGTCGATGGTTTCCTTGCCGAGTGCTTCGGCAAGATCTTTCAGGGTGGTAGGCTCGCTGCCGCCGAGGAAAATCTGGCTGTCCATGTTGCCCACGATGGTATCCGCATTATCCTTGTAGATGGCTTTCAACTGGCTTCTGGTTTGCAGCACAAGGCAGGCCGAAATCTCGCGGCTGCGGATGGTTGCCACCAGCTTTTCCAGCTGCGGAATCTGGCCAATGTTGGCACACTCGTCGATCAGGCAGCGCACATGGACAGGCAGCTTTCCGCCGTACACATCATCTGCTTTGTCACAGAGCAAATTGAAAAGCTGGGAGTAGATCATGCTGATAAGGAAATTGAACGTGCTGTCCGTATCCGACATGATAAGGAATAAGGCTGTTTTTCGGTCGCCCAGCTTATCCAGTTCCAGCTCATCGTACATGGTCGCATCCCGGATTTCTTGGATGTCAAAGGGCGAAAGGCGGGCACCGCAGGAAATCAGGATGGATTTTGCGGTCTTGCCGGCAGCCAATTTATAGAGCTTGTACTGCCGCCCTGCAAAACTGTTTGGCTTCTTTTTTGCCAAATCTTCAAAGAGCAAATCAACCGGATTCTGATAATCCTCGTCCTCCTCGGACACCTGCATGGTGTTGAGCATTTCCAGCAGCGTGGCAAAATTCTGTTCCTCAGCCGGGGCTTCGTAGTGCAGATAGGCAATCAGCGCGGTCAGCAAAAGCCGTTCCGCCTTGTCCCAGAATGGATCGCCGCCCTGACCTTCACCTTTGGTGTTGGTCATAAGGGTCGTGACCAGCTTCAAAATATCCTTTTCCTCGTGGATATACGCAAACGGATTGTAGCGCATGGACTTGTGAAAATTTATGGTGTTCATCGTCCTGATTTTATATCCGTTCTTCAGCAAGGCAAGGCCGCATTCTTGAATGAGACCGCCTTTTGGGTCAGTCACCACGAATGAAACCGGATGGCTTTTAGACGTACATTGAAGCAAATTCGGCTTGATAAAGTACCTTGTTTTACCGCTGCCAGAGCCGCCGACCACCAGCACGTTTTTGTTTCGTGCATTTTTGGGGTCAGGTGGACGGTTGCTCATCATTAGGCGTTCCGTTTTGGTCAGGATGATATTGTCCTCGAACTTTGGAGCCATGAACGGTTCAATGTCCTTGGGCGTGCCCCATCGGGCGGAGCCATACTCCATGCCGTTCCGGTACTTTTTGGCGTTTTTGCTTTTCAGATAGACCGCCAGCCGCAGTCCGGCACCGCAGCAGATGCCCACCAGAATATCCAGTGGGTGCAGACTGGGCAGAGGGTTTGCAAATGCAGCCGGGAGCGTATCTATGAGTGACACGATTCTATCGCCCAGCTCCTTACCCTCGGCCAGCCGCCATGCCTCGCCAAAATTGGTCGCAGCCAGCCCAATCACCAGATAAGGCAGGTACAGGGCCAGCAGCTTGGTGAACTTTTTCTTGTTCATAAGCCACGTTCCTCCTCTTTGTGCCGTACTTTGTCGGGGAGGTTGGCAATGACCTGTGCCAGATCGTGCAGCTTGGCCAGCACAGAGGGACGCTCGGCCTTGTTCAATACTGCTGCAGAATACTCCTTGAACGCAGCGTTCAGAACGTCTGCATCCTGTGCCTTGAAGAAAATCAGAAACCGAGGTGGTGTGCAGGACAGGTCTTTTTGGATTGCATAGTCGATGTGATACCGCTTAGCGTAGCGGTCAAAATCCTTGATGCCAGTCTTTTCGATCTCCAGATTGGTCACACCCCGGTTCTGCCGTATGAGCCGCTTCATGGACTGCTTGCCCTGCGACGCACTCTTGTCGTACTGGCGCAGAAAGAACTGCGCCCCTCTCAAAAGTGTACGGGCAGATAGCTTTGCAGTCGAGATGGCGAAGTTGACCGTTTTATGCTCGATTTCTTCCTGCATTTCCATCACCTCCAGTGCAGAAAGTCGTGTTTAGCGGTCAAATCCGGCATCCTTCGGCAGGGTGGTTTTGCTTTCTTCCGGGCAAACTGCTTCATCGGGCACACGAACAATCATCATCCGATGCCCCAGCCGGATAAAATCTTCCGGCTGATGGAAAAGCTGCTCGTACTTCTGCGCCAGTTCTGGGGTCAGGGATGCAAAATCCTCCTCGCCCAATCCCACCACTAGAAAGTCTCCGGCAATGGCATCATACATTTCTCCGTTTTCATCCCGAAGAGCACGGTTCAGGGGCAGACCCATGAGCTTACCATCGTCATTGCAGATGATAGCCACTGGGTCTGCAAAGGGGTAAACAGCAGCAATCGTGCCGCCCACCGCCTCCTGCAAGGCTTTCAGGTTGTTGTCAATCTCGACCTGCTGCGGATACTGTCCCGGTGCAATTTTCAGCACCGACAAGGTGTTCTCGTTCTGTTCCATTATCGTCCTCCTCGAATTTGATAGAGATCTCCTGCCCGGCATGGGCGGCGTTCAACAGAGCTGCCACAAAGAAGCCGAAAAAAGCGCCGGCTTCAAAAAATGCGAAACCGATAAAAAAGTTCAGCATGGCACACCTCAGTCGATACAGATGCAGGGCAGTTTCTGGCCGTCAGCCATCAGGGTAACGCTGTGGCGCATCAGGTACTTCTGAAAGAGGTAGACCTGATCGATCGTCAGCGAGATGAACTCGCCATCCATGTTGGTGCGCACCAGAATGACCGGGCCGGTCAGATAGTGCTTGCCTGCCAGTTTCAGAACCTGAGCCGGGTTGTAGCTAAGCAGCAGCGAGCTGTCGGGGATGTTCAGGTACGCATCATCCTCGTCAAAGCAGGGCAGGATGTCGGGAGCTTCGTCCAACGTGATGACCGTCAGCTCCATGTCCGGGGCGATGGCGGCAAAGTAGATCTCGCCGCTGCCACCGCTCTCCGACAATGCAGCACAGATATGCATATCAATGGTGGTTTCCTCGGAACGAATAATGGGATTGGAATCATTCTTCATAGGCATTTTCTCCTTTTTCCTAAAGAAAAAGACCCAACCGGGTCTTTTCAAATTCATATCCTGTCAGCGTTCTTCACTGTGCTGACGCTTTTTCTGCCACTGTTCCAGCAACTTGATGATGGTATCTTCCATCTGTTTGGGCGTATAGTTGCGGGGAAAGTATTTTCTCAGGGTGTCATTTTTGATGGTCACCGTATCAAGCTCGCTCTTTTTCTCCTCGCCCATAATGGCAACGACCGTCTCCGTTGTAAAAGTTCCATCCTGAGCCAGCTTCTTGATACGCTTTGCTTGTGAGACAGAAGGAAAGTTCTGGGTATCATCCATTGCCCGGATCACTTCCTGCTGTTGTTCAGGAGAAAGATAGGAAAGCTCCACAGCAGGATTGAAGGACACGGTTTTGTTATCCACCATGTCCAGCAATTCTGGAATAAGGTTGGTCAGACGGATGAAACGTCGAACAGTCTCACGACTTTGATTATTCTCTGCGCCCAGCTTTTCATTGCTCCGCAACTTCGACACAACTTGTGTCGAAGTTAAATCTGACCTTGTACCTTGATTTTTCATGGCATCCAACTTCATTTTGTACGCAAACGCTCTCTCGCTGGGCAGAATATGCTCACGCTGCAAATTGCTATCTACCATGAGGATTATGGCAGCATCATCGTCCATCTGGCGCACAATGACCGGCAGGGTTTCCAGTCCGGCCAGCTCCGCAGCGTGTTGACGGCGGTGCCCGGAGATAATTTCATAGCCGCCCTTCGGTCTGGGGCGGGCAATCAACGGCGAAAGCACACCGTACTGCTTGACACTTTCCACGGTATCGCTCATAGAATCATCGTCCAGAACCTTGAAGGGATGGTTCTTGAATGGAAACAGCTCTCCAATCGGAATCTGCCGCACCTGCTCGCGCTGTTCTTTCTGCCGGGATTCTTCGGTGGAAAAAATATCATCGTAGCTGCTCAGACTGGCGTTTACGCTGCTTTTCGGCATCGGCCAGCACCTCCTTCGTCAGAGATTTATAGGCTTCTGCCACTTTGCCTTTCGGGTCATGGACAAAGATGCTCTTACCCGCCGCGCTGATTTCCGCTGCACGGACGGAGTGGGGAATCGTCTGACCGAACACTTTGATGTGCTTTCCGTATGCCTGCCGGATCAGCGTGTCGATTTGTCGGCCATAGTTGGTGCGGTTATCTGTCATCGTCAGCAGGATACCTTCGATTTTCAGCTTTGGGTTGATCTGCCGATGCACCTTGTTGATGGTCTGCAAAAGCTGTTCCAGACCTTTCGCGGAAAGGTACTGTGCCTGTACGGGTATCAGAGCAGTGTCTGCCGCCGCCAGCGCGTTAATGGTCAGCATCCCAAGGGAGGGAGTGCAGTCCAACAGAATATAGTCATAGTGCTGCTTTGCACTGTCCAAGACTTGCTTCAGCATTTTTTCCCGGCTCATGGTATTGACAAGGGCAACTTCCAGCCCTGCCAGCTCAATGTTGGCCGGGATGAGGTCTACACCCTCTGCATGGTGCAGGATGCCTTCACCGGGCGGAATGCACTGGTCGTTCATGGCTTTTGCCATCAGGGTAGAAAGAGTGGCGGGCAGTTCATCGGGCTGTTGCCAGCCCATACTGATGGTGAGCGAACCCTGTGGGTCAGCATCCACCAGTAAAACTTTCTTGCCCTCGGCGGCAAGGCCAACACCCAGATTTTCACAGGTTGTTGTTTTGCCAGTGCCTCCCTTTTGGTTGACAATGGCAATCGTGGTTGCTTTTTTGGAAATTTTTATCACCCCCGTTTCGCTAAATCGTGGTTGGTCTGATTCTGATAGTAAAGCTGCATGGTGGTCGGTGCGTTGTACAGAGAAGCGAGCAGGTATTGCTTCATGTTCCTGATTGGGCTGCTGTTCTCTGCAAGGCACTTCAACACAAATTTGATGTGGTCGGCGTTCAGCTTCATAAATCGGCTACGTACCACCTCGGCGGGCTTATCGTCCCCGGCGATGTGCAGCAGCTTGCGGTTGGTAGCACAGGTGTCCACCAGCAAATCTACGATCTGATAGATGGTGTCCTCATCATCCGGGCAGAGCCGGAGCAGAAGGTCTATCTCCAAAGACTGAGAAAAATATTCTTCCAGTTGGGTGCGTTTGCTCATCCCATCCGCTTCTTCAGAATAGAATGGATCAGTCTCACTCATTTCAGTATCATTCTCTTTAGTCTTATTACATCGTGATTTTGAAGGGTCTTGACTTGCGTTTTTGAAGCCTCCAGAATCGTGAAAATCACGATTCTGGAATATTGATTTTGACGATTCTGCCGAAAAGTTCTTCACATACACCAAACTTGGCTTTCCCAGACCTCTGCGTTTTCGTTCAATCAGACCAAACTTTTCGAGTTCCCGGAGCAGCTTGGTCGCTTTGTTGTCTGCGCAACACAATGCCCTCTTGACATCCTCAATTGTGAAGATGATAAACACCCGGCCCTGCTCGTCCAGCCAGCCATTTTTAGCAGACAGGCTCATGCGGTCGAGCAGGATACCGTACAGTGTTTTGGCATCGGTTGACAGGTTTTGGAAGCGTGACTCTAAAAAGAGTGCTTTCGGGATGCGGTAGAATGAGAAAAGCTCTCCGACTTGTCCGTAGAAGTAATCAAGGGTCATGCGACAGTACTGTGAAACGGTGGCGGTACGATGTTGACATTGTAGGAAGCCTCCTCGCAATAGATTTGTGGAAAATAAAAAGCGCAATTCCGATTTTGAAAATCAAAATTGCGCTTTTTAGCTTAATAAATAAGAAGAATTTAACCTGTTTGGTGTCGAAAGGGGGATAAAACATCTTGACAACACCTAGAAACAGGATGTAAACTATACATCGTCAATGAAACTCGTTTAAGCAACAGCGTTGCTTTTGGGTGAGAATGTGTCTTTCTCGAAATAAAGCGTTCTAACGCCAAATATCGTCCATCCTCGCACCTTTGCGTGGGGGTGCGTGAGTGCGTGGTTCGGGAGAGCGCTTGCATGGCATGCAAGAGGTCAGCGGTTCGATCCCGCTATTCTCCACCAAAAAAGCACTGTACTTCGTTTGAAGTACGGTGCTTTTCTTTTTGCTGAAATTGTTTTTGGAGGGCTGCATTGCTTCGCCTGCACCGTTTTTAGGCTTTTGCAGGCGGTTCCTATACAACCCCCAACTTTTGACTTTACACCGTTTTCAAAAAGGAATGTTTGCCGCCCGTTTTTTAGCAGGTTGCTGCATCATCCCCTTCAATGTACGGCGTAAGGTCGAAGTTGAAGGTAATGTTGAGCTGATACCCACGATAAACATCTACTCTGCGGATAAGCTGATTGACAATCATTTTCTTTGCTTCAAAACTGGCACTGTCGTACAGGTCAGCATAGGAAATCAGCTCATCATACAAGTGCCTGTCGTTATGCGATTTTTTTCATCGTTCAGCATTTCTTCAAACTGTGCCATATATGCCTTGTGCTGTTTGAGAATCTTCGTGGTCTCCACTTTCACATAGACATCATCAGGCACCTTGGGGAGATACTTCATCAGGAAATCAACATCCTGTTGGATTCGCCGGACGGCAGCTTCCAGTGCAGAATAGTTGATTCCGTAGAATAGAAATTCTGCTTGCTTTCATAATCTGCTAAAAGTACGCAAGTATGAAGGAAAAGCAAGAAATACGCAATGTACCCTCTTTTAAAAAGAGGGTACAAAGAAAGGAAATTCAAAAAACTGTAGTTTGAGTTATAAATACTGGATAAAGAATTTCTGCGCGGCCTGCACTCGTTCCTTTTCACCAGCCTCATGGGCGAAGCCCGGAAGGATCGTCAGCTCCGTATGGACGCCGTGCTCCTGGAAATTTTTCTGCAGGCTCTTCATACGGGCTACGCGGTTATCGCCATACGGGGAGTCGCCGATAAACTTGTTGTCGAGCTCGCCGACACTGATGAGGACGGGTACCTTCTTTACGGCTTCGAGGTCGACATCATAACCGAAGTAATCCTTGAAATCACGGATACCCCAGAAGTAGTCCTCGTCTGGATTCAGGAAGGTCGGACGGCCAGGTGCACCGATGGAGCAGGCCTTCAGACGATCAGGGTGAGCGAGCAGGAAGCGGTTTACGAACTGCCCGCCACCAGAGTGTCCGAACATGAAAAACTGATCTGTGTGAACGCCTGGATAGCGCTTCGCCATATCCTCGATCATATCGAGGAGAATCAGATCATAGCGGATGCCGTCGCAGGAGAGGAGCTTATAGCTGTTGAAGTCATCGCGCTGAATGAGTCCACCCGGGAACATAGGCGCAAGCACAGCCATATGATATTTGTCGGCGAGTTCCTTCGCCTGCTTGATGTACTCTTCGATTGCACAGCCGGTTCCATGGATGATGACGAGGAGAGAGTACTCATGCTCCTCTTCGTCGTAGTAGTAGTCTGGGAGATGCACCCAGTAGTGGAAACGCAGGTCGGTCGGACAGTGCCAGAGCATATTTAAGTAAGCATTGCCGAACAGGTTTTTCTGCTGCTCAAGCGTGAGATTCGTAGCCAAAGGATTCTGATTTGCCATACAGTACCTCCAGGATTACAGGAATTTACCGAAAATGAAGCTTGCGATGACGAGCATGATGGCACCACCGATTCTGGAAGAAATCTGAGCATAGGACATCAGCTCCATGCGGTGCGCAGCGCCGAGACACTGTACGTCGCCGGCACCACCGCCGTTTGCCATACAGAGTCCGGCAGTCAGCATTCCTTCTACAGGATAGAAGTGGAACAGCTTACCGACGATGAAGGTTCCGATCATCGCACCGATGACAGTCGCCATGATGATGACGATATACGCTGGGTTTGTGAAGACCTTCGCGTAGTCTGTGAGGTTCGTACCGATACCAACGGTAATCATCAGTGGGAAGGACATATACTTTACGAAGAATTGCTGCATGCCCCTTGCGCCGGCCTTCACGTTTTCCGGCAGGATATTCGTCATATTCAGAATCGCCATCAGGATGACCATGAAAGCGAAGGTATGAATACTGAAGCCGAGGTTTGCATGGTTGATGATGGAGATGTGCTTTGCGTAGAGGTTAGCTACATTGAAGCATACGACACCGAGTGCGAGACCGGTTGCGTAGTCGGCTGCGGTCGGCTTCACGTCACTGGACTTCGTGCTGACATTTTCTTCACCGACCATGAGACGACCATTACCCGTCATGGATGGCTTGATCTGGCCGAGCTTGTTCAGCAGTGCAGACATGAAGACGGCGCAGAGATTGCCAATGCTGATGATTGCAAAGGCAGATGCATACCAGGAGGAGGCATCACCGCCGGTTGCAGCAGCCCACATCTTGCTCATCGGTGTGATACCGGCACCATTGCCACCGCCCATGACTGGAATTGCATAGGTGGCGATCGCCTCGATTGCGCCGACGCCAGTGATGGCACCTACGAGACCAGCGAGGCCGAGTGCACCTGCAATACCTGCAAGAATCGTCGGAATGAATCCGGCGAAGGATTTGATGAGCATCTTACGATCAACCGAGAGCACAGAGCCGGTGATCAGGACGAGAATGTAGAGATCGAGGAAACCGGTGGAGCCGTTGAAGGTATTCAGGGCTTCCATCGAGCCTTCACCGATCAGGTGGAAGGTGTTCATCGCGCCGGCTACGAGGCAGGAGAAGAGCATGCCGCCGCCGAACCAGGTCTTCCAGACCGGGATATGGTCACCGACCCAGCCGAGCAGCGTGCCGATGATCATCGCGAAGGCGAGTGCGCCGACCATGTTGGTCAGCATCCAGTCATTGGCTGCCATCACCATCATCAGTATACTGAATATAAGGTACATCCACAGAGGGAACCCAAGGATTTTCGTTTCTTTTAACTTGTTCACAGTAAATCCTCCCAAAAAGTGATACAGAATTTTTAAAGCACTTTTATTTGCCGGCAAATTTGATAAATGTATTGTACAAAAATGGGAATAATTGTGCAAGACTGTGACAATGGCGATTCTTCTATGAGACGATAACCATTTGGAATGGACATAGCGCCATAAAACAGAAAAAGAAGCACTCGCTCTGTACTGCAAATTGAATGACGAATGCTTCTCCTTTTTCTGTTATGAACCTGATTCCAAAATGTTATCGATTTTTAGCAGATGCGCTGATCATGTAGCGCCAGACGATTTCTGCAGAAGGGGATAAGTTGCGGCCCTTCTTTCGGGCGACGATGACATAACGATACAGAGTATCGCCTTTTATCGTGCCATAGACCGGGTTTTGACCAGTAGATGAATTACGAATCGTCGTGTGCGGCAACAGGGCGATGCCACAGCCGCTGCAGGCAACGAGATATCGTGTGTCAACATAATCAATGCGCTGCGGATGAATCGGTGTGATGTGATATTTTCTGAAAAAAGATTTTTCGGCATCATACAGCCCCTGACCTGGCGTCGCCAGAATATATCGGAGCGACGGATTACGGAAACGGCTGATGTCGATTTCAACCGGATGCTCGAGTGAATTATCGGAGATATCTAGGTCCTCCAGAATCGGTGATTCCTGTGGAATGACAAATACGAGCGGATCCTCCTGTACTGGCATATACTCGATGTTTTCGGAGTGTACAGGTTCAGTATAGATGGCTAAGTCGATGGATTCGCTTTCCAGCTCTTCTTCGCACTGCTGAGAGTTGCGATTCAGGTAACTGAGATGTATCTCTGGATGTGTCATCATGAAAGGTGCTGCCTGAACAGCAGCGTAGGCGCCACCACGATGCGTTGTGGCAATCAGTACAGGCTCTGCTGGAATCTGATTAAACTGTCGAAGACTATCCATCATCTCGCTTTCGAGCTGCACATAGCGCCGAGCAAAATCGAGAAAAATTTCGCCCTGTGGTGTAACGCTGATCGGGCTGTGCGTGCGGTCAAAAGGCGAAAAGCCCAACTCTTTTTCAAGCTTATTCAGCTGTTTGGTCAGTGCCGGTTGCGAGATAAACAGTCGCTTCGCCGCCTGGGTAATGTTTCTGTATTTTTCTACCTCGAGCACATAACGGAAAATACTTGTATCCATGTGGACCTCCGAAATCGATGTCTTAACGATAATATATCAGAATCAGAGCGAAAAATAATTAAAATTTCGGGTGATGCGCTGTTTCTGCAAAGCAATAAGGCCTAGCTTATCCATGTCGTTGAAAGAAAACAGCTATCGAAACTATAGATTCCAATTGCAAAAACATTGAAGAAAATGCCAAAAAAGAGACTCCGGATACTGAAATGAACCCCAAAAGTTAGACAAAAATGGGTCTTTCCCAAATTTTGTGTAAAGTCCAGACAGCTATAAAACAAGAGCGATTTTAATATGAGGCGAAAGACGGCGAAACCGGCTGTCGCCTTAACAATAACATAACGCCGGCAAGGGGGAATGTCAAGGGCGGCAGTGGCATTCATGCCGGGCATGAGGCTGCCGGTGTCGTCGATGCGGATGGTGACGGGGTAAGTGGTGGTGCCGCCGCTGGTGGTGCCTGCGGAGGAGATGCTGGTGACGACGCCCTCAAAGGTGCGGTCGCTGATGGCGTCGGCGGTGATCTCGGCCTTCTGGCCCACCTGAATGTCGAGAATGTCCAGCTCATCGACGTCCAGCGTTCTCTCGAGGTAGCTCAAATCGTAGATGACGCACATCGCCCTTGTTGACCGTGTCGCCAACCTCGAAGTCGGCGGTCAGGACAGTACCCTTGACCATCGGCTTGACGGTGTAGGTGTCGGCGGCGGTGATGGTGCCGTCGGCGCTGTAGCTGTTGACGATGTTCCGCTTTTCGGGTCTCGTCTCAACATACTGGGCGCTGGCGGCAGCGGGCTTTGCACTGTTCTTCGGGACAAGCACGGCTGCGGCCACCGCTGCCGCGCAGACGACGGCGATGATGGGCTTCCAGTGCTTTTTGATAAAGGGCTTCACGCCCGCCGGAGCCGGTTGGGCAGAGGCCGTGTCAAGGCCGACGAGATATTCAGGATCGACCTTGTCCTGTGGTTTCTTTTTTGATAGCATGGTGATTTGCCCCTCCTAAGAGATTTCGCGGGGAGCACTTCTCCCCATTTGACAGGGAGAAGTATACATTCCAAATCTTAGGAAATGCCCGAGAAATTTATTAAGAAGGACTTAAGAGGTTTGAATTTTTTATGAAAAAACGGCGCAGCCTGTGGCTTTTCCACAAGCTGCGCTGTTTTTGTGCAATGTAAACCTCTCAGTCTGCCTTCGGCAGCCAGCTCCCCTACCGAGGGGAGCCTCTGGCGAAGAGATTAAGTTTTCCGGTATGCCAAGGCCTCTCCTCGATAGGAGAGGTGGCAGCGCGTCAGCGCTGACGGAGAGGTTATACAATTACTTCTGTCAGTGCCTTCAGCTCTTTGCACTCAGCCTCAATGTCCTCGGCGC
>OLRO01001520.1_pt1 | contig 12948 bp, 15 predicted proteins | sample 1673131 | NCBI WGS metagenome assembly OLRO01 (sample SAMEA3136757, study PRJEB25190) | human gut metagenome | biome: human gut; feature: human-associated habitat; material: faeces | place: Austria | collected 2013 | reverse complement strand
GTTCGGGGCCTCCTGGTTCCGGGTGCTGACACTGGCCGCCCCGGGGCAGCAGCCCATGGGCGCGGAGGATGCCTGCCGCGCGCTGGCCGACTGCTACCGCCGTGTCATCGGGGAGCCCAAGTGGCGGCAGTACATCGAGCTTTACCGCCCGGACGGAACCACCGCCCAGCTGCTCTGAGCAGAACACAAAACAGAACCGCCGCCCTGTGTGGAGTGCCGCTGCACCCGCCGGAGCGGCGTTTTTTAACGCTGTATCACCACTGAAATTCGGACCGAAAAAAGGACGCTTGACACCACGCCCCAAAGTGGTAACATAAGGGCGTGACTTGTAGTTTTTGGAAAAATTCAGGAGGGATTTTTTATGGCGGAGAACACAAAACAGTTTTTTCAGATCACGGAGGCGGCCCGGGCCTGCGGACTGTCGCGGAGCACGCTGATGCGGATGGAGGAGCGCGGGCTGCTGACGCCGGTGTTCACCGCGCCGGACAGCGGGCGGCGGTACTACGACAACCACAACGTGGCGCGGATCATGCAGATCGAGAAATTCAAGGCCATGGGGCTGGGGTCGAAGGAGATCGCGGACTATTTCGCGCAGGGCGGCGAGGCCGAGGTGCTGCTGGAGGCGCTGGAAACGCGGCTGCGGGACCTGCAGCGGAGCGTGGAGGAGATGCGGCTGCGGGCGGCGGAGGGCAAGAGCCTGTCGGTGCAGATGATGGAGCTGCCGGCGGTTACGTGCCGGATACGGTGGTGCGAGGGGCTGACCACAGCGGAGCGATACCGGGATATGTACGACTTCTATGGGGCGTGCGTGCGGAAGGGGTGCGTGCTGTCGGACGAGCCGCTGTTCACCATATCGGAGCGCACGGACTATCTGGAGGGATACATCGGGCAGGAGCCGTGCCGCTACGGGGTGTGCGTGCCGGTGCGGAAGAACCGGGCGGCGGCGGACGCGGTGACGCTGGAGGCGTGCCGGGTGCTGTCGGTGCTGTACTACGGCGATTACAGCGGCGTGGGCGAGGCGTGGCTGACGCTGGGGCGGGAGGTAAAGGCGCGGGGGCTGAAGCCCGCCGGCGCGCCGCGGGTGCTGGGCATCGTGGCGCCGTACACGGGGCGGGAGATCGAGACGCGGCGGTACTGCTCGCGGCTGGCGCTGCCGGTGGAGGAATAATGGGAAGCGGGAGGCCTGCTGTGCAGGTCTCCCGCTTCTGTTATACCAATTTGTGAGGAAACAAATAGGAGAATTACTGGTTCAGGTACTCGACGGCGATGGCGGCCAGGCCGGTGACGCCGTGCTTCATGACCTCCTCGTTGAACACGATCTTGCCGTTGTGGAGCGAGACAGCGTTCTCGCCGCGGCCGGCATCGACCATCATAAAGGCGGAGGGGGTGCCGGTGAGCTTGCCGAAGAAGCTGAAGTCCTCGCTGCCGGAGAAGGGCTTGTCGATGAACTCCGCCTTGCCGCCGGCAGCGGTGACGGCCTTGTTGACCAGGTCGATCATGGCGGGGTCGTTGTACTGGAGCGCGTAGCCCTCCTCCAGCTCCACCTCGATGTCGCAGTCGAAGGCGATGCCGATGCCCTTGCAGATGCGCCGGACCTCCTGAATGGCGGTGTCGCGGCCGGCGTCGCTGAAGCTGCGGAGGACGGCCACCATCCGCGCTTCGCCGGCGGTGATGTTGACGGCGTCGCCGCCGGACATAGTGCCCACCGTCAGCACGGCGGTGTCCATGGGGTCGATGCGGCGGGAGACCACGGTTTGCAGCACGGTGATGAGATACCCGGCGCAGGCGATGGCATCCCGTGCGGTGTGGGGTGCAGCGCCGTGGCCGCTCTTGCCGTGAACGCTGATGTGGAACAGGTCCACCGCGCTGGTGAAGTAGCCCTTATAGAGCTGCATACGGCCCACGGAGTCATTCTCAGAGGGGCAGACGTGCTGACCGAAGATGGCGTCCACATGGGGGTTCTCCATGACGCCGGCGGCCACCAGAGCCCGGGCACCGCCGGGCATCAGATCCTCGCTGGGCTCGAAGATCAGCTTGACGGTGCCGGCGAACTGATCGCGCATATGGCACAGCGTCTTTGCGGCGCCCAGAAGCATGGTGGTGTGCAGGTCGTGGCCGCAGGCGTGCATAATGCCCTCGGTCTCGCTGGCAAAGGGCAGACCGGTTTCCTCGTGAACGGGCAGGGCGTCGATATCGGCGCGGAGCGCCACGCACTTGCCGGGACCCTTCTTGCCGTGGATCAAAGCCACCACGGCGGTGGGCAGAGGCTGCCGGATCTCGTCCACGCCCATTTTCTCCAGCTCACTGCGGATGAGGGCGGAGGTGCGGACCTCGTGCATGCCCAACTCCGGGTGGGCGTGGATATCACGGCGGATAGAGACCAGCTCGTCGAAGATGGTATCGACGAAGGAACGAATATCAGACATGGAAAAGCACTCCTTTCAAATGAGCCGGGCTCACAGCCAGCTGCTCATAACGCCGGCCACCAGTACGGAGGTGATGGACACGGTGACCATGCCGGCCACCAGCATCTTGGGCATGATCTGGGCGTTGATGGCGGCCTTTTCCTCGGCGGTGGTGCCGGTGGACTCAGAGACCTCGTTGGAGATGATGACCGTTCCGGGGAAGCCGAACAGGCAGGAGCTGCCGATGGCCATGGACATCTGCCAGCTGTAACCGAAGATCTTGCCCACGAGGATGGAGACGACGGAGAAGGCCGCCGTGCCGATGACCACGCAGACCAGCAGGGGCACCACCATGCCGCCCACCATCTCCGGGGTAGCAGCGGCCAGATTGGTGAAGATGGATAGGGTGATGATGGGCATCACGATGCCGGTGGCGTGGGCCTTGCCCAGGGCGTCCTCATCCAGGAAGCCCAGCTCCTTGCACAGCACGCCGAAGATCAGGCACCAGACCAGCTTGTTAACGGCATCGTGGAACAGGCTAGACACCCACACGGACAGCAGCGCCACCAGAATGACCTTGGCGATAATGGCGTTGGGGGTGTTGTACTTATCGGGCAGGGCGGGGATCAGCTTCTTGCGGGCAGCGGCGGCGTTCTGGGCCGCGGCGGCACCGGCGTCCACCTGGAGCGTGCCGGCGTCGATCTGGGCCTTGATGCGCTTGGCCTCGCTCTTGAGGCACAGGGAGGCCACGGGGTAGCCCACGAAGCCCTGGGCGCACATGACCAGGGTGGCGAACACCGCCAGGTCAGGCAGGTTGGCTTTGTTGGCCATATCCTGCATGGTCAGGGTGGCGACAACGCCGCCGGAGAGAATGGGCGCGCCCACCAGAGCGAAGCCGCGGTCGATGATCAGCTGGCCGATGAAGAACACGGCAGCAGAGATGCCGATGCAGGCCACGGCGGAGATGATGACGGTGCGCCACTGGGCGCCGAAGTCGCGGAGCCGGATGGTGGTGCCCAGGTGCACCAGCAGCATGGTGACCAGCAGGCCGGCCATGCTCAGAAGGGTGGAGTCAGCAAACAGGGTGGTGGGGAAAACGCCGGTCCAGAAGCCTGCCAGGAATACGACGGAGGCCACCAGCAGCATGGATACGATAGCCTTTGTTTTCACGGAGATCATGTCTCCTACGGCGAACACCACGAAGATGACAGCCGCTGAAATGATTGCAGTCATGATTTTCTTCTCCTTTTGTTTTGAAATAGGGGGTAACAGGGATGATGGGGTAAATTGAAAAGCGGCTCCGTCTGAAAGACGAAGCCGCTTCACACACATGGGAAATGGAAAAGACGGGTTCAATTCTTTACAGCCGGCGTTTGGTATCGGGAGGTAAAATAGGCGTACCAATAAAAGCCCCAGACGGAGCTGGTGCCGGCGTAATAGGAGACAGCGGCATGGTTCGCGGCCATGTCGTTATGGAACATATCGCGCTGCATCATGTGACGTGCCATGTGGGGTCTCCTTTCCGCCGGTGGTCGGCTGGTTTTTATGTTGGCGTTATCTTAACGCCGCGGGGTACAGAAGTCAACCGTTAGATAGACCATACTTTCGCAATTAAAAGCGCTAAATTTTTGTGAAAACTGACAGCCGCCGACATGGCGGAGCCGGATGGCGGCGGGAATATGCAAAATTCCCACCGGTATGGTATGGTTTTTGTGAAAGGTGACAATGGACTTTGCGCGGGACGGGACAGTATAATGTTATGTAAGATTTCCGGAGAAGGAGAAAACGCATGAACAGCACGCTGCTCACCATAAACTGCGCCTGTTGTACGTCCGCCTGCTGCGCGGGCGTGTGTTGTCGTGCCCATGGGCGCTGTGCGTTTTCTGCTGAAAAGGCCCTGTAAGCGGGCCGTGACACCTGTACACACAGGCGGCGGAGGATGCGGGCGCATCCTTCGCCGTTTTATTTTGAGAGGAGACAAGGACTATGACTTCCAACGCGGAGATCGCCAAGGCGATGGCGGAAAATATGACACACGCGGCGGTGCCGTTGTACGGCAAAAAGCTGCGGCTGCCGGACAGGGGTGCCATCATCGGCATCATCAAGGAGTTTCGGCGGCTGCTGTTCCCGGCATATTTCGGTGACGCGCAGCTGATGGCACTACCGCCGGAGAACTACGCCGCACTGCTGCTGGAGCGTATCGAGACGGCGCTGACGGCACAGGTAGCGCTGGCGCTGCCGGAGGGCCAGGCCTTTGCCGCGGCGGCGCTGACCCATGAGATACTGGAGCAGCTGCCCCGCATACAGCAGACACTGATGACGGACATTGAGGCCACGTTTGACGGCGATCCGGCAGCGGCGGACAAGGAGGAGATCATTTTCGCCTATCCGGGGCTGTTCGCCATCTTCGTATACCGCATTGCCCACGAGCTGTACCTGCGGCAGGTTCCCATGATCCCCCGGATGATGACGGAGTACGCCCACAGCCGGACGGGTATCGACATCCACCCCGGCGCGCAGATCGGACCGTGGTTCTTCATCGACCACGGCACAGGCATCGTTATCGGCGAGACGACGGTAATCGGCAGCCATGTGAAGCTGTATCAGGGTGTGACGCTGGGCGCACTGTCCCCTCGGGCGGGCCATGCCAGCCTGCCGGGAAAGCGGCACCCCACAGTGTGCGACTATGTGACTATCTACTCCGGCGCCTCCATTCTGGGCGGCGAGACGGTGATCGGCGAGCACTCGGTGGTGGGCGGCAACGCGTTCCTCACCGGGTCGGTGGCGGACAACACGCGGGTGGTCATCACGGCGCCGGAGACGGTATTCAAAAACGCGGAGTGACCGCGCAGGAGGGAAAAGGACGGCTGCAAGGCCGTCCTTTTATGCTGCCGCAGCGCAGGCACCCGGCTATTTGCATAGTTTTTGGTGCGGAATTTCAGCGTATCGACGAGTATCGCGGGGAAAACGCCGCTTGTCAGGGATGGGCGCCATGTATTATAATATTTGATAGAATACAGTGCAAGGAGACGCAGCTATGGGGCGCATCAGCAAGGAAAACTACTATCTGGATATTGCGGAGACGGTGCTGGAACGGGCGACCTGTCTGCGCCGGGTATACGGGGCCATCATCGTGAAGAACGACGAGATCATCTCCACCGGCTACAACGGCGCGCCGCGGGGACGGAAAAACTGCGTGGACATGGGCTTCTGCACCAGGGAGGCCATGCAGGTGCCCCGGGGGCAGCGGTATGAGCTGTGCCGCAGCGTTCACGCCGAGGCCAACGCCATCATCTCCGCCAGCCGCCGGGATATGGTGGGCAGCACGCTGTATCTGGTGGGCAGGGACGGCCGGACCGGGGCGCTGCTGGGCGACGCCACCAGCTGCGCCATGTGCCGCAGGCAGGTGATCAACGCGGGTATCAGCAAGGTGGTCATACGGAAGACGGATACGGAATTTGAGGTCGTGGACGTGCAGGACTGGGTGCAGCAGGAGGATGACGTGCCCGCACTGTAAAGAAGGGCTATCCGGCCGAAGGGCCGATAGAATACAACAACTGAACAAAGGAGAATGTGTGATGCTGAACGACTCTAAGATCGCCGCCTACACGGCGATACTGCAGGAGGAGCTCCTGCTGGCCACAGGGTGTACAGAGCCCATCGCCGTCGCGTACTGTGCCGCAAAACTGCGCGAGGTGTTGGGCGGAAAACCGGAAAAGATCCTGGCTGAGATCAGCGGGAACATCCTGAAGAATGTGAAGTCCGTGGTCGTCCCCAACACAGGAGGACGCCGGGGCATCGACGCCGCCATCGCCGTGGGCATAGTGGCCGGCGACGCCGACGCAGAGCTTCAGGTCATCGCCAACGTGACGGAGGCGGATGTGGCTGCCATCCAGACGTATCTGGACAGCACCGACATCCGCGTGACCTGTCCCGAAACGCCGTGTCTGCTGGACATCAAGCTCACCGGCTGGCGGGAGGGGCACCACGCCTGCGTGCGGGTGGCCAACAACCACACGAACATCATCTATATGGAAAAGGATGGGAATATCCTGCGGGAGCTGCCCGTCACGGGCAACGCCGAGGACAACCTGCAGGACAAATCCGTCCTCAACGTACAGGACATCATCACATTCGCAGAAACAGTACCTTTGGACAACATACGCCCCACCGTGGGGCGGCAGATCGAGAAGAACACCGCCATCGCCGCCGAGGGGCTGCGAAACAGCTGGGGCGCCAACATCGGCTCCACCCTGCTGGAGAGCAGTCAGGACTGGGCGACACAGGCGCGGGCATGGGCGGCCGCCGGCTCGGACGCACGGATGAACGGCTGCGAGATGCCGGTGGTCATCGTATCCGGCTCCGGCAATCAGGGCATCACCGCCTCGGTGCCCGTATGGAAATACGGCAAGCTCATGGGCGCGGATGACGACACCATCCTGCGGGCGGTGTGTCTCAGCGACCTGATCACCATACACCAGAAGACCGGCATCGGGCGGCTGAGCGCCTACTGCGGCGCGGTCAGCGCCGGTGTGGGCGCGGGCTGCGGCATCGCGTGGCTGCGGGGCGCGGACTGCGAGGGCATCAGCCACACGCTGGAAAACGCCGTGGCCATGATCTCCGGCTGCATTTGCGACGGTGCCAAGGCCAGCTGCGCCAGCAAGATCGCCATGGGCGTGGACTGCGGCATCTTGGGCTACGACATGTACGTCGGCGGCAACAACTTCCGCCCCGGCGACGGCATTCTGGGCGCTGATGTGGAGGACACCATCCGGAATGTGGGCGTGCTGGCCGCGCAGGGCATGCGGGAGACCGACCGGGTGATTTTAAAGATCATGACGGAGTAAAGTCACAGGCATTCCCCCCGGCTTCCGCCAGGGGGAGTGCCTGAAAATACGAACAGCCCCTCCGGCCAAGGCCGGAGGGGCTGCTTTTTGTGCTTATCCGTCGAATACCTGAAGGGCGGTCTGGCGGAGGGAGTAGGCGTCGCTGCCGTAGCTGTGCCAGAGGGCGGCGGCGTCACGGAAGGGGTAGACCGGGGCGGTCTGGCAGACGTAGTTGGCCCAGCTCTCGATGACCCAGCCGTCCTGGCCGCGGAGGGCGTCGTAGAAAACGTAGGCGCGGGGGCTTTCGACGCCGCGGGGGAAGGACCAGCCGGCGGTGATCCGCTGGGTCTGGCGGGTGCCGAAGAGGTCGCTGACCTGTTGGCTGCCGCTCTTCAGCGTGTGGAAGGCGGCGGCCTGCACCGTGCCGTTTCTCTCGCAGAGGACGCGGCCGCTGACATGGCCGCCGGGGAACCAGTCGCCCTGCGTCTGCCACGCCGGCCACAGTTCCAGCATCTCGGTGTAGGGGCTGGGCGGGGCGGCGTAGGTCAGGTGGTGGATATAGATATAGCGGCGGACACCGTCCTCCTCCGGCAATTCCACGGCCACATGGGTCATGGTCTGCTCCAGCGTATCATAGACACGGTAGACGTAGGTATAGTGGCGCTCCCCCTCTCCATCCACGTCGGTGATGGTACGGTCAAAGACCAGCGGACGGTCCGGGTCGCTCATATAGTGGGTGGTGGTGATGGTGCGGTAGTCCGTATCGCTGTACAGGCGTTCCACCTGACGGTAGACCCTTACGGCACCGGCCATACGGGAGACCTCTTCGGCGGTCAGGTCATCGAGGACATAGGACGGAAAGCCCTTTGTCAGCAGCTGCTGGCGGATCGTCTCGTCCTGGGGCGCGTCATCGCGGGCATGCCAGTCCATGGGATACCGCTGGCCCAGGAACATGGCCAGCAGCACCGCCGCCAGCAGCACACCCAGGCCGCCCCACAGCACCGCGGCATCCGGAAGGCGGACAGGGGCGGCGGTGATGGCGTAGCCGGTATCGGCCAGAGAACGGGACAATCTGACCATGCTGCGGAGCAGGAGGATGTAGAGCACCAGCATCGGCAGGACCAGCAGCCAGCCCTCCACGCCGATGAGCGCCAGGACCGTAAGGACAGCGTAGAACACCGCCATGGCACCGGCGGCGGTGGCCGCGGGCTTTTCCTCCCCAGCGGCGCGGGAGACACCCACCATACCCCGCCACAGGCAGACATACAGCACCTGCAGCAGGGCGATATTGACATAGGCCGGTGCAAGCCCCGTCTCCACAGGCAGGGCGGCGAGGACGATACACGCGCCGCGGACGGCCAGAGAGGCCAGAGAGAGGATATAGCACCAGCGGAGGGGCGTGTTTTCGCGCCGCAGCGTACAGAAGCCCAGCACCAGCAGCAGGCCGCCGACGGCGGGCAGGATCACATCCAGATACAGGAAATTCAGGGTAATGGTGATCAGACCCAGACCCCAGAGCACCCGGGTCATGGCCATGCTCCAGGGATTGATCTCGCCGGCGGCGGGCGGCGGCAGGGCGGCGGCATCCTCACGGAGCAGATCGTCAAAGCGGCGTTCGTCAGTCATAGAGATCACCTCCCAGCTGTTGGCGCAGGGTCTGCCGCAGGCGATACAGGCGGCCCTCCACGGCCCGTTCCGTCAGGCTCAGCTCGGCGGCCATCTGGGCGGTGGACTGGCAGTAGTAATACTTCCGGTAGAACAGCTCCCGCTCGTACACCGGCAGGCCCGCGATAGCCGCCCGCAGCTTCGCCTGCCGCTCGCGGCGGAGCACCTCGTCCTCGGCGCTGCCGTCCCCGTGGGGCACGGTGTCCTCCAGCGGGGCGTCCTCCGTTCCCTTGGCGCGAGCGCGGTTCAGGGCGGCGTTGCGGGTCAGGGCGGTCAGCCAGCCGTTCAGGCTGCCCTTTGCCCCGTCGAAGCTCCCCGCCCCCTGCCAGATGCGCAGGGATATGTCCGCCAGGCACTCCTCCCTGTCCCGCTCATCCGGGAGGATGGGACGCAGGATATAGAGGAACAGCGGCGTGAAACGCCGCAGCAGCGCCTGCAGGGCTGCCTCGTCACCGCCGGCGATGCTCGCCATCAGTTGTCTGTCGTCCACGCGCTCCCTCCTCCCTGTGGTTTCTTCTGTATGATACACTATTTTACCAGAAATCCCACGGAGAAACAGCATAAAAAACAAGACCGGCGACGCCGGTCTTGTTTTTTATCACACAATTACTCAGTCACGAAGGGCAGCAGGGCGATCTGACGAGCGCGCTTGATGGCCTCGGTGAGCTGGCGCTGATGCATAGCGCAGGTGCCGGTGGTACGGCGGGGCAGGATCTTGCCGCGCTCGGACAGGTAACGGCGAAGCTTCACAGTGTCTTTGAAATCGATGTGCGTCACCTTATCAACGCAGAAGGAGCAAACCTTCTTGCGCTTGCGAGGATGAACACGATCATTAGACATTGCCATAGTGAATCCTCCTATCTTGGTCTTGTGGAAAAATGTTAGAACGGGAGCTCGGGATCGTCGTCGGAGAGCATGGAGAAATCAGACGAGGCGGCAGACACGTTCTGCGGCGCCTGATACGCCGGCTGCTGCGGCTGCGGGATCTGATTGAAGCTCTGCGCGTAGCCCTGCGACTGGTTGAAGCCGCCGTCGGCGCTGTCGCGCTTGCTATCGCCGAAGTAGACGTTGTCCGCTACGACCTCGGCCGAGCGGCGCTTGTTGCCTTCCTTGTCCTGCCAGTTGCGGATCTGCAGCCGGCCGGAGACGACCGCCATACGGCCCTTGGAGAAGTACTTGCTGACGAACTCAGCTGTGCTCCGCCATGCGACGATGTCCACGAAATCTGTTTCCTTTTCCGCGCCCTGCGCCGCGTAATCGCGGTCGACAGCGAGCGTAAAGGATGCGACCGCGACGCCGCTGCCGGTCCGGCGCAGCTCGGGGTCACGAGTCAGTCGGCCCATGAGAACGATGTGGTTCAGCATGTGAGTGCCTCCTTACTCTTCAACAGCGACGATGATGGAACGCAGGATGCCGTCGGTGATCTTGAAGACACGATCAAGCTCTGCCGGCATTTCGGGCGTCACTTCGCAGGTCATGTAGACGTAGTAGCCCTCGATCAGGTCGTTGATCGGGTACGCAAGACGGCGCTTGCCCCACTCGTCAACACTGGTCAGAGTGCCGTGAGCCTCCACGATACCCTTGAATTTTTCCACGAGAGCCGCGATACCCTCTTCACCCTGTGCGGGGTCGATGATATAGAGGACCTCATACTTTGCGGAAAGTTTTGCCATGATGTTGCACCTCCTTCTGGACTTATGGCCGCAGGTCCCGCCTGCGGCAAGGATCGTCTGCGCTCGCAGACCAGAGTATTATAGCGGCAAATGGGAGAAAAGTCAACCGGAGATCCGGAAAAAGTTTATAAATTATGATCTGTGATCCGAAAAAGTTCGCGGAATGTGATCGGCGCGCAAAAAACAGGGCAGCCGTCCGGCTGCCCTGCGGGGATCGTACTTACTTTGCGGTCTTTTCCTTCAGCGCCTTGCCGGCCTTGAAGACGGGGATGGTGGTAGCGGGGATCTCGATGGCTTCCTTGGTCTTGGGGTTGCGGCCCATGCGGGCTTCGCGCTTCTTCGTCTCAAAACCGCCGAAGCCGACCAGCTGGACCTTGTCGCCCTGGCTCAGTGCGTCAGCGATGGTGTCAAAGGTGGTGGTGACGGCCTTCTCGGCGTCCTTCTTGGAAATGCCGCATTTCTTGGCGACTTCCGCGATCAGTTCGGTCTTATTCATGTGTAGTTCCTCTTTTCATAAAGTATATGAGTTATTGTTCACCGCCGGGCACGACACGTTTCTGCGCGTTCCATCCGGCAAGCAGCTCGTCTTTCGAAAGCGTTTCCAGGGGCCTGCCTTCGGCAAGAGCCGTCTGCTCCATAGCGGTAAAGCGTCTGATGAATTTTTCGCAGGCCGCGTGCAGCGCCTGCTCCGGGTCCCGTTCCAGCGTGGAGGCGACGCGGACCGCGGCGAACAGCACGTCGCCCAGCTCCTCGTCGATGTTGGTGTGATCCCGCACGGCCTCGCGCAGCTCGCCGGTCTCTTCTGCTAGTTTGTCCAGCGCTTCATCGGCGGATTCCCAGCGGAAGCCGGTTTTGGCGGCTTTTTTCTGGATCTTTTCCGCGCGCCACGTCGCTGGCAGCGAGCGGGCGACGCCCGCCATGGCCTCGCCGGTGGTCTTCTGGCCCTTTTCCTTCTGCTTGAGTTCGTCCCAGCTCTCCGCCTCGCCGCCGAAGAGGAACGGGTGGCGGAAGATGAGCTTTTTGCACTCGGCGTCGGCGATGTCGTCGATCGTCATGCGGCCGCGGCCGGTTTCGATATCCGCGTGGAACAGCACCTGCAGCAGCACGTCGCCCAGCTCCTCGCGGAGCATGGCCGCGTCGTCACAGTCGAGCGCCTCGCAGGCCTCGTAGGCTTCCTCAAGGAAATTGCGGCGGATGGACAGGTGCGTCTGCGCCGCGTCCCACGGGCAGCCGCCCGGCGCGCGCAGCACATGCACCAGCCGGATCAGGTCGGACAGGTCATAGCGCGGTTTGCTAGTAAAATTTATCATACTTTTGTTTCTTTCGCAAGTAGGAAATTCATGTTTTGTGTTTGATATGCAGGATTTTTGCGATTTTTTCGCCCTTCGGCAGCAGCAGGCAGTCCTCATAGGTGATGCACTGCAGCGTAAGGACAAAAATCGCGTACACGATCACCGCGATCACGAGCGCACCCAGGCAGATGATCGTGTTGGAGTTCGTCACGCGGCGCAGCACCGCTTCGGCAAAGAACGTCGCCGCGCCCATGATCGCCGCGGCCGCGGCCGGGCGGATGAGGTTACGTGCAACGGCCGGATGCGTCGTGACGGTCCTGCGCATGGCGATGAGGTCGAGCGCCGTGATCGTCACATAGCAGACGATGGTGCCGATGGCCGCGCCGATGATGTTGAGCGACGGGATGGCGACCAGGATATAGTTGACGACGACCTTCACGATGCCGCCGATGAGCATGTTGACCACCGGCGTCGTCACATCGCCGTGCGCCTGCATGATGGCGTTGAAGAGCAGGACCGTGCTGTTGAAGACGACGGCGATGCCCAGATACGCGAGGATCGGCGTGGCTGTGGTGACGCTCTCTGGGCCGTAGTTGCCCGCGAGCAGGCGGATGATGGGCTCGGCCAGCACGGCCAGCCCCACCGCCGTTACCACAAAGGCAAACAGGCAGCTCCACTCGCCATAAATAACAGCTACAATAGACGGAGGCAGCAGCAGGGCGGCTTCAACCATAAAAATACGGCCCAGCACATACCCAAGCATGCGGTAGTTCATTCCGTTACCCCCTTGCCATAATATCGCGCAGATCGGTCAGATCGGTGTTGGTGGTAACAATGATCACATCGTCCCCTGCGCAGAAAGAATCGTTGCCGGACGGGATAATCGTCTTGCCGTTTTCGCGGATAATGCCCGCCACAAGGATATTTTTGCGCAGGTTCAGGTCCCGCAGCGGCACACCGGCAAACGGCACATCGGCGGTAACGCCGAATTCCAGTGCTTCCACCTTGCCGCCTACCAGACGGTGCAGGGTGCGCACATTGGTAGCCTGGCTGTTCTGCATGGCGCGCACATACTGTACGATCAGCT
>OLRO01001509.1_pt1 | contig 12990 bp, 9 predicted proteins | sample 1673131 | NCBI WGS metagenome assembly OLRO01 (sample SAMEA3136757, study PRJEB25190) | human gut metagenome | biome: human gut; feature: human-associated habitat; material: faeces | place: Austria | collected 2013 | reverse complement strand
TGGGCGTTGCCCGCACCTACAACCTTTGAAAAGGATGACCAAACTTTTAACTTCGGGACGGAAAGTTTAGCTTTTGCTTTACTTTGTTGCCCGATTGATAATCCGTTAAACCATTACCTATAATAATAGTATAGAGATTTTACTTGCTTTTTTCGCTCATTTCTTTAATTATATCAGCTACAAGCTCTCTTTCATCCATATGGTATTTTATGCCTTTAATTTCCTGATAGTCCTCATGACCTTTGCCCGCAAGAACGATAATATCGCCGTCCTGTGCGTTTTCCATACAATATCTTATTGCGTCCTTACGATTAGGAACAACTACATATTTACCGTCTGTCTTTGCAAGACCTGTCTTGATGTCCTCGATAATATCCATAACATCTTCAAAACGGGAGTTATCCTCTGTGATTACGGAGAGGTCGGAAAGTCTGCCCGAAGTTTCGCCCATTTCGTATCTCCTCACCTTTGGACGGTTGCCGCCTGCACCAAACATTGTAATAAGGCGGTTAGGTTTATAAAGTCGGAGTGTTGAAAGCACATTTTCCATAGAAAGTGCGTTATGAGCGTAATCTATTATAAGCGAATAGTTGCCCGGTACGGGTACAGGTTCAACTCTGCCTTTAACCTTTGCTTTGTGAAGACCCTCGACAATAGCTTTGTCGGGAATATCGAAGAAAGATACGGCACTGATTGCGGCAAGCGCATTATAAACATTAAATTTACCGGGGATATTTACATCAAGCGAAAGTTTCTTTTTTCCGCTTAATTCAAAGTGAACGCCGATAAATCCGTTTTCAAATAATAAATGTTCATCAGACGCAACAAAGTCGGCTTTATTTGAGAAACCGAATGTTACAGGTTTTTCAACTGCAAGTTTTGTGATTTCGGTAAATTTTTCATCGTCAATATTTCCGGCAGAGTGTCTGCACTGTCCGAAAAGCAGACTTTTACAGTAAAGATATTCAGCCATATCCTTATGTTCAACACCGCCGATATGGTCGTGTGAAAAGTTTGTAAATATGCCTACATCAAATGTAATATCAGCAAGTCTGTAATGCTTTAAGCCGATTGAGCTTGCTTCAATAACCATAGCTTTACAGCCGCACTCAAGCATATCGTGCATAGCTTTTTGAATTTCGTATGATTCCGGGGTTGTGTTGTCTGTTTTTACAACTTTTCCGTCATATAAAATACCGAGAGTGCCGATTGTGCCTGTTTTGATTCCTGCACATTCAAGAATAGATGCAATCATAGCGGTTGTGGTTGTTTTGCCTTTTGTACCTGTAATTGCAATGGTCTTTAGCTTTTCGGCGGGTCTGCCAAAAAACTCGGCGCTGATATACGCAAGTGCTTTTCGTGTGTTTTCCACTTTAATAACCGCAACATTCTTTGGCACATCGAATGAAAGGTCATCACTTATTATAAGGGCAGCGGCGCCTTTTTCAACAGCGGATTGCGCATACTTGTGACCGTCGGATGTGTATCCCTTAAGACATACGAAAGCTGTACCGTCGGTAACTTTTCGGGAATCATATATAATATCGGTTATTTCGGGATTGCCGTCATTTATTACGGTATATTCAATGCTTGTAAGTAAATTGCTTAGTTTCATAATAAATTCACTCCGTTTTTAGTTGTGATTACTATTACATTATAACAATTCAGAGAAAATAATACAACAATAATAATGAATTTTTTTGGAGTGTGTTTATTGTGCGAAAAGACTTATTTTATCTGTTGGTGAAAATTACCTAAAAAGCACCTATGCAAACGAAAATATGTGCATTTAGCTGATATGAAACGAATTTAAGTAATTTACGAAAATAAAACGATAATCTCCAAATGAACAAGTTGCACAAAGAAAATATTGTTATTATTAACAAAAAGCCAGAGATAATTTTGTAAATAAAATCAAAATTTCAAAATTTAACTTGCAAAATGCACAAAAATAATTTAAAGTTTTAACACTCTGTATAAAAAGTACAAAGGTAGTTGCAATTTGTATGATTTTTTGGTATCATAAATGTAGTGAAAGGACAGAGGGACTGTCCTCACATCATTCAAATGGAATGAAAGTTTATATTTTATGAAAGAAGGAAATATCCGATGAAAAAGATTTTTGCCGTTCTTTTGGCAAGTATGATGGCTGCTACAGCACTTGTTGGCTGCGGCGGTTCAGGTGACAGCAGTACAGCTTCAAAAACAGAATCAAATGGTAACGGTGCTTCTGCAACAAGCAACGACTTTGGTGACGAAGACAACATTACACTTAAAGTATGGGCTCCTGATAATGCAGTTTCTACTTTTGAAAAAGAGTGCGAGGCATTCAAGGCTCTTTATCCGGACAAGAAGATTGATATTACAGTAGTTGCTCAGACTGAGAAAGATGCTGCTACAAACCTTCTTAATGATGCCTCAGCTGCTGCCGATGTATTCGGTTTCGCAAGTGACCAGCTCAACAAGCTTCAGACAGCAGGCGTTATTGCACAGGCTGCTTATGCTGAAGATATTTCTAAGAGAGATACAGCAGAGTCAGTTTCAGCTGCAACACTCGACGGTAAGATTTACGCTTATCCGGAAACAGGTGATAACGGTTACTACCTCGTATATGATAAGTCAGTAGTTTCTGACGAGCAGGCAGGCAGATTTGAGGATGTCCTCGAAGCTTGTAAGGCCGGAGGTAAGAAGTTCATCATGAACGCAGGTGACGGCTTCTACGCATGTATGTTCACATTCACAGGCGGTCTTAAGACCGATGGCCTTGAGGATGACGGCATTACTCAGAAGTACACAGATTATGATGAGGCCGAGGTAGTTGCAACACTCCAGGCTTTCTCAAAGCTTATACACGACTATAAGGGTACATTCCAGTCACTTTCAATAGACGCTATTTCTTCCGGTTTCTCACAGAAGTCTTGCGGTGCCGGTATCGACGGTTCTTGGAACACAGTTCCTGACAAGAAAGCTCTTGGCGACAACTTCGGTGCAGCTAAGCTCCCAACAATCGATGTAAACGGCGAAGCTAAGCAGATAATTTCAATGCTCGGTTACAAGCTCATCGGTGTAAACGCATCTTCTAAGTTCCCGCGTTCAGCTCAGATCCTTGCTAACTATCTCACAGGCGAAGAGTGCCAGAGAGAAAGAGCTACAGAGCTCGGTTGGGGTCCTTCAAACCAGACTGTAAACGGTGAAGAAGTTGTTACAGGCAGTGCAGTACTTACAGCTATTGCTGAGCAGGGTAAGTTCGCTGTACCACAGGTAAGTATAGCTTCAACATTCTGGGATCCAAATGCAAACCTCGGTAACAAGCTCATTGCTGACGAAACAGATCCTTCAAACGCTGACTTCTTCAAGCAGTTACTCACAGACACAATCGCAAACGTAAGAGACGAATAATTTTAGTTTTCAAAATAAATCTTCTCATACTCGTGGGGCTCTCAAGTAGCTGAGAGCCCCATTGAGTGAAAACTCGTTATCAATGTCGCAGACATTGTAATTAATTTACACCAAACTACTAATGTATTTATGATGCTAATTGATAACGCAGAATATATTATTAGTTTGGTGTAGGTTTTGCAAACTATTTTAAGGAGAGCTTATTAATGAAATATATTGATTATGTACAGCTTAATCCTTTCCAGAAGTTTGCCTATAATGCTAAAAACTTTTTCAAAGCTTTGCCCGGTAAAGTGGCAGGCTTTTTTAAAGCAATAGGAAATGCTATTGTGAAGTTTTTTCTTGGCATTGGCAAGGGATTTGCTAATTACGGCAAAACCTTTGTAAACGGAGATATTATGACAAAGCTTTCTTACCTTATTTTCGGCCTTGGTGACATTTCAAAAGGTAAGTACTATAAGGGTATTTTATTCTTCCTTTCAGAAGTTTTGTACATTCTCTATATGGTATTCTTTGGTTGGGGTTACATTTCCAAGTTTGGTTCGCTTGGTACTGTTGAGACTCACACAGAGATGGACGGCATTTTCCCTGTAACTGTTTACGGTGATAACTCAATGCTTATCCTCCTTTATTCTGTACTTACCATTGTAATTACAGTAGTTGTATTTGCCATTTACATAGCAAATATAAAAGATGCTTACAAGCATCAGCTTCTTGTTGCAGCAGGCAAAAAGCCAACTTCATTAAGAACTGATATCAAGGAATTTCTTGACGGTAAGTATCACATTACACTTTTGTCTTTCCCTGTACTGATGATTGGTATTTTCCAGATTCTTCCACTCATCTTTATGATACTTATAGCATTCACAAACTATGACCTTCAGCATATGCCTCCGGGAACATTGTTCCACTGGGTTGGTTTCCAAAACTTTGCATCTGTATTTGATGTAGCTAACTCTGCAACAAGAGCTACAACATTCGTAGAACTTGCTAAGTGGACACTTGTTTGGGCTGTTTGCGCTACTTTCACAAACTACATCCTTGGTATGATTATTGCTCTTATGATCAACAAAAAGGGTATTAAGTTCAAGGCTTTGTGGAGAACTCTCTTTGTTATTGCAATCGCTGTACCACAGTTTGTATCACTTCTTCTTATGAATCAGATGCTCCAGACTGACGGTGCATTTAATGTATTACTTACAGATATTAGCAGATGGTTCAATCCTGATGCTGCGGTGGTGGAAATTCAGTGGCTTAACACTGACCCTAACATCGCTAAGATAGTAGTTATCATTGTAAACCTTTGGGTAGGTATTCCTTACACAATTCTTTCAATGTCAGGTATTCTTATGAATATTCCTGAAGACCTCTACGAATCAGCCCGTATTGACGGTGCAGGCCCTGTAAAAACATTTACAAGCATTACACTTCCTTACATGCTCTTCGTAACAACACCACAGCTTATTACTCAGTTCGTTGGTAACATCAATAACTTTAACGTTATCTACCTCCTCACAGGCGGTGGTCCAACAACGGAGAAATTCTATCAGGCAGGTTATACAGATATCCTCGTAACATGGTTGTTCAAACTTACTATGAACTCTTCTGACTACAACCTTGCTGCGGCGATCGGTATCATTGTATTTATTATCTGCGCTGTGCTTTCACTTATTGTATTTAACTCATCTAAATCTGCAAAAGACGAGGAGGCGTTCTCATGATAAAAAGCTACAAACTCAGAAGAGGTTTGGCAAATACTTTTATCTACATAATCCTCGCTATTCTCGGATTTATTTGGATTTGCCCATTCATCTATCTTTTAATGCACTCGTTCCGTGCAGAAGGTGTTACTGTAGTAAACTATCTCATTCCTCGTGAATGGACTTTCCAGAACTACATTGACCTTTTTACAAACCACGGTACACTTAACTTTACAAAATGGTTTATAAACACATTTGTTGTTGCATGCTTTAGCTGCGTAATTTCTACAATTTCTGTACTTATGGTAAGTTACGCATTCAGCCGCTTAAGATTTAAATCCCGTAAAAAGTTTATCAATGTTGGTATGATTCTCGGTATGTTCCCGGGCTTTATGACAATGATTGCTATTTACTACCTTCTCAAGGCAATGGGTCTTACTCAGACTCTCGTTGCTCTTGTAATCTGCTACAGCTGCGGTGCCGGTCTTGGCTTCCAGATCTCAAAGGGCTTCTTTGATACAATTCCGAGAGCGCTTGATGAGGCAGCGACCATTGACGGTGCTACCAAGAACCAGATTTTCTGGAAGATTATTCTTCCTATGTCAAAGCCGATTGTTGTTTACACGGTTCTTACTTCATTTATCGGACCGTGGACAGACTTCATTCTTGCTAAGATTATCATGGGTGATGCTCGTGACAACTATACTGTTGCTATCGGTCTTCAGCTAATGATTGATCAGGACTTTAAGAACACATACTACAAGCAGTTCCTTGCAGGTTCTGTTGTTGTTGCTGTTCCGATTACACTTCTCTTCCTCAAGATGCAGAAGTATTATGTTGAAGGTGTAACAGCCGGCGGCGTAAAGGGTTAATCCAATATACAAAAGCTCTCATGGGCGGCAGTCACAGGCTGCCGCCCATTTTAATTTTACGGAGGATACTATGAAAAAAATTCTTTCCATTCTTCTTGCCGGTGCAATGCTTGCGGGCTGTGTGCTTACAGGCTGTTCTGATTCTTCATCATCAAAATCAGATTCATCCGACGGCAATACTGCAAAAGTTGCCGATCCGATTGAAGGCGTTAAGGCAACTGCATCAACCGATAAATACAGAAACTACTACGAAATTTTCGTAAACTCTTTCTGCGATTCAAACGGTGACGAAACAGGCGACCTTCAGGGAATCATCTCACAGCTTGACTACCTTAATGACGGCGACCCGAATTCAGGTGACGACCTCGGTGTTGACGCAATCTGGCTTACTCCGATTATGCCGTCAAAGTCATATCATAAGTATGATGTTGAAGATTATTACAATATTGATCCCGACTTCGGTACGCTCGACGATTTTGACAAGCTTATTGAAGAATGTCACAAGCGTGGCATAAATGTAATTCTTGACCTTGTTTTGAATCACACATCTTCAAAAAATCCGCTTTTTACAAAGGCTGTTGAAGAGGTTGCCGATAATAAGCTTGACGGCAATGCCGAGTATTTTGAAATTCACAAGGCGTCATATTTTGACAGCGATACTCAGACTATCAGTCTTGGAAACGGTTATGCCTGTGAGGCGAACTTTTCTCAGGAGATGCCCGAATGGAATCTCAATTCTAAAAAGACGAGAGAAGAATTTACAAAAATTGCGAAATTCTGGCTTGACCGAGGAGTTGACGGTTTCAGACTTGACGCCTGCAAATACTTTACAAATAAGGAAACCGACGGAACAGAATTTCTCAAGTGGTTCTACGACACCTGCAAGGGCATTAAGGAAGATGTCTATATGGTTGGCGAGAACTGGACCGATGATTCCGATATTCAGGAGCTTTATAAATCCGGCATCGACAGCCAGTTTGCATTCAAGTTTTCAACCTCAACAGGCACAATTATCAGCAACATCATTTCGCAGGGCGGTATGGCTACTGCCAAAAAAATTATGAACTACGATAACAAAATGACAGAGTCAAATCCCAATGTTATCAATGCTATGTTCCTTTCAAACCACGATCAGGTTCGTAGCGGAAACGCACTTGAATCTCAGGGACTTTCTTCTCAGAAACTTGCAGCCGCAGTTTATATGCTTGCGCCGGGTAATCCGTTCATCTATTACGGAGAGGAAATCGGCATTAAGGCTCCGAATACCACAAACGATGCTGCATACAGAACACAGATGGTTTTTGACAGCGACAACCTTCCCGATATTTATGTAAACGGTATCGGAGAAGAGGCAGAAGTGCCTACCGGCGGCGGTGTAAAACAGCAGCTTGCCGACAAGGATTCTCTCCTCAACTACTATCGTAGAATTATCACAATCAAAAATCAGAACCCCGAAATTGCAAGGGGCAGAATTGTAGGCACACAGGGCTTTGATGATAAGGCAGTCGGCGCTTACTATGTTGAGTATGAGGATTCAAAGCTCCTCATTATTCACAACTTCAGCAAGAAAGACGCCAAGGAGCTTACAATTACAGACGATATGATTAAGAATGCAACTCTCCGTGCAGACCTTATCCCCGAGAGCAGTTCAAAGCATACCGAGCTTAAAGACGGTAAAATCTCTGTACCGCCACAGTCAACGGTAATCATTAAGTCTGCTGAATAATTTAAGTTCGTGAGGATAGTTGTTTTATATTAACAACCATATCGCCCGAGCACAACAATGTGGCAATGTTGACTTTTTTCGTTTGTGCAGACATTTTGACAAATGAAAAACATTTAAGCCCGAGCGTAGTATAGCTACCATTTGCACAATTTTGTAGGGGAAAACCTCGTTCTTCCGTGAGTAACGGCAGAAATTACATTTAAAAACAAATTTTGTAAATCCGCAAAAAATTGTTTGTTACTCCAAATGAAAAAATTCCGAAAACTTTCTTGTTTTTGTCACACAGTTGTCAATATTGGTGTGGTATAATAAAGAAGCGGCGGATGTGAACGGCAAACACCGACCGATTAAACAGCTAATAAGATTTTTTCATTTGATACATTTTTCCTCTCTCTTAATTAAATATGAAAACGGGCAGTCATTTTTTGACTGCCTTTTTTCATTGCGGTGTGCCGCCGTTATCAATTCGCGCAGACAATTTATTGCGAGTCGCTGTGATTAATATACAGCTTTCATAATATCAAAACATATTCGTGGGAATGTATAATATTTATCAAGCATAAGCCCGCTTAAATTTTACAAAAAAATGCTTGACAAAAAGTGAGCGGATAGTTTATAATGTTTAATCGTGGGACATTCTGTAATTGCGCCCGTTTTTGGGGATATTATTGATGTTTCACAGGGCTTTGCAAAAGCAAAGCAGTTTTATCAATTCTTATATTTTTTGAAAGGAGGACAAATAATGCCTACATTTAACCAGTTGGTGCGCAAGGGCAGACAGGTTTCCGAGAAGAAGGCAAAGGCACCTGCTCTCTTAAAGGGTTGGAACTCAAAAAAGCGTGTTGCTATTGATCAGAGCTCCCCACAGAAGAGAGGTGTTTGTACTGCAGTAAAGACCGCTACACCTAAAAAGCCTAACTCAGCTCTCAGAAAGATTGCCAGAGTAAGACTTTCTAACGGTATTGAAGTCAGTTCCTATATTCCCGGCGTAGGTCACAACCTTCAGGAACACAGCGTTGTTCTTATCCGTGGTGGCCGTGTTAAGGACTTGCCTGGTGTTCGTTACCACATCGTTCGTGGTACACTCGATGCTCAGGGTGTTTCGGGCCGTATGCAGAGCCGTTCAAAGTACGGTGCTAAGCGTCCGAAGAAGGGTAAATAAGGAATTGACAAAACTCTCTTGACTTAAATTATTTAAGTTCTGCTATGCGGCAGGAATTTTACTATATATGGTATGGTAGAATGTCTTGTTGGCATACGGGAGTTTGTCGCTTTCGAGTACCTATGATATCTCAATTATTGTGAAGGAGGGAAGCAAAGTGCCAAGAAGAGGTTCTATTGCGAAGCGTGACGTATTACCGGATCCGCTTTATAATTCAAAACTCGTAACTCGTCTTATCAACAACATTATGTACGACGGTAAAAAGGGCGTTGCTCAGAAAATTGTTTACGGTGCATTCGACATTATTGCTGAAAAGACAGGTAACAACCCGCTTGAGGTTTTTGAACAGGCTATGGAAAATGTAATGCCCGTTCTCGAAGTTAAGGCTCGTCGTGTCGGCGGTGCTACTTATCAGGTACCTATGGAGGTTCGTCCTGAAAGACGCCAGACACTCGGTCTCCGCTGGATTTCTACTTATTCAAGAGCTCGCAGCGAAAAGACAATGAAGGAAAGACTTGCAGGAGAAATCCTTGATGCCACAAACAGTGCCGGCGGTGCTTTCAAGAAGCGTGAAGACACTCATAAGATGGCTGAAGCTAACAAGGCTTTCGCTCATTACAGATGGTAATTTTTATTACCGGAGTAATTTTTAGAGGAGGATTTTATGCCAAGACAGGTTTCACTTGAACAGACAAGAAACATCGGTATCATGGCTCACATCGATGCCGGTAAAACTACAACAACAGAGCGTATCCTGTATTACACTGGCGTAAACCATAAAATCGGCGAAACACACGATGGTGCTTCAACCATGGACTGGATGGTTCAGGAGAAAGAGCGTGGTATCACAATCACTTCTGCTGCAACAACAGCATTCTGGTTCGGTAGCAAGCATCAGTACAAGAAACACAGAATCAACATCATCGACACACCTGGTCACGTTGACTTTACTGTTGAAGTACAACGTTCTTTAAGAGTACTTGATGGTTCTGTTACTGTATTCTGTGCTAAGGGTGGCGTTGAACCACAATCTGAAACAGTTTGGAGACAAGCTGATAAATACATGGTACCAAGAATGGTATATGTAAACAAAATGGATATTACTGGTGCTGATTTCTATGGTTGTATAAACCAAATAAAAGAAAGATTAGGAGCTCATCCAGTTCCAATCCAATTGCCTATAGGTGCAGAAGACAATTTCAAAGGAATTGTTGACTTAATAAAAATGAAAGCATTTATTCATAAAGATGATTTAGGAAAAGACATTGAAGAATGTGATATTCCTGAAGATATGAAAGCAGATGCTGAAAAATATAGACAAGAAATGATTGAAGCAGCAGCAGAACAAGATGATGAATTAATGATGAAATATTTAGATGGTGAAGAACTATCTGAAGCTGAAATCAAATCAGGATTAAGAAAAGGAACTATATCAAACGCTCTAATTCTTATGACATGTGGTTCATCATACAAGAACAAGGGTGTTCAAGAATTATTAAATGCAATCGTTGACTACTTACCATCACCACTTGATATTCCAAACATCAAAGGTGTTGACGAAGATGGAAACGAAGTTGAAAGTAAGACTGATGACAATGCTCCATTTGCAGCATTAGCATTCAAAATAATGACAGATCCATATGTTGGAAAACTATGCTTCTTCAGAGTTTACTCTGGAACATGTACAACAGGAACTACTATTTTAAATGCTACAAAGGATAAGAAAGACAGAATAGGAAGAATCCTATTAATGCATGCAAATCATAGACAAGATATTGAAAAAGTTTATGCAGGAGATATTGCAGCAGCAGTTGGATTAAAAGATGTATCAACAGGTGATACATTATGTGATCCAGACCACCCAATTATACTTGAATCAATGGAATTCCCAGAGCCAGTTATCGATATAGCTATCGAGCCAAAAGACAAGGCTAATGGAGAAAAAATGGGAATAGCTTTAGCAAAACTTGCTGAAGAAGATCCAACATTCAAAACATGGACAGACCAAGAATCTGGACAAACAATCATCGCTGGTATGGGTGAGCTTCACCTAGATATCATCGTAGACAGATTAAAGAGAGAGTTCAAAGTTGAATGTACAGTTGGTAAGCCACAAGTTTCTTACAAGGAAACAATCAGAAATAAGGTTAAAGTTCAAGGTAAGTTTGTTCGTCAATCTGGTGGACACGGACAATATGGTGATGTATGGTTCGAAATGGAACCATTAGAGCCAGGTTCTGGAGTTCAATTCGAGAGCAAAATCGTTGGTGGTGCCGTTCCAAAGGAATACATCAAACCAATCGAAGATGGATTAAGAGAATCTGCTATGAGTGGTATATTAGCTGGATACCCAGTTATAGACTTCAAAGCAACATTAGTTGATGGTTCTTACCATGAAGTTGACTCATCTGAAATGGCATTCAAGATTGCTGCATCTATGGCTTTCAAAGAAGGATGTAAGCAAGCAAAATCTGTTATATTAGAGCCTATAATGAAGGTTGAAGTAACTGTTCCTGAAGAATACATGGGAGATGTTATTGGAGACATTAACTCTAGACGTGGTAGAATGGAAGGAATGGAAGCTAGAAACGGTAACCAAATAATAAGAGGATTTATTCCACTTTCAGAAATGTTTGGTTATGCAACAGACTTACGTTCTAAGACACAAGGTAGAGGAACATATTCAATGGAACCAAGCCATTACGAAGAAGTTCCAAAGTCTGTATTAGAGCAAATAGTTGCTTCTAGATCTAAGAAAGCAGAATAATATACAAATATGTATATATTGTGAAAACAAAAATAACACTTGCATTTTACTTGAAAATATAGTAAAATGCAGGTGTGAAATAAGATATTAATTTTAAATATAAATAGTCATGAGCAAGACTCAAGACTAACTAAAAAGGAGGAAAATTAAATGGCTTATAATGTAAAAGAAATTGTTGCAAATAAACCTTCAAGATTTACAGAAGGACATAGAATGTGTGCTGGCTGTGGAGCTCCTGTTGTTGCAAGAATGGTTATGAGAGCTCTAAAAGAAGAAGACCATGCTGTTATTTCTAATGCTACAGGTTGTATGGAAGTTTCTACTTTTATATACCCTTACACAGCTTGGACAGATTCTTTTATTCATACAGCTTTTGAATCAGCTAGTGCTACACTTTCTGGTGTAGAAGCTGCTTATAAATCTTTAAAAAGACAATGTAAATTACCAAATGATAAACACACAAAATTTATTGCATTTGGTGGAGACGGCGGTACTTATGATATCGGATTACAATCATTATCAGGTGCTATGGAAAGAGGTCATAACATGACTTATATATGCTACGATAATGGAGCATACATGAATACTGGTATTCAACGTTCTTCTGCTACACCACACTTTGCAGATACAACAACTTCTCCTGCTGGGAAAGTAATACCTGGTAAAATGCAAAAAAGAAAAGATTTAACAGAAATTATGGTATCACATCACTTACCATATGTTGCACAAACATTAGCAATGCTTAATTTTTCAGATTTATATGAAAAATCTAGAAAGGCCATATACACAGAAGGTCCAACTTTCTTAAATATATTGGCTCCATGTCCAAGAGGTTGGGGATACCCTACAGAAGATTTAATGAAAATAAATAAATTAGCTGCAGATACATGTTATTGGCCTTTATATGAAGTTTCAGATGGAAAATATAAAATTACAGTTAAACCTGCAAATAAACTTCCTATTGAAGAATTTTTAAAAACTCAAAAAAGATTTAGACACATGTTTAAACCTGGAAATGAGTGGATGATAGAAGAATTCCAAAAAGAAGTTGATAGACGTTGGGAAGAACTTTTAAGATTAGAAGAAATGACAAATTAATTTAAGGTAAAAAATCTATGCCTTTGGAAAGGAACAACTATTATGAGTAAATTAATTATAAAGGATTTATATAAAAACAAAGAAAATTTTGAAAACAAAGAAATAACATTAGAAGGGTGGGTACGTACTATTAGAGATTCCAAAACTTTTGGATTTATAGAATTAAATGATGGTTCATTTTTTAAAAATGTTCAAATTGTAATTTCAGATAAATTAGATAACTTTAAAGAACTTGTAAAACTTTCAATAAGCTCTTCTATAAAAGT